>Ga0163144_10004214_pt1 | contig 32486 bp, 27 predicted proteins | sample OliLak19BULKMAT1_FD_123175 | JGI IMG/M metagenome (GOLD analysis project Ga0163144, IMG submission 123175) | Freshwater microbial mat bacterial communities from Lake Vanda, McMurdo Dry Valleys, Antarctica - Oligotrophic Lake LV.19.BULKMAT1 | ecosystem: Environmental > Aquatic > Freshwater >... | reverse complement strand
CTGACGGTTGGGAATGCGCTGGTTGAGAGGAAATGGAAGATAAGCAAAGGGCTGCTGACGGCGATTTCCCTCAAGGACAAGGTGAGCGGTACGGAATGGCTGCGGGAGCCGGGTCGCCAGCCTGCGCCCCATCCGGGTGGGAATTTTTCCGGTGATGAAAGGGCACTTACTTTTACGTCGCAGGGCGGGAAAGTCATTGCCGTTGAGGAGGAGTCGCTGGTTGTGGATCTTGCCGCGAAAGGGAAAGATGACACCCTGAGTTACCGGTTCCAGATTTTTCCCGGAGCCGCTGGGGTGACGGTGACTTTTTCATCGGGAGCCGTAATCGCTGCGGCGGAGAAAAAAGGCGAAGCCCCCGCAGGCACGCCGGACGGTCTGGAGCAGCCGAAGCCCGCCACGCCGAAGCGCGGGCAGCCGACCGAGGCGCTTGAGGATTTCATGCTTTCCCCGCTCCACCTTCGCTACACCCAGGTCGAGCTGATGGATCAGACGGATCATCACGACGAGCTTGTTTTCGAGCGCGAGTGGCTGCCGCTCAACGACAATTTCGAGGTGCCCTGCAATGTCTTCCACGTCGAGGATGCGCTGACGGGTCGGGGCCTGATTTTCCTCAAGCTCGCGCCGCTGCCCCATGCGCGGCCGGTCAGGTCGCCGTGGGATATCCGGGTTGCCGGGGCGGGGCGGCGGATCGCTTTTGCCGGGCAGGGATATCCTTGGACGGTTCTCACCTATTCCGGCGGTCGTTTCGGACGGATCGCGGCGATGCAGGATTATCAGCGATGCCTGCGGAAATATGAGCCGGCGCGCGACGGGATGTTTCTCAGCAACACCTGGGGCGACCGCTCGCGGGATTCGCGGGTGAATGTGGATTTCCTGCTCAAAGAGGTCGAGGCCGGGGCGAGGCTTGGAGTGGATGTCGTGCAGGTCGATGACGGCTGGCAGGCTGGAAAGACGGGCAACTCCGCTTTCGGCAAGGGCGCGTGGGGGAATTTCCGCTCGGCCAATCCCGATTTCTGGAAGCCGCATCCGGAGCGTTTCCCCAACGGGCTGAAGCCGCTCGTCGATGCCGCCCGCGCGAAGGGGATGAAATTCGGGCTGTGGTTCGGTCCCGACGCGGAGAACGATATGGAGAACTGGGAGCGCGATGCGGAGGTCTTGCTCGGGGCCTTCGACAAGGAGGGTGTGGGATACGTCAAAATCGATGCGGTGGAGATGAAAAGCCCGGCTGCGGAAACGAACCTCCACAAGTTTTACGCAAAGGTGCTGAAGGAAACCGAGGGCCGGGTGGTCTTCGACGCCGACGCCACCGCCGGCCTGCGCCCAGGATATTACGGCACGAACAATGTCGGCCCCATCTTCCTTGAGAACCGTTATACCGACTGGCACACCTACTTCCCTCACCACACGCTGCGGAACCTGTGGACGCTCGGACCCTATGTCGATCCCGTCCGGCTGCGTATGGAGTTCCTGAACAACGCCCGCAATGCGGACAAGTATCAGGGCGATCCGCTGGCACCGGCGGCATACCCGCCGGACACGCTTTTCGCGACGGTGATGTTCGCCAGTCCGCTCGGTTGGTTCGAGACGTCGAACCTTCCGGAAAGCTATTTCGCGACGATCCCGCCTCTCGTAGCTGCGTGGAAAAAGGAGCGCGCGGAGATTTTCTCCGGACACATCATCCCAATCGGGCAGGCTCCCGACGGCAACGTGTGGACCGGTTTTTGCTCAACGGCAAAGGATCGCAAGAGTGCGCGGGTGGTCGTTTTCCGGGAGCTCAATGGCGAGGCCACATGGTCCACGGAAATCCCGCTGCTCGATGCGAAGGATGCGACGGTCACCGTGCTCGGCGGCAAGGGTTCCGCGAGTTTCGGAAACGGCGTGCTTTCCACCACGATCCCGGAAACGCTTCAGTATCTCTTCTTGCGGATCGAGTCCGGGCAATAGGTTTGGGCTTCCATCCGGATGCGTAAGCGTGTTTCCTCCCCGCGACTTGCCATGACCATCGAGAAGAAACCCGCCCAGGAGCATCCGCTCGCGAACATCCTCATCAACGTGCTGATACCCGTGCTGGCGCTGAGCTACCTGAGCAAGGATCCGGCGATCCAGGAAATGCTCGGGAAGTCGGTGAAGCCATGGCACATCGGGCCGCTCAAGGCGCTTTTCGTGGCGCTGGCGTTTCCGATCGGTTATGGGATTTGGTTTTATGCGAAGACTCGGAAGATGAATTTCTTCTCCGGGCTGGGGCTGTTCTCCGTGTTGCTGACGGGCGGGCTGACGCTTTTCCTTTGGAACAAGGACGGCACGGTGAAGGAGCACGCGGCGGTGCTGTTCGGCCTCAAGGAGGCTTCGATTCCCTTCGTGCTGGGGATTGCGATCATTGCCTCGCATTGGTCGAAGACGCCGCTGTTGCGGGCTTTCCTTTACAGCGATTCGATCTTCGACATCAACCGGATCGAGAAAAAGGTCTCGGAACTGGGCAGGGAAACCGACTACCGGAAGGTTCTGCTCAACGCGACCTTGCTGTTCTCGCTGTCGTTTTTCGTCAGCACGCTGCTGAACTTCGGGCTCGCGATGTATTTTCTCGGCAACCTCAATCATGCGGCGCCTGATGCGATGTCGGTCTACAACGAGAAAGTCGCCAAGGTGACCGGCTGGGGGTTTGTGGTGATCGGGGTGCCGATCATGGCGTTCCTGTTCTTCACGCTGAAACGCCTGCTCAGCGGGCTGCGCGGACTCACCGGGCTGAGCGATGACGAGCTGATGATGCCGCGCTGAAATCTCAACTTTCAAGGAAGAGCTAGTGCTTCGTATTTCTTAAAATAAACGATGCCTGCAGTTGGTTTGTGCGACCGCCTTGTTGTAACCCCATTTGGAATTCGTCCGAAGCAGGCGCTCAGTCGGTCATTTCCCGATGCCCGGTCTTCAGTCCTGTAGGGACGGCCGCATAATAGCCCAGCGGCGGAGCCCTGGGTTGTTACGCCAATGGAATCAAGCGGCGAGGGTGACGGCGGGACACTCACCCGTCACCGACGAGGCCGGAAACCAGCGACGCAATTTCCGGGCTGCGGCGGGCGAAGTGGGATGATATGGCCGCTCACCTTGCCCGTGGGAAATGCATGGTGCGGATCCCAGGGTTTCGCCCTGGGCTAGTATGCGGCTGCCCCGTTTGGGGCAAGAAATCGCGTTCCCAGCCACCTTGATTGGAGGCAGCAAAAGGACGGATCCGGTGCCAGTCAAATGGCAGTTTGGAGATGAGGCCGGCATCAAGCGCCACCTGATCTATCCATCCTTCAAAGAAATTCGGAGCACTAGGGCTTCGCCGAAGATTCCGGGCTGGAATCCCGGCAAACGGCCTGGAGCAGGACTCTCCAGCCACAGGGGAAATCAGTCCACCAGGTTGTCGATGCGCTGTGCGACCTGGATGTCGAGATCGGTGACACCACCGACATCGTGGGTGGTGAGCTTGAGCGTGATCTTGGTGTGCTTGATGGAGATGTCCGGATGGTGCTGGGCTTCCTCTGCGATCTCACCGACATCGTTCACGAAGTCGATCCCTTCCATGAATTCCTCGAATTCGATGGTGCGGGTGATGTATTTTTTCTCGGGTTCCCACTCAGGGCATTTCTTGAGTGCGACGGCGAGTTCCTCTTCTTCTAGCAAATCTGACATGTATGGGATGGTGCGTTGTATGAGTCCGGGCAAAGATTGGACGCTAGTTTTCGTTGTTGGCAAGCCCGTGTTTGAAGTTTCTTGGGAATCTTTGGGTTCCCTACCGGATGCCGTCTTGCAGTTTGCAAAAAAGCTAGCTGCGTGCCAATTTGAAAATATGAAAAAAATCTTTCCACTTGCCGTCTCTGCGGCCGCCGCCCTGTTCGCGGTTTCATGTGCGCCCCAGACTCCGGCCTACCGCATCTCGCAGCGTCCTGCGGCCTTCGGGCGGCTGAGTGAGAAGAACAGGGAACTCGTAAGGATGGGCGAGATCGCGAAGGGCATGGACAAGGATGCGGTGGCCCTGGCATGGGGCAGCCCTTCGGATCAGGTGGAGGGGTTGCGCGAAGGGAAACGGATGGAGCGTTGGGACTACAGCGGCTCGAAGCCTGTGCTGACGAACAATTTCTTCGGCGGCTATAGCTCCGGCAACTACGGGCCCTACCGCTATTCCGGGGTCGGTGGCGGCTTCGGGCAGGAAGTGACCTACCTGCCTTACCGCAAGGCATCGGTGTGGTTCATCGGCGGACGGGTGGACGAGTGGGAGCGCTCGAGGTGATTTTCCTTCGCGGGCGGCGTTGGCTTGCATTTCCGGGAGCGTGTTCCAGGGTCACGGAAAAGAAATGAAGACGCACACGGTTCCCATATTGGCGGTCGCCGCCCTTGTTGTGGCCGGCATCAGCTCCTGCTCGATGAACAAGGCGGGGGGCGGGCTAAGCTCCTACCAGGCTTACGACCGCCCGGCGAAGCTACCGGGAAACCCATCCGCCGTGAGGGTGAAGGTCTCGCTGAGCAAGCAGCGGGTGTATGTGATGGAAGGGGCCGATATGCTCATGGCGATGCCGGTGTCCATCGGTGCGCCGGTCACCCCGACACCGACTGGGAATTTCCGTATCACAGACAAGAAGCACAGATACCGTGCAGCCACGCGCGGCCACGCCCAAAAGGGCGAGCCGATGCCGTACTGGTGCGGGTTCAAGCCCGCATACGGCTTTCACACCGGCTGGGTGAAGCACCATCCCTGCACCAACGGCTGCATCCGCATGCACGAGAATCTCGCACCGAAATTCTTCCGTATCGTCTCCGTCGGGACGCCGGTGAGCATTGCCTATCGGCAGCCCGAGGATGCGGAGTGGGCGAGCATGCCTCTCCCTCCGGATGCCGGGCCGCTGCCGGATTATGATGGTTCCATCTATGCGGGCGACGGTTATTTCACCCGGCACAAGACACCGGAATACGAATGAGCGATCGCCTGCCTGCTGTGATTTTTTCGGAATCCCCTTGCATCTTGGGGGGATAGCCCGCTCGTTTGCCCATGAGAAAATTTACGGGGATACTGACCCATCCGGGCAGTGCGCATAAGGACGAGTTCCTTGCATGCTGCCTTCTGGTGGCTGCCTGCGAGGTGCCGGTTTTGCGGCGCGAGCCTTCGCAGCGGGATCTGGACAACACGGCCATGGCCGTGGTCGATGTCGGCGGCGAGCACGATCCTGCACGCGGGAATTTCGATCACCACCAGTTTCCGAAAGATCATCCGCCCACCTGCTCGCTGAGCCTCGTGCTGATGGACATGGGGCTTTACGAGGACGCGCGCCAATACTGCGACTGGCTTGAGGTCGCGGAGTGGTTCGATACCCGCGGCCCGGTTGAGACGGCTGCTTGGCTTGGGGTGGAGCGCGAGCTGCTCGCGAAGCTCAATTCCACCGTGGATCTCACGCTCCTGCGCCGCTTCGCCGGCATGTCTGAAATCCGTCCGGGTGAGCCGATGTGGGAGGTGATGCGCTGGATCGGCGGCGACCTGATCGGCTACCTGCGATCCTTGCGGGAAAAGCTCAACGAGATCGCCCGCACCTGCGAGATCTGGGAGTTCGCGCATCCGGAGGAGAACTTCCGGGTGCTATTCCTGCCGCGCTCCGCAAACATTTCCGAGGACGCCTCGGCCGGGCTTGCGAGGTATGCCGCCGGCCTTCCCGAGAATCAGCGCGTGACCGGCATGGTGTATCCCGACAGGCGCGGGGCGGGCTTCGCGCTATCGCGTTTCAACGACCACCTGGGCTTCGATTTCACCCGCGTCGGCAATGAGCCGGATGTCCATTTCGCCCATGCGAGGGGCTTTGTGGCGAAATCCTCCGCCACCGATCCTGAGAGGATACGGGAACTGCTTTCGATGAGCTGGAAGCCAATCCGTTCGTGACATGCGCGCGTGAGCCGCGCAGCTTTTGGGAATGAGCGTGATTTCGATTTCGAGCCTGAAAGAGCAGGCGGGGGAGGTGCCTTTGATCGCCTCGGTGACGGCGCAGCTCCAATCGCGTTCGGTGAAATCCACAAAGGGTGGGAAGCCGTATTTCGATCTCGTTTTCGCGGATGCGACGGGTTCGCTGGGGCTGAAAGTTTGGTCGGACACACCCCTGCATTCCGAGGCGGGCGATCTCCCGCTCAGCACCATCGTGCGACTTGATGGTGAGTGGACTCAGAACCAATATGGCATCAACGGCAGCTCTGTCAGTTGGGCGCGGCTGGCTGATGCAGCCATCGCGGATTTTCTCGCGGGGGATCCGGCGGTGAGGAGAAAGCAGGACAAGGATTTCGCCGACATCACTGCGTTTTGCGAAAGCATGACCGACCCCCGCCTGAAAAAACTTTGCTCCCATTTTTTCGAGACGATGGGGGACAGGTTCCGCCGCACCGCCGCCGCGCGGAAAAATCACCATGCACGCCGCGGTGGACTGGTCGAGCACGTCGCCCAGATGATGCGCTCCGCCAATGCGATCTCCGGGCTTTATCCCGAACTCAACCGCGACCTGATGATCGCCGGGGTGCTGTTCCACGATTGCGGGAAGCTCTGGGAGAACAGCTATCCGGAGGACGGCTTCGGCCAGATCCACTCGAAATACGGCGAGATGCTCGGCCACATCCCGCTCGGCATCGAGCTGGTCAACAAGCTCTGGCACGACCTGATGGGCGCCGCCGAGTTCGATGCCTTTTCCGCTTGCAAACCCTCCACGGAGGACGTCCGCCTGCACCTGCTTCACCTCATCGCCAGTCACCACGGGCAGCTTGAGTTCGGCTCGCCCGTGCTCCCGAAAACCCCCGATGCCTACGCCCTGCACTACATCGACAACCTCGATGCGAAGATGGAAATGCTCCGCGACGCCTACCCGCAGGCCAACGAGGTCGCCCCCGGCATTTATGACAGGGTTTTCCCGCTGGCGGCGAACCTGATCAGGCCGCTGGGCGGGTTTGAGATGGTGGAGAAAGCGGAGGAGACCGAGGCGGAGTGATTGCACAGGATGCCAAAAGGAAGGTGGATAATGTGGCGAGGATGGCCGGAATTCTTGCCGGCTGGAGAGGAACCGCGATTTCGAAATCGCGACATGCATGGCGAAGCTCTTTCCGGTTGCAGTCGCGATTTCGAAATCGCGGTTCCTTTCGCGTTGCGCCTGCGGTGACGAGAGCGGGCTGTTTCATCAGCGGAGGTATTTGTGCGATCCGTCGCATTGGGGCATTTTTTTGGAAAGGCCGCAGGTGCAGTCGTTCAAGCCCTTGCCGCAGAGGATGAGTGGGGTGCATCTGACTTTGCCTCAGAACAGCACCAACGACATCACCGTGATAAGGATGATGAAGAGCAGATTTAGAACGAATCCCGCCCTGAGCATAACCGGCTGGGGGATGCGGCCGGTGGCATAGACGATGGCGTTTGGCGGGGTGCCGACGGGGAGCATGAAGGCGCAGGAGGCGGCGAGGCCGAGTGGCAGGATGAGCTGGGCGGCGGGGAGGTCGAATTCCTTGGCCATGGTGTAGAAGATCGGGACGAGCAGAGCGGCGCATGCGGTGTTGCTGGAGAGTTCTGTTAGGAAGATAACGAAGGTGACGACGGCGGCGATGACGGCCCAGAGCGGCCAGGTTTCGACGGCGCCGCCGAGCAGCCTTGCCATGAAGAGGCTGGTTCCGGAACTTCCAAGGATAGCGCTGAGGGCAAGCCCGCCGCCGAAAAGGAGCAGCACGCCCCAATCGGTTCCCCGGTCGATTTCCTGCCAGGTGACCACCCGGCTGGCGGCGAGGAGTGCGGCGGCGGCGAGTGCGATCCAGGTATCGGTGTCTGCGATGCCGAGGATGCGTCCCATTTGTGAGCTGAAGATCCATGACAGGGCGGTGAGGGCGAAGATCGCGAGGGTGAGCTTGCGCGGGCTCGTCCAAAGGAAAAGCTCGTCCCGCATGGTGATTTCACCGGGTCCGGTGTCGGAGGGTTTCAGCATGAAATGGAGCGTGAAGATCATCGCGGGAAGCAGGACGATGACGGCGGGGATGCCAAACGCCATCCATTCGGAAAACGTGACGCCGAGTTGCTTTGCGGCGATCCCGTTCGGCGGGCTGCCGACGATGGTGCCGAGACCGCCGATGCTGGCCGAGTAGGCGAGGCCGAGCAGGAGGAAATGGGCGTTGTTGGCCTTTGCCCCCTCGGTGTTGAAGCGCCCGAGGATACCGAGGGCGAGGGGAAGCATCATCGCGGTGGTGGCAGTGTTGCTCATCCACATGGAGAGGGCTGCGGTGGCGATGAAAAGCAGGATGGAAACTCTGACAAACCTTCCTTTTCCGAGGCGGGCCAGCTTTTCCGCAAGCCATCGGTCAAGCCCCTGCGCGGAGAGGGCGGAGGCGAGGGCGAAACCGCCGAAGAACAGGAAAATCGGCGGCGCTGCGAAGGAGGCGAGCGATTCCTTGACGCCCGCGAGACCCATCACTGCACCAAGCACCGGCACGAGCAGGGCGGTGATGGCGAGCGGCAGGGCTTCCGTCATCCAGAGGAAAGCGATGCAGGCGAAGAACGCAAGGCCGAGGCGGACTTTTGCCGGGTCAAGCCCTTCGAGTGCGGCGGAATCCGGCTGCAGAGGCAGCAGCAAGGCGATGGCGAGGAGCAGCGCGGCACCAATTGCGATCTTCATTTTCCGATTCAATGATGGTTTGCGGGTGAATGGAAGAGGGATTCCCGAAAAGGCGCGGAGGTCGCAAAGGAAGAGGAGTGAATAAGGGCAGGAAAGCAGGGAGTTGGCTCACTTCTCTTTGTCCTGCCTTCCAGCCTTCCTTATTAAGATCCTGCATCGTCCCGGCTTTCCGGCTAGCGAGAAAATCGGGTTTTCCCGCGGGAAACATCAAATTTGACGGGGCGGTGTTTTTTCCCCACCCTGCCGGAACGATGAAAGGAAACCGGCTGTTTGTGATCGCTTGCTGCGGGCTTGGGCTGATGGCGTTTTCCCAGCTCCTGATCGCGGGGATGGCGCTGGCGGTAAGGGTCGAGGAAGGGCGGCAGGTGCGGATCGTTGAGAAGGAGGTTGAGAGGATTGTGCCGATACGGATCAGCGTGCCGGCGGTGGCGGGTGATCCGGCGCCGGGGGCGGAGGCGAGGGTTGCTCCCGTGTTGCCGCCGGTGCCGGCGCCGCAGAACCTGACCATGCCGGCAATCGCGGATCCGCGCGCCGAGCTGCTCGTCGATATGGGACGGAAAGCCCGCGTCGCGGGGGATATGGGAATGGCGATCGTGAAGTTCGAGGAGGCGCTCAAGCAATCTCCTGAGGATCCGACGGTGCTTTTCGAAATGGGGATGGTGCATGAGATGATGGGTGTTTACGACAAGGCGGCGGACTATTACGAAAAGGTCTTCCAGCTCGGCGCATCCGGCGCGGGCGAACTCTACGAGGCCGCTGCGGTGAAACTCCGCGATGGTTTCGAACAACCGGCCGATATGCTCGGCAAGCTCGCGCTCGGGAGGGTGCGGATTTTCAACGACGCGAAGGCCAAGGGCGGCCAGCGGGTTGTGCTGACCGTGCCGATCCAGAAAGCTCCGGGCGAGCAGATCGATTCGCAGCAGCTGGAGCCGGAAGTGACCTTTTTCAATAAAACCGGCAAGGGTGAGATTGTTCAGCTCCAGGATGCGTCGTGGGCTGACTTCGCATGGGTCTCATTGCCCTTCGATTGGGGCGGCGGAGAGGAAACGGTTCGCATCAACTATCGGATTCCGGATCGGGATCCGCAGACAGAGCACCTTTTCGGCGAGCTCTCCTATTACGGCCAGGTGGTCACCCTGAGATACAAGGGCGAGGTGCTTGATGTGCAGGCATGGCCGAGGGATCTGGCGGCCCGGATCGGCCAGGCGGCGCCTGCGGGCGGCGATTTCCCGGAATTTCTCAGCAAGGACATGCTGCCACCGGACTTCGATCCCGATATTCCGCTTCTCAACCCGCTTCCGAACGAGTGAAATGTGGTGCCGTTACGGCGGGTATGGATGACGTGAGCGAAGAGAACAACAGATTCGGGGATTACATCCCGAAACAATGCCTGTCGGAAACAGCGACGACCAGAACCTGGCTGGCGGAGCAGGTATCGGTGGGGCGGATCGTTCTCATTGAGGAACTCAAGGTGGAGGCGGTTTCCGAAATCGGGCGTTTCCTGGCCGATGTGCGGGCGATGGCCGCCGTGGAGCATCCGCTGGTGGGATCGATCTACGAGGCTTGCACCGACAACGGCAGTTGCTACTACGCCCATGAGCTGCTGCCGGGCGAGACGCTAGCGGAGCGCGCGGCCGCCGGGGAAATGATCAAGCCGCAGCGTTTTATCCATATCCTGAGGAGGGCTGCGGAGGCCAACATCTATCACGAGACCCATGGCAACGCGACTTCTGCCATGGGGCTCGATGCGATCCATCTCGACAAGCATGGTGTGATCCGGATGAAGAATCTCGTGGTGGCCGGCGATCGCGGCCCGGAGGATTCACTGCGGGATGTGGTGGAGCTGGGCGCCGCGGCCGAGCCGCTGTTAGATCGCGACCAGCCGGGTGCGACGCGTTGCCTCACCCTTCTCGCATGGATGCGCGGGCAGGATCTGGAAAAGCCCCTGCGCTGGGTGCAGGTGCGCGGCTATTGCGAGCAGATCGAGCAACAGCTTGCCACGCCCTCGGAGGTTGTCGCACCGCCCACGGGTGCGATCCGGCCGGAAAAGAGGAACGGCTTCGTATGGGTTGTCGGGGTGCTGCTCCTTGCGGTGGTCGGTGCTGTCCTGATGTTTCCGACAAAGCCGAAGCGCATCGTTGCCATGGCTCCGAAGCCTGATTTCGTATCGGTGGCAAAAGGCCGCTACATCACCCCCGAAGGTCTGGATGCCAGTGTGCCGGATTTCCGCATCTCCGCGCATGAGGTGACAATCGGCGAATACGCGGATTTCCTGGGGACGCTGGCACTGCTCGACGACGGGAAAGCCTTCGATCATCCCGAACAGCCTGCGGAGAAATCAGGACATGCCCCCGACGGCTGGGCGAAGCTCCACCAAGCGGCCAAGGCGGCCGGCGAGTGGAACGGGCGGCAGATCGATATCCATACCCCGGTTGTCGGCGTGGACTGGTGGGATGCCTTCGCCTATGCGAAATCGAAGCGCGCCTACCTGCCGACGCAGGAGATGTGGCTGGGGGCGCTGATGGCGGGGGTAAAAGTGCCATCGAAAATCCCGATCAGCGATCTGCTGCCGGTGAATGTGCAGGCGGCGGACCGCATCACCAACGGCCTGCTCGGAATGGCGGGCTCCGTTTCCGAATGGACATCGGAGCCACGCCCCAACCCTGCCAATCCCCTCGGTGATCCTGTGTGGGTGATCCTCGGCGGCTCCTACCTGAAGCCCGCCAAGGGTGCGCTCTCGCGGGAACTGGTGGCGGACCGGATGTTGCGCAAGCCGGATCTCGGCTTCCGCATCTGCAAGGATGCGGAGTGAGCTTATCCGCGGACGAGGAAGCATTCGCCGTCGATCACCGCGCCCTCAGGCAGGGGTAGGTTTCCGGGAAATACCCTCCTGTCTTCCAAGTGCCATCCCGGCAGGATCTTGCCCCAGGAGCCAGGCTTATTGCCCGCCTGAAAGGTGCTGGTTGCGGTCGGTTCCGGAGGATGGGGCATGGACATGGCGATGACATCGCCGCCCACCGCGTAGCAGGGGAAATGGGTGAGGTTTTCCTTTTCAAGCGGCAGCAGGGCATCCGGGCCGAAGTCGTGGAAGGTGATTTCCTTTTCCAGTCTCTCCGTTTCCGCGATCTGCGTTCGCAGCGTTTTTCCGCCAATCCAATGCCCGCCAAGGAGCGGCCCGAAGGCTTGGTGCAGGATCATGCGCCCCTTGGTCTGCCTTGCGAACTCATCGAGTGTGGAGATGAGGGGGGGATCGAGTTCGCCTTCGATGACATGCAGCCTCGCGCCGCGCGGGATGGCTTCAAACTGGGTCATGCGGTAGGCGCTGAGCTGGGCAGGTGTGGTGCCTTTGGAAAACCTCAGTGCGACAGCTTCCGTTGATGATTTCATCAGTGCCGCCTGCACTTCGCTGCATGTGGGTTTCTCAGATGTGATTTCCCCGCCGACTGCGATCGAGAGGCCGTAGGGAACGGTGTACGGGAGCTTTCGGAAAATGCGGCCGCGCTCGAAGGAGAAGACAGAGCCCCACAATCCGTTCACCCAGATCGGGATGATCGGGGCTTTCGCCTTTCTCGCGATCAGCTCGAAGCCGCGTTCGATTTCGCACAGCCCTCCGGTGCGGGTGAGCTGGCCTTCGGGAAAAAGCACGACGAGGTGGCCGTCTTCGAGAGCTGCGATGGTTTTCCGTATCGCCTCCAGCGGTTGGTCGCGGCGGATCGGGACACCGGCGAACAGGCGCATGGCGAAGCGTATCACCCCGTGTGCCATGAAGGTCTCGTCCATCACGAAGCGCACCGGCCGTTCGCTCGCTGCGGAGATGAAAAACGCGTCCGCGTAGGTGACGTGGTTCGGCAGAAGCAGCGCGCCGCCGTTTTTCGGGATGCGCTCGGTTCCGGAGAGCTTGATGCGGTAGATGGATTTCACCGCGCCGACGCAGATCAGGCGGATGAAATCGGCGGGCAGGATGCGCAGCACGAACCAGCTCATCAGCCCGCAAGACAGGCCGATGACGACCATCTGCATCCGGAAGCCGGCGAGTTCCGTCATGCCGAGAAGTTTCGCGAGCTGGATCATCCCGCCGATGGCAGCCACGGAAATGATCCCGGCGAAGCAGTCCTGGAGATTCACGGCCGACTGCAGTTCGCCGCGCTTGTCCGCCGGGTAGCGGTCCTGCATCCATGCATTGAGAGGTGCGAGGAAAAGCGCGGCGGAAAAGGCGAGCACGCCGAGGCAGATCAGGAACGGCCAGCCGCCTGCAGGCAGGAAAGCCAGCACCAGTGCGGACACCGTCATCATCAGCCCGGCCAGCGGCACCCAGCCGAGCTCGATGTGTTTTCTCAACAGCCATGATGCGAATCCGAACCCTGCCGCCATGCCCAGCGAAGCGGCCGCCATGAACACCGAAGACAGGGTGCCAAAACCTTCGCCACCGCTGGTCAGCGATTTCGCAACTTTCACCGACCAGAGATTGATGAACGCCGCGAAGCCCCAGAAATACGCCACGCCGAACGATGCGCGGCGCAGTCCCGGCTCTTTCCACAGCGCACCGAGATCCTTGAAATGTCCGAACAGATGTTTCCCCGTGAGCCTTTCCCTGCCGTGGGAGGGCACTTTTGGGATCGTGAGCGCCATCAGCACCGCCGGAACCGAGCAGAACGCGAGAATGACCAGCGGCGCGTAGGCGGCATCCCATGCCTTTTCCTTCACAGCGCCGGCCGCTTCATAGCGGTGGTCGAACCACCAGCCCGAGACGATCTGCCCCGCAAGGATCGCCAGCATCGCCATCATCTGCTGAACCCCCGCTGCAAAGCCGAGATGCTTCGAGCCGACCAGCTCCTTGTTGATCCCGATCTTCGCCGGGCTGAAAAACGCGGACTGGACCGCAAGCAGGAAAAAGCCGAGCAACGCCAGCGGCATCCTGTGGCTGAACACCGCAACGCAGATCAGCGCGAGGATGGCCACCTGCGCGATCGCCGCGCCAAGGATGACATTGCGCTTCGAGAAACGGTCGCTCATCCAGCCCGCCAGCGGCGCGAAAAGGACGAAGGGCAGCGCGATCATCAGCCCGGCGGCGGACTCTGCGGACAGGGTGATGGATTTCCCAAAATAGGTGCCGAGATACAGCTCGAAAGCCACCGCCCCGGCCAGCGGGATGAGGATGAACTGCGCGGCCTTGTCGTTGAACGCGTTCTGCGTCTGCTGCACGATCATGCTCCAGAAACCAAGCCACTGCCGCTTCGTCGGCTCACCCACGGGTTCCTCGGCATCCATGGTTTCAGATGTTCGCTCCGCGGCAATCGAGGTGCTGGTTCATCTCCAGTGCCGGGTTCGTCTCCTTCGACTCGCCGACCACCACCGCAGGTACCCCCGCAACAGTTGTGTGTGGCGGCACATCGTTGAGCACCACGCTGCCCGCGCCGACCTTCGCATGGGTGCCGATCTCCACACGCCCGAGGATTTTCGCGCCCGCGCCGATCAGCACGCCGGAGCGGATGATGGGATGGCGGTCGCCGGTCGCCTTGCCGGTGCCGCCGAGCGTGACCTCATGGAGGATGGAGACATCGTCCTCGATGATCGCCGTTTCCCCGACGACGAAGGACGTCGCATGGTCCAGCAGTATCCCGCAGCCGATTCGCGCCGCCGGATGGATGTCGGTTGAAAAGACCTCGGAGGAAATGCTCTGGAGATACAGCGCAAGCCAACGGCGCCCGTCCAGCCAGAGCTGGTGGCTCACGCGGTAGGTTGATAGCGCCATGAATCCCTTGAAAAACAGCAGCGGCTCCAACGGGGAAAAGCACGCCGGATCCCGCTCGAACATCGCCAGCAGATCCCGGCCGCAGGCGTGGCTGATGTACTCGTTCGCGGAGATGATTTCCGAAAACAGCGGCTCGATCATCTCGCGCGGCATGTCCTCGCGCGCCAGCCGCCTGCCGAGACGCGCCGCCAGCGATTCCGCAAAACTACCCCGCGAGAGCACCACGTCATCGACGAGATTGCGCAGCCCCGCCTCCTCCTCGCGCAGCTTTTCCGCCTCCGAGCGCAGCTTCGCCCAGAGGTTTTCCAAATTCGCGGCTTCCCCCCTGCATAACTTCATCCCACCCTTGGCTTGTTCCGTCTCGCTCATGAAAATTTCCCAAAAATTAGAATACGCCTGCCGCGCCCTTGTGCAGCTCGCGAAGTCCTATGACGGGAAGAGTCTTACCCGCCTTGACGACCTAGCGCAACGCGAAGCTGTCTCCGCGAACTTTTTGGTCCAGATCCTCAACGACCTCCGTCGCGCGGGCATCATCGACTCCCGCCGCGGCGCCAGCGGCGGATATATCCTCTCCCGCCCCGCTGATAACATCACCATGCGCCAGATCGTCGATGCCGTGGAACCCTCCCAGCTCCAGAACACCGCCCTCGACCAGGGCGAATCCGGCACCGCCGTCCGCCGCGCATGGGAAACAGTCTCCACGAAACTCGCCGGGGATCTCGAAACCGTCACCTTGGAATCCATCGCCAGCCCGCCCTCGGATCCGATGTTCTACATCTGAGATCAATAGCCGCTTTGAAAATTGGCATTTCGTTTTCGCGTTAAAACAAAACCTTCCAGCGACCCTGCGCGTCTGCTAATGATTCAGCGTTCCAAATCACTTCCCCGTCGTGTCAAACCCCTGCCTTGAAGCCGTCCGCCAAGGCCTGCTCTCCCTGAACTATCAGGATGACAGGCTTGTCGTGGACGTGCCAGTCGGCGGCGACTCCTCCGAAAAGGCGGATCTCATGGCTTACTCGGACAGGCCTTTCGATGCGCGGACCTCCAGCATCGTCGCCGTGGACGGTGAACGATTCGGAATTGATAAGCTTCCTCTCCTGAAGTCTTTGGGCGCTGCCGTAATCGTCCAGTATCACAAAAGCCACGTGGTCTTCTGGAAACAGAAATCCGAGGGCACGACGCTGATCAACAGGGTAGAAAAAGGAAAAATCGCCTCCTTTTTCAGGAAGCACTGCGAGGAATTGGCTCCCGAATCAATCTTCCGCGCAAAGGTCTGGGGGCGTGCGGATCACACGTGGCAGCGGGATTTTTTCGTGGATTCGGGTCTGCTGCCCGAAGTTGAAAAGACGGCGGGGGAGAATCTGAAAAAACTCCTTGAGCGCGCGGTTATGGAAACCAAATCCGCTCTCGGTTGGAAGAAGGATATCAGGGATGAGGACGGCAAGTGGCTCCTCAAATCCGTTTTCTGGATTCTGGCCGTGAAAATCCTTAAGGACAAAGGCGTGCATGGCTTTAAGGGAGCGAATCTCTCCGACCTCGAATCCGCCTACCAGAAACTCGCAAGGCACTACGACAGGAAGAACCCGAAGCCCGTCCAGATCGATGGATCGGAGCGCAGGGAAGCTCTGCTGATTGCGGCGGAAATGATAGGCAACTTCGGGCACTGCGGTGCTGTGACCACGGAATCCCTTGCATGGGTATATGAAAGTGCGCTGATCGACCGTGCCACCCGCCAGAAACTAGGCACACACAGCACCCCCACCTGGCTGGTCGATGAGATCGTCGCCAAGCTCCGCCCGTGGATCAAAGAGATGGAGCCGGAAAACCGCAGGGTCTTCGAGCCGGCCTGCGGCCACTCCGCGTTCCTCATCTCCGCGATGCGTCTCCTTAGCGAGCTGCTGCCTCCTGACCGCACCGCGGAAGAGCGCAAAATTTATCTCCGTCAACGACTCCATGGCATAGAGATCGATTCCTTCGCCTACGAAGTTGCTAAACTGTCCCTCACTCTTGCCGATGTGCCCAACGACAACGGCTGGATGCTGGACAATTGCGATATGTTTATTGAAGGCAGGCTCAAAACCGCCGTTTCGAAAGCCACTATCGTTCTCGCCAATCCGCCTTACGAGAAATTCGAAGAACCCCGCCCGGAAGGTGCGATGCACCGTCAGTCCGACGAGACTTTCCGCCAGATCGTCGAATCACTCCCGATGAACGGGGTATTCGGGGTCGTTCTTCCACTGGGAATTCTTCACAGCACACAAGCCAGCGAAATCCGCCGCAAGCTGCGGGATGATTTTGAAATTTCCGAGATCACTCTTTTCGCGGACAAGGTATTCAAATATGGCGCTCCGGAAACAGCGGTGATTATCGGCCGCCGAGTGGGGAGAAAGAAAAGAAGTGCTTTGGTCAATTACCGCCGCGTAAGGGAAGATCAAGTTGCCATTTTTGCTAAAACATTGATTCCAACCACGGAAGAGAAAATCTCTCCCATAGAGTTCGAGAAACGCGACGGCGAACTCTTCATCCCTATCTTGGCGGAAATTTGGAAGTCCCTCGGGTATCTGCCAAGACTGAAAGATTTTGTGGAAGGTGGAAAAGGAATTGAGCACAAAGGCGAGGATGATTCCACGTTGCCGAAAGGCGCGGTTCGGGTCAGTGAGACCGAAGTCGAAGGTTTGCCCAAGGGATTTGCTGGCTGGAATGAGCTGCAACTAACCCATGAGCTGCCGAAAACGAAATGGATAAATCTCGACCAGGCTGTGATTCGTCGTCCGCTTCACGGCACGAGAACCGGATGCCCTCAAATTCTCCTCAACTACCCTGGAGTTAGTCGTAAATCCTGGAGACTGAAAGCCTTGGTCGATATGAAAGGCCACCCCGTAACATCGGATTTCAATGTCCTGAGATACTCCGGTCAGGATTTCGGCACGGATGTGTTGTGGGGGATTCTCAATTCACCTTTGGCCAACGCTTACGCATACGCCCATTCTTCGAAGCGGCACGTCCTGGTCGGGACGATGAGGGAAATGCCGATGATCGATTTGAAATCTGCCGACACGAAAGCACTGCGGGAATTTGTTCAAGATTACCGGACCGCGGCAAAGGGAACGCGCCCCTTGAAAAAAAGGCAGGATTCCTCCACCTCATCCCAGATGCCCTTGCAACTGGACGGCGAGAGTGATTTCGACCCTGGCAAAGAGGTAAATTTGAAATACCTCCACTGGCGGATCGATGCGGAAGTCCTCCGCCTCTACAATCTCCCCGCCGATCATGAACGCCGCATCCTGGATCTCTTCACTGGCGTACAACGTCGCGGAGTGCCGTTTGTTCAAAACGAATATTTCCCGAAGGGTTTCACGGCGCTCGACAGGCTCAGCGAGATGCTGGCGATCACTGCCGATTGGGACGACACCAACGAGCGGCGCTGCATCCTCATCCGCAAAGACGTGAGAGGCGGGTTGAAGGAGGCGGAGAGCGACGAACTGGCCGAGCTTGAACGTCTTGCGGACGCACGCATCGCTTTAACAAATCTCCTTTATCCAACTCCGCCCAGCGAATTGGATCTGATAAGGGAAAGGCTGATTCTCGAAGGCAAATGGGACGAAGAATGAAGGCCTTCTATCCATACCAATACCCGACAACCCCAAAAAAGCGCCGTCATGGCCCGTGGGGCTACAAGCATCACCGGTATTTCCAGGATTGGCTGGAGGACGAGTTCTCATTCCGCTGCGTGTATTGTCTGAAACGTATGACTTGGGCTCCGACGGATATCTGGTCGGCGGATCACGTGGTTCCCCAGAGCAAGGCTCCTGGACTGGCTCTCGAATACGGCAATCTCGTGCTGGCCTGCCAAAAGTGCAACGGGAGGAAGCAGGCAACCTCCGTTCCCGATCCGTGTGAATGGCCATATGCGAATTCACTTAGGGTGGAGTATCCGAGCGGCGAGATTTCCCATCTCGATGAAATCGGAGAAGATTTGGTCAGAATCCTGAAATTGAACTGTGACGAATACGTAGCCGAGCGCCGCAAAAATCTCAGAACATTGAAGGCGCTTGCGCGGATTGATCCGGCTTATTGGAAAGAGATGATGGGATACCCACGGAATCTCCCCGATCTCAAACGCAAAAATCGTAAGGAGAACACGAGACACGAGGGTATTTCCGAAAGCTTCTCCGAACTCAAAAAGCGTGGTGAGCTTCCAGAGGAGTACGAAGAATGACCCACCAGATCGTCGATGCCGTGGAGCCGTCCCAGCTCCAGAACACCGCCCTCGACCAAGGCGAATCCGGCTCCGCCGTCCGCCGCGCCTGGCAGGCCGTCTCCGCGAAACTCGCGGTGGATCTCGACACCGTCACCCTGGAATCCCTCGCCAGCCCGCCCTCCGACCCGATGTTCTACATCTGACGGAGTGGGCGGGAAAACCCGCAAATGCCGCTTCGCAGCGCACAACTTCCCCATTGATGGTGGGATGTGAATTCGCTCCGGGACTCCGTGGGGGTCTTCGTCCGTCAGTGTTCGGGTGTTATTCCCGCCCGGCGGCCCACCAATACTCCCGCGGGTGTATTTACGGTTTCGGCACGAGAGCTATTCTGCGGGCATGAAAACGTCCCGCTCGCTCCTCCGCCTTGGTGTCCTGCTCGCGCTCGCCGCCGCTTTCGCACTCGCCACAGCGCACGCCGGACCGTTGCTGAACGGCGACTTCGAGCTGCCGCTGGGCTCTCAATGGACGGTCAAGAATTCCATCCCCACCGGCTTGACCACGTCGCCGTCGCCGCCGTTCACACTCGTCAACGGCGGCACGCGCGGAGGATTGGTGCTCGAAACCACGGGACGCGACCATGTGCAAGACGGGCCTATGCAGGGCGGGTCCTCCAACCCGACGCTGAAGAACGCGCTCATCGCGGCGGGCAATGGACGCAAATACACCACGCGAGTCTGGGTGAAACTCGATGCCTCGGCAGCCGATGCGAGCTTCCGTTGCTTACTGCGCTGGCGCAATGTGGTAAATGGAGCGATTCCAGGTAACCAGCAGATCCCGCTGATCCTCGCCGAGGCAGTCATCCTGCAGCCCGGCGTCTGGGTGCAGGCGACCAGCACGGCCACCCTCACCTGGCCGAATTCGCTGGGCACGGTGTCGATTGATTTCGAGGTCGAGCAACTGCACAAGGGCAGTTCACTCACGCCGCCGCCGCAGTGGTTCCCCAGCTTCCAGATCGATGACATCCAGATGGAAATCGATACCGATGGCGACGGGCTTTGGGACAGCGAAGAAACCTCCGATCACGCGCAGTCCAATCTCTCGTTCAGCGACGTGGTCGACAGCGATGGCGACGACATGCCCGACGATTGGGAATACGCACACCGCCTTGGATTCGGTGGACTTAACGCACGCAACGCCGCCGACGCCTCAGCCGATCCGGATGGAGACGGCTTCACGAATGTGCAGGAATATTTCGGCGCGACGAATCCGCATGATTACGAGTCGTATCCCGGCGAGCCGTGCGACCCGCAGGCGACGCACCTCACCCGTGCCCTGCTGCGTTACATGGCGTTGCTCCCAAGTTCCAAGACCATGCTCGTGGGGCAAATGGTAGAAAACAACGCGACGGATTACACCGCCTACGTCGCCGGACTGGCGACGCAGACCGGCCGCTGGCCTTCGATGCTCGGCATCTCCGTGGAGAAATTAGACGCACCCCTCGATGTCGCCGCGAGCATCGACCACGCGATCGCTTTCACCAACGCCGGCGGCATCGCACAGCTCAAGTGGTCGATGTGGAACCCGTGGCGCGCCCACCTCTACGTTCAATATGGGACTATCGGAACTCGCAACGACCTGAATAACATAGACATCCTTGGCATCCTCGATCCCGCCGGCACGCCGACCAACATCACCAACACCACCCAGGATAATCTTGACGCCCGCGCCGTCATGATCGGTTGGATTGATACCGTCGCCACCGAGATCAAACGCTACAACGCCGCCACCGGCTCGCAGCCACTGCTGTTTCGCCCGCTCAGTGAAATGAATGGGGAATGGTTCTGGTTTGGTCACCGCACTCGCGACGAATACGTCAGCCTGTGGAATTTTATATACGACCGCCTCACCGGGCCCGCCGATCTCGGAGGCCACGATCTGCACAACCTCATTTGGATTTATGAATCGGCTTCGAGCGAGCACGTGCACATCGTGCCGACGGGCACCGCCGCCGCGAGCGACTATTATTATCCGGGCGACAATCGCGTCGATGTGATGGCGCACAACCTCTACGACGAGGACTGGGTGTTGTCGTGGGATGCCAACAAAGTCTATGCGCGCTACCCAAAAATCTACGGCGTGCCCCAGGCCGGACCCGAAAAATCGTATCCTTCGCGCACCGGTGTATTCAGTAATTTGACTTACCCCGATCAGATCGCCGCACGTTACCCGCGCATGTCCTTCTTCATTGTCTATAACAGCTTCGGAGGAAACCTCGACGACGATAAAAACCCCTCCACTGACTGGCTCGACGACGACCCCGATCCCAGCACGCTCGACGACACACACCAGCACATCGCCATTTTCGATAATATGTATCCCACCGACCTAATGACCGACTCGCGCGTGATCACGCGCGACGAACTGCGCTGGCTTCCGCCGTCCGCACCGGTCGCGACCGCGGCGTCCTCAACTTCGCTCGCAGCAACCTGGAGCGACCTCAGCCTCGCCGGACAAAACGAAACCGGCTTCCGCCTCGAAGTCGCGTCCGCTGAAGACGGGCCGTGGAGTCTCGCTGCGGTCACCGCCGCCGACGCGACGACCGCGACCGCAGGCGGATTACCCGCCGCCAGCACCCGTTGGCTGCGCGTGCGCACGTTGTTCCCCAACGGCGAAGATTCGTTGCCCACCGATCCGGTGAACGCGACGACGTGGTCCGTTTTTGGCCAATGGAAAAACGACCAACTCGGCGATGTAAACGCGCCCGACACCGCCGATGACGACAGCGATGGTTTGGCGAACGCTCTCGAATATCTTTTCGCGACTGATCCCCTGGTCGCTTCGCCCGCCGCGCAACCCACGGCCGGCACGCTCCAGTTGCCCGATGGCGAGAGCTACCTCAGCGTGACGTTTCGGCGCCGCATCGTATCGGACGGAGTGAGTCATGAAGTGCAGGCCAGCAGCGACTTGGTCAGTTGGCTGACAGACCCGGTGCTCGACGGCACGCCGACGGACAACGGCGACGGCACCGAAACCGTGACCTTTCGCGACATTATCCCACTCGGCACCGCGCCCGCGCGTTTTCTACGCCTGAGAGTAAATTCACCATGACAACCAACCTGCACATTATCGGATCCCTGGACCATTCACCCACACGCGCCGCGCGTCCGCGAACGAAACTCCGTGCCCTCGCGGCACTGATCTTCTGCGCCGCCGCTCTGCCGGCGCACGCCTTCATCTACAAGACCGGCGATGACAGCATCCCCACCGGCTTGACCGGCGGGCTGCGCTGGGACGCTAGCCCGCGGATCGTCAACGGCGAGGACCGTTCGCTCAACGGCGGCATTTCGTGGAATGTCCAAGGCGGCACTTTCGCTGCATTCAAATCGCAGTTTGCGTGGTCGGGAACACCTCCCACCGACGCAGCCTTCGAAACCGCCATCCGCGAGGCGTTCGACTTTTGGACGAGTCTGGACCCGAATCCGCTACTCCCCTTCGTGGCGCCATTTTCATTCGTTCACTCGCCCTCACTCTTAACCACCGCCGATCCTTCGACCGGGGCAGAAATGGACCTACTCGTCGGTGATCTTGAGTTAAAGGGCTCCGCGGGCGGCACACTTACCGCGCCCATTCTTAATGACAGCGTCACCCTCACCAGCGGCACCGTCGGCTACGCCTGCGATGTCATCGCGGGCATCGACATCATCTTCAATAACCACATCGATCCCCAAACCGGCCCCCCCCTCTACACGCTCGCGGGTTTTCGCTCCCTCCTCGCCCACGAAATCGGGCACGCCCTCGGTTTCGGGCACCCCGATATCCAACTCAGCGGGCGTTTTGTGGACGACAACTATCTCGGCACCACGCAGGCATCCGCGGCCAGCACGCTCACCAATTCCTTTTCCCATCTCATCAACCCGCTCAACCCATCCGACAGCCCGCTGCTGAATCTCTACACCGTCCCTAATACCACGCTCGGTACCGGCGCCGCCGGAGTCCACATCCTCATGGAGCGCTTCATATCTCCGCAAACCACCAACGCCGTGAACCCGCTCTCCGCGGACGACTACGCGCAGCGCCAGTTCCTTTACCCCGCAACCGCCGAGACGCCGTGGTCGCCTTTCCAGCAGTGGAAAAACAACACGCTGGGCAACTTCGCCGCGCCCGACATGGATGACGACGATCGGGACGGCTTCGTGACGCTGCTCGAATATCTTTTCGCAACCGATCCTCTGGTCGCTTCGCCAGCCGCGCAAACAACGGCTGGCACGCTCCAGTTGCCCGATGGCGAGAGCTACCTCAGCGTGACGTTTCGGCGCCGCATCGTGTCGGACGGAGTGAGTCATGTAGTGCAGGCCAGCGGCGACTTGGTATCGTGGCTGCCGGACTCCGTGCTCGACGGCACGCCGCTCAACCACGGTGACGGCACGGAAACCGTCACCTACCGCGATACTGTGCCGATGGGAACCGCGCCGACTCGTTTTATGCGCCTGCGGGTAACGAGTCCTTAGGATGTAGCACTTTTGCGGGACTTTGACACTGGGGAACGTTAGAAAAACGTGAGGTATTTGCCGTCGGTGTGGCGCTGGATAAGGAGGGTGAGTTCCATCGCGGGTTACTCGCGCCCAGCAACAAGGCGTAAGGAAGTCCATGACGCAGATGTCGGACATTCGCAAGATGAAGCTGGCGGGCGATCTCGACGCCGTCACCCTGGAATCCATCGCCAGCCCGCCCTCGGATCCGATGTTCTATATCTGAGTCCCGGCGGCAATGATGCTCCCGTGGGTGTATTGTAGCTTTCCGAAGATGGGCAGATGCTGCCCACATGAAACGGACGGCAACAATCCTGCTCGCTCTCGCCGCCCATGCCGCCGCGCAGAGCACGATCAACCCGTCGGCGAGCCATGCCTACGCCGCAAACGCCGGTTGGGCGGACTTCCGTCCCGACCGACCCAACGGGGTTGTCATTGGCGAGTATGTGGTGTCGGGAAAGGCTTACGCGGCAAACTTCGGCTGGATTGATCTCGGCGACGGCAGCCCGGCGGACGGGGTGCGATACGGCAATTCCACCGCGGCGGACTCCGGCGTTAACCACGATGGCGCGGGCAACCTGTCGGGCTTCGCCTACGCCGCGAACATCGGCTGGGTGAACTTCGGCTGGGCATCCGCCGGTGACTCGGACCGCCCGCACTTCGATCTGACCACAGGCGCATTCAGCGGATACGCATGGGCGGCAAATGCCGGCTGGTTCGCGCTGGGCGGAGGAAATCTCGTCAATGACTCAATCATCTGCGTGGACAGCGACATGGACTCGATGGGCGACGCCTGGGAGATCGAGCATTTCGGAGCCATCGATGCGGCGGGCCCCGGCACCGGCCATGACGGCGACGGTGTGGATGATGCCGCCGAGTATCTCGCGGGGACCGATCCGCTGGATGGCACATCGCGGCTCCAGATCGTGCAGATGGATCACCATCCCAATTTCACCCGCGTGGTGCTCGGCTTCTCAGGCGCATCACCGGCCCGGCTCTACAGCATCGAAACGACGACGGATCTGACCGGGGCGTTCACCGACAGTGGGCTCGGGAAACTCACGGGCGACACAGCGACGCTGACCGTCCGCAGTTTCGAGATCACGGCCAACCCCTCGCGCTTCTACCGCATCGTCCCATCGAAACCCATGCAACCCTGAAATCATCCTACACCATGAAAACCAGCATCAAAGCCACCTGCCTTCAAGTCCTCTGCCTCGCATCCCTCCATGCCCAGGGGCCGCTCGCCCATCCCGGCGCACCCGCGCCGACGATGAAAACCTTGACCGAGATTTTCGATCAGGGGACTACGACGCAGCAGAGCGTGAGCGCACTGAAGAACGACCCGCGCACCTTCATCACAACCGCTCCTTTTACGATCACCGTGTCGGGAAGCTACGTGCTCGGTGCGAACCTCACCGTGGCGGCGGGCGATGCGATCACCATATCCGCTAGCAACGTCACGCTCGATTTGAACGGCTTCACGATCAGCTCCACGCATCCGAGTGGATTGGGCACTGCGGTGTTGATGAACAGCGGCGTGCACGGCATCCGCATTTATAACGGCTCGATCGAAAGCGGAACCACCGTGACCGCTGGTGGGGTGTTTTCCCGCGCCGGCTTCGAAAATGGAATTTACAACGCTGGTGCGGTAGGCTCCGACATCACCGTCTCAAACCTTCACGTCCGCGGTGTCTCGCAATACGGGATTTACATCGGCCCCAGTTCGGATGGTGGTGACATGGTTGATCGCTGTGTCGTTCGGATATGCCCTGCCATTGGAATTTATGCCCATGCGGTGAAAGGCTGCTCAGCAACTCAATGTGGATCCATCGCGATCTCCGGAACCACTGTGGAAAGCTCGACTGGCATCAGCGTGGAACCGACGCTCGGTGGATCGGGAATCGTTGCGAAAAGCGTCTCGAATTCCAGCGGCACGGCATACTCAGGTACCGGAATTTCCCCTGTAATGGTGATCAACTCGGACGGCCAATCCTATGGGACGGCCCTTGGCTTTGGCTACGGCATCTATGCCATAACGGTCGGGACATCCGGAGGAACGGCGATTGGCGGGATCGGAATCGGAGGCACCACCATATCTAACTCTTATGGCACGAGCAGCTCTGGATATGGAATCTATGTATCAGCCAACATCGTGAATTCCTTTGGAAGCAGTATTTCCGGGGATGCCGGCATCAAGACGGACGGCACGGCGAGCTACTGCCAGGGTTATCGGAATGGCGGCACTGCGATCAGCGCGGGAATTGCCGTCGGCTGCACGGTATCCGGCTCCGGCACGGTCAACTCACCGCAAAAACACCTCGGCACTCCGTAGTTCACCCGCTTAGCGTCTTGATCGCCACCAGCATCGCCCCGGCGCGGGATTCCACGCCGATTTTTTCGAAGACGTGGATCGTGTGCTTTTTCACCGTAGCGTGGGCGCAGCCGATGATGATGGCGATCTCATGGTTCGCCTTCCCCTGCGCCATCCAGAGCAGCACCTCGGCTTCGCGCGGGGTAATGCCAAGTTTCTCAAGCGGTGCGGGACTCGAAAAATCGGGCAGCCGCGGTCGTTGTTGCGTGGCGCGGGTGAGGCGCGTGCGGATCGCGTCGAGGAGATCGGCGCGGGCGACTGGTTTCGGGAGGTAATCGTCGGCACCGAGATTCATGCCTGTGCGGATGTCCGGTGCCTCGCCGCGCGCGGTGAGAAAGATGAAGGGCAGCGAATGGGTCGTGGCGTCGGCACGGAGGGCGGCAAGGATTTCGAGTCCGTCGCAGCCAGGCAGCATGATGTCGCAGAGCACGAGATCAGGCAGGTGTTCTCGCGCGGCGCGCAGGCCGTCGGGACCGGTTGCGGCTTCGATCACGGTGAAACCCTCGAGCGTGAGAATATCACATAGGTTCCGTCGGAGCGGTGTGTGGTCTTCGATGAGAAGGATGGTCGTCATACGGCGGGAAGTGTGAGGGTGGCGGTGGTGCCTTGTCCTTCCTCGCTCTCGAAGGACAAGGTTCCTCCGAGCAGGGCGGCGCATTTGGCGGCGATGGTGAGGCCGAGGCCGGCGCCGGGGATTTCCCCGGCAGACGCCGCGCGGAAGAACGGCTCGCAGACACGTGGCAAATCATCCGCAGCAATGCCACGGCCGGAGTCGCGGATCGTGAAACGCAGTCCGTCCTGGCGCTCGACGATGAACTCAATGGGCGCGGCATCCGGTGAGTATTTCACGGCATTCGAAAGCAGATTGCCCAGCACGCCGCGGAGCAGCGCGCGATCAAGCGTGGCGTCGAGGCTATCCGGCGCGGTGACGTGGACGGGACAGCTTGCGTGCGATGCCGTGTCGATCTCGCGCGCCAGCTCGCGCGCAAACGAGGCGATATCAACCGCTTGCGGCCCGATGGGCAGGCGGTTGGCCTCGATGCGGCTGAGCAGCAACACCTGATCGACCATTTCGCTCATCCGCACCGTGGAGTCGCGGATCTGCCCGAGCGCCGACGCGCGGCGCTCCGGTGAAAGCCGTGCGCCGTAGTTTTCCAGCAGGTCCGCCCCTGAGAGGATGACGCTGAGCGGCGTGCGGAACTCGTGCGATACCGAGTGGAGAAGATGGTTCTTCATCCTAACCAGATCCCGCTCCCCCTCGAGCGCCGCGCGCAAGCCCGCCGCGCGGGTGGCAAACCCGGCGAGCAAGGCCAGCAGGATCGCGCAGCCTCCGCCGGTGAATGCAAAAGCGCGCTCCGAGACGTGCGGGAAAATCGCATCGAACTCCGGACCTTTCCCTACTTCGATCCGCCATTTTGCACCGCCCTCGCCGATCTCGATCATACGCCCGGCCGCCTCCTCACCATCGGCCGGTTGTGCAGTGAGCGAGCGACCAACACCGGCTGCGCCGATGCGCGCGTCGGCACACATCGCGTCAAGATCCCACCACGCGATGAGCCATCCACTCGGCTCCCGTGGCGTAGATTCGGCGACGGTCATGGCAATCAGAAGCTCCGGGCCATGCTGGACGGATGCGATCATCGCCGGTCGCCTCATGGCCTGGCTCAGGAGCTGAGCCGTCGCGGGTGAAGCGAGCAGGTCCTCGCCCAGTTCCGCGACCGATGCATCCGTATCGGATCGCAGCCAGCGGAGCACCACGCGGCCATTCTCAAGCGCACCGTAGCCGAGCGCACGGTAGTTCTCACCCAACGTCTCCCTGGTGCCAGGCGCGAACATCTGGTCGAGCACCTCCGTCGGCTGTGCGCTGCGGTTCGATAGCCGGGCACGGAGCGACGCAAGCCAGCCGGTTTGCCGAGAAGTCTGGAGCCGCAGCTGGGCCGTGATGATGTCCGCACTCCGCTCAAAGAGCAGGGCTTCGGCGCGCCGCGTCTGCTCCCGGTATGCCGAAAGCGCCGCCAACACCGGCATCACGGCCAGCGCCAGCACAGCCAGCGCGACGACCCATGGTGAATGCAATGCTCGTTTCAATATTCGCCAGCATAGGCGCGGCGCTCCCCGATGCCAATACTCCCGTGGGTGCATTTCCTGTTTCGCAAACGGCATGCATCGTGCCGGATCCGTGCAACCACACCACCGGATTCGAGGACGGCACGAACCATTTTCCCGGCTGGAACGGGTGGCATGGCCGCGTTTCCTGTCTTCCCGTCTCCTTTGTGCGGTGCCATTCCGGCCCGATGTCCTGCCTGTTGAACAAACTTCGCTTGAAGCTGTGTATCAGGGGCTACGATCGACCGGTGATACAGATATGAAAAATGCAAATCCACGCGCCATGCCCATGCTGATGGCCATGGTTTCCGTTATCGTTCTTTCTTGCGGAAAAAAGACCGGAGAGCCTTCCGTGAAAGATGCCGGGCCTGCTGTCAGATTGCTGGTCGGCGAGATCGCCGAATCAGTGTTGCCGGAAATCCATTACAAAAGGCTCAGTTATGGCGGCAGCGTGCAGGGCGGTGGAGAGCATCGCAATGAAATGCTGAAGCTCGACGCCCTGATCTATAAACCCCTCGCCACCCAGTGGGCGGGCATCAAATCGCTGGAGCCGATACCGGGGAAGGGGGGAAATACATTTTTCAGGTATGACTTAATCGCCGAACTCTATCCCGATGCAGTAGCTGCCAAGCGGAGAGAGGCTGAATTCGACGCCCGGTTCCGTGCCTATCTCGATGCTGGCGGGGCTGAAACTGCCAAAGGCTCCATGCCTCCATGCCCACGGTTCATTTTTCGCATGGACGGGTGTTTTACCTATTGATCACGGATTTGTCCGCATCCTGGGATGAGGGCGAAACCGGCAGGCTGAAATTCACGCTGATGAAGCTCCTGACAGAAAAGCCTGAAAGGTGAAAACAGCCATAGGCGCATCCGTTTGATCAAACTTCGCTTGAAGCGGCGTATCCCTCGGCTAGAATCGACGACATGATTGCAGAACATCTCAAATCCGCCCTCGACACGCTATCTGCGGCGGATCGTCACGAGGTCGCCGTTTATCTTACCAAGCTCGAGCTTGAGAATGATCCTGACTATTGGAGGGTTGTCCGGAGCCGAACGGCAGAATCGGCGGCCTCGAGTTGGGTTTCCGCCGAGGAACTGAACTAACGATGCGCCAAGACCCAAGAGTCCTGGTCAATCCCGACGCACTCGAAAACCTTCCTGCAACAGGCAAGCGTCGCGGGGAGGTGATCGCCTTTTTGAAGGATCTGTCGGTCACCGGAGAGTCTCCCGGCGATTTCAGGGTGACCGGTCCCGAAAGCCATCGCGCATTCCAGGTCAGTCTCGTTGCGGGTTTTGCGGTCACATGGTGGGCCGATTTGCCTGTTAACGAGATCAAGGTCGTGGATATCCGCCAAATCGCCTGATACCGAGATGATCCGCTGGTTCGCAAAAAACGACATCGCCGCCAACTTCCTGCTCATCGGCATCCTTGCCTGGGGGACATGGTCGGCGGTGGAAAAGGTTGCCCTCGAGGTGCAGCCGAGCTTCGAGCCGGACAGGATTTTCATCACCGTCGAATACCGGGGCGGCAGCCCGGCCGATGTGGAAAAGTCGGTCGTCCTGCCGATCGAGGCGGCGCTGGAGGGGCTTTCCGGGGTGGATTTCATCGAGTCCCGCGCCAGCGACGGCTATGCCCGCGTCACGGTCTATTCGCAGTCGAAGAGGAACCTCAAGAATCTCCTCGAGGAGGTGAAAACCCGGATCAACCGGATCAGCAGCTTTCCCGATGAGATCGAGCCGCCGGATGTCTCCATCCCGGACAGCAACCAGTGGTTCGATGTGATCAAGGTCGCGGTCTGCGGGGATATGGAAGAGGCGGACCTGCTGCTCGCGGCAAGGACGGCGCGCGACGATCTCATCGCCATGAAAGGCATTTCGCAGGCCAACGTGCTGGGGAACTCGCCGCTGGAGATCGCCGTCGAGGCGGATCCCCGGCGGCTGCGGGACTTCGGGCTGACCTTCGCGGACCTGAGCGAGGCGATCCGCAAATCCTCGATGGACCTTCCCGCCGGGCGCATCGTGACCGACGAGGGCGCACTCTCCATCCGCTCCAAGGGGCAGGCTTACACCCGCGCCGATTTCGAGAACATCGTCATCAGCAACCAGCGGGGTTCCGAGGTCAAGCTTGGAAATGTCGCGAAGGTTTCGGACGGCTACGAGGAGAACAAGAAGATCATGCGCTTCAACGGCAAGCCCTGCCTGATCATCGAGGTGCTGCGGCTCGGTGATGAGAACGCGCTTGAGATCGCCTCCGGCGTGAAGCGCTACGTCGCCTCCGCGCACGAGCGTTTTCCCGAGGGGGTCTCGGTTTTCGTATGGGACGATTCTTCGGAGGAGCTCGAGGGCAGGCTAGGCACCCTGGTCACATCGATGCTCCAGGGCGGCTTTCTGGTGCTCATTGTGCTCGGGCTTTTCCTGCGTCCCATGCTCGCATTCTGGGTTCTGCTGGGCATCCCGGTGTCCTTCGCGGGCGGTCTGATCGTCATGCCATGGTTCGGCCTTTCCGCGAATGTGATGTCGATCTTCGGCTTCATCATCGTCATCGGCCTGGTGGTGGATGATGCCATCGTCACGGCGGAAAACGTTTACACCAAGCTGCAGGAGGGCGTTGATCCTCTGGAGGCGGCGACCGAGGGAACCATCGAGGTGGCCACGCCCGTAACCTTCGGCGTCCTCACCACCATCGTCGCATTCGTGCCGCTGATGTTCTTCGATGGATTCTACGGGACTTTCACGAAACAGATCCCGCCCATCGTATCCGCCGTGCTCGTTTTCTCCCTCATCGAGTCCAAGCTCGCCCTGCCGTGCCACCTCAAGCACGTCAAGGTCCATAGGAAAAAGCTCAACCGCTTCGAGCGTTTCCAGAAACGCATCGCAGGGAGCCTCGAGGTTTTTGTGGAGAAATTCTACGACCCCTCGCTGCGCCTCGCCACCCGCCACCGCTACATCACCCTCTCGCTTTTCTTTGCGGCGGGCATGGCATCCATCGGCTATTTCTCCTCCGGGAAAATGGGCTTTGTGAGCATGCCATCGATCGACCGCAACCGCATCGTGGCGATGATCCACATGCCGGCCGACACGCAGGTCCCGCAGACCGAGGAGCGCACCAGCTACGTCGCCTCATTCCTGCCGCAGCTCAAAAAGGAATTCACCGATCCGGAGACAGGCAAGTCACTCATCACCGACGTCCTCACCTCCGCCGGAGGATATCCGCACCGCAACGGGGTGGATGCGAACTCTGGCTTCATCATCATCGGGATCACGGATCCCGGCAAGCGCAGCGCCCCGGGTCCGAAGAATTCCGAGATCGCGGCCCGCTGGACCGAACTTGTCGGGCGTATGCCGGATGTGCAGAATTTCTACATCTCCGGGGACAGGGGCGGCGGGGGCATGGGATCCGATAACGAGATGGAGTCCCTGGAGGTCGAGATCCGCGGACCGGATGGCGATGGGAAGGACGAGGTCGTCCGCAGGATCGAGGCGCTGATGGAGTCCTACGACGGCATCGAAAGCGCCTACGCCAGCTCCGGCGGAAGCAACGACGAGCTGCTCATCACGATACGCCCCGAAGGCGAGGCGCTCGGCCTGACCCAGCTTGAGCTTTCCCGGCAGGTGCGCGGTGCGTTCTTCGGGGAACAGGCGCAGCGTGTCCAGCGCGGGCGTGATGACATCCGCGTCATGATCCGCATGCCGCTGGAGCAGCGGGAAAGCCTGGCCACCCTGGAGCAGCTCCGCATCCGCACCCCCTCCGGCGGCGAAGCCCCTTTCCCGACCGTCGCCACCGCGAAATTCGAGAAGGCGCGCTCAGTCATCGACCGCATCGATGGCGCCCAAGTGATCTCCGTGATCGCCAAGCCGGTTGATGAAAATGTGGATGTCGTTGCCATCTCCCGCACCCTCGGCCCGGAATTCGACAGCATCCTAAACGCCCACCACGAGCTCTCCTGGCGGTATTCCGGATACGTCGCGGACCATGAGGAAACCAAGAAACGCTCGGTTTACGGCGGCATCGCCCTGTTCCTCGCGCTCTACGCGCTGCTCGCCATCCCGTTCCGCTCCCTCTATCAGCCGCTCTTCGTCATGCTTGCCGTGCCCTTCGGCGCGATCGGTGCCCTCTTCGGCCACCTCATCATGGACATCACCCCGTCCTACCTCTCCATCTTCGGCATCCTCGCGCTCTCCGGGGTGGTGGTGAACGACTCGCTGGTCATGGTCGATTTCATCAACCAGAAAGTCCGTGCCGGGATGGACCTGCGTGAGGCGGTGATCCAAGCCGGCACCCGCCGTTTCCGCCCGATTTTCCTAACCTCCGCCACCACCTTCGCCGGGCTGCTGCCGCTGCTCTTTGATCGCTCCCTGCAGGCGCAGTTGCTCATCCCCATGGCCGTATCGCTCGCCTTCGGCATCCTTTTCGCCACCCTCATCACCCTCTACCTCATCCCCTCCGCCTACCTCGCGGCGGAGGAAATCCGCGCCCACCTCGGCAAGGCATGGGTCTGGTGGCGGTATCCGAACGGGAAACCCGTACCCGACGTAGAGCCTGTCTCTGAATCCTGAGACCTCACGGAAATGTCTTCCGCAGCGCCTCTACAATCCCATGCCCATGGGCGGAGGTTGAGATCAGTCCGCCACGCGCAGCGACGAGTTCCCGGATCGCGCCGACCGCATTGGCCGGGCAGGCGGCGAAGCCGGAGTGTTCCGGGGAGAGCATCTCGATGTCGTTGTGGCTGTCCCCGGCGGCGAAGGTGCGGGCGGTGTCCAGGCCGAAAAGCCGCGCGACCTCCGACAATGTACTACCTTTCTGGTAGTTCCGGTGGCCGAAGCGCAGGTAGATCGAGTTCCGCTGCCAGCCGAGATCCGGGACGGTGGCGATGAG
>Ga0163144_10004213_pt1 | contig 32486 bp, 21 predicted proteins | sample OliLak19BULKMAT1_FD_123175 | JGI IMG/M metagenome (GOLD analysis project Ga0163144, IMG submission 123175) | Freshwater microbial mat bacterial communities from Lake Vanda, McMurdo Dry Valleys, Antarctica - Oligotrophic Lake LV.19.BULKMAT1 | ecosystem: Environmental > Aquatic > Freshwater >... | reverse complement strand
AGTCAGCCATTACGCACATACCCGTTTTGAGGGATGTAATGGCTGTACTAGAGCCTTTAGGCTCGTATGTCAGCCACAAAAAATAAAATATGGTTAAACCTATTTTGATGCGATTACCCTTTATTTTGATGCGATTACCCTTGCACCATTCAGTTATTAGGTATATAATAGTTTCAATTTCATAACGTTCAAAAAACTGTGAATATTCAAAACATAAAAAAGGATATGGTTATGCCAGAATTAAGTATTGCTGAGTTTCAACTCGCATCAAACGCATTTTCATTCACGTTTGCGGCAATGTTTGCCGCATTCATTTTTTTCATTCTAGCCCGTCCACAAGTCGCGCCACAATATCGTAGCGCATTAGTGATGTCGGCATTAGTCGTTGCTGTGGCGGGATATCATTATCTTCGTATTTACGAAAGCTGGAATGGGGCTTACGCGCTCGTAGACGGCAAATATGTGGCTACAGGCAAAGGATTTAACGATGCCTATCGTTATATTGATTGGTTACTAACAGTGCCATTGTTGGTTGCAGAATTAATTTATGTCATCAATCCCAAAAATAAGGGTCGTCTGACCTTCTCATTGGCAACCGCCGCAGCATTGATGGTCATCTTAGGTTATCCTGGTGAAATCGCTACCGATATAGGCACTCGCGCATTGTGGGGCTTCATCAGCACTATCCCATTTGTATATATCCTGTATCAATTGTTTGTCGGTTTAGGGAATTCTATCAATGAACAACCTGGTGAAGCAAAAGTATTAGTACGCAATGCTCGCCTACTCTTATTTGCCACATGGGGCTTCTACCCTATTGTGTACCTCATCCCCATCTTAGTAGAAGGTGGTATTGGTGGCAATGCTACCGCAACCGTGGCGGTACAAGTTGGCTATGCTATCGCTGATGTGGCGGCTAAGGCTGGTTTTGGCTTGATGATTTTTGCCATCGCCGCCGCCAAAAGCAAAGAAGCAGGCTATAGTTATGCTATGGTAGCTTCTACAAACTCCGCTATTGGTGATTGATATCTAATGATAATCATAAGCATCCCCATGCCTAAAGGCAGGGGTTTCCGTTCCTGACATTTCGATGAAAAACAAAAAACGGGAGACAATATTGTCTCCCGTTTTTTATATAGTATGGGCGGTATAGGACTCGAACCTATAACCTCACGCGTGTAAGGCGTATGCTCTGCCAATTGAGCTAACCGCCCGTCTATATCATTATAATAGCGTATTGAGGTAAGTTTATCAATCCCATATCAGTCTATTTATTGTGAACAGCCTCGTTTATAATCATCGAAAAATTGAATTTAGAGGTTTTTTGATGGAAAATTTATATACCCCTTGGCGTATGGCATATATCAAAGGGGGAAAAAAGCCCGTAGAGGGGTGTGTATTCTGCAATAAGATTTTGGCAGACGACCTAACCGAACAGGTCATCGCCCGTAGCGATTATGTGTATGTGACGCTCAATCGCTATCCCTATAACAACGGGCATTTGCTGGTTGTGCCGTATGCCCATGTCCCTAGCCAAGAAGATATGCCCACAGAAGCGCTCACCGATATGATGTTGGTCATCAACAAGTGCCTGCGGGTTTTGCGTGATGTCTATCATCCACAGGCATTTAATATGGGGGCAAATATTGGTACGGCGGCGGGTGCGGGCATTGCCGCCCATTATCATTTTCATATCGTCCCGCGTTGGAATGGCGATACCAATTTTATGGGTGTGGTTGCAGAAACGCGCATCATCCCCGATACGCTCGATAATATCTATCATGACCTCAAAACAGCATGGGAAACCGTTACATAAGGTATCCAAAAATCTCATCGGGGCAAATCTGCCCTTAAATTCACTATTTTTAAGAATAAATCATCATTTTGGAGACATAAACATGACAAAAACAGCACGCGACATCGTTATCTTGGGGAGCGCACGCACCCCTCACGGCAAATTTTTGGGCGCACTCGCGGGACTCACCGCTGCCGAGCTTGGCACTGTCGCAGTGAAAGCCGCCATTGACCGCAGTGGGGTTAATCCAGAACATATCAGTGAATTTATACTGGGGAATGTGGTCAGTGCAGGCACAGGACAAGCCCTTCCCCGCCAAATTAGCAAAGGGGCAGGATTGCCCGATAGCATTGGTGGGACAACCGTCAACAAAGTGTGTGGCAGTAGCCTAAAAAGTGTGATGATGGTCGCCAACGCCATCAAAGCAGAAGATGGTGATGTGTATTTGGCGGGTGGCGTAGAAAGCATGAGTCGCGCCCCTTATTTGAACGATTCCATCCGCATGGGCAACAAATATGGGCATATTCAACTGCGGGATTCGCTCCAAACTGATGGGTTGTGGTGTGCGCTTTGCGATTGGGGCATGGGCAATGCGGCGGAATTTATCGCCCGCCAACTCGAAGTTCCGCGCCGTGAATTAGATGAATTTGCGGTGCGTAGTCATCAACTCGCCCATAATGCCACCGAATCGGGTAAATTTAAGGCAGAAATAGTCCCTGTGGTCATCAAATCACGTAAGGGTGACACGATAGTAGATAAAGATGAACCCATCCGACCAGATACCACCCTAGAGGCACTATCCAAACTTGCACCCGCCTTTGAAAAAGATGGTGTGGTCACAGCAGGCAACGCGCCAGGGATGAATGACGGCGCATCGGCAATGGTCGTGGCGAGTCGGGGCTATGCCGAAAAACATGGTCACACCCCAATTGCCCGTGTGGTGGGGTATGGTCAGGCGGCATTAGACCCACAATGGATATTTTATGCCCCTGTGAAGGCGATTCCTGTCGCATTACAACGCGCTGGCTGGACAGTGGATGATGTGGATTTATTCGAGATTAACGAAGCATTTGCCTCGCAAGTATTAGCCGATTTACGCGGGTTGGCACGCGATGGACATCATGTGCCATTAGAAAAAGTGAATGTCAACGGTGGCGCGATTGCGCTGGGGCATCCATTAGGTGCGAGTGGCGCACGGGTACTCATTACCCTCATCCATGCCTTGCAAGACAGAGGCTTAAAACGTGGCGTGGCGGCGTTGTGCTTGGGCGGTGGTGAAGCAGTCGCAATGGCTGTGGAAATCGAAAATTAACGTGTGATACAAATGAAAGAGAGGCGTATCAACACCCGCTACGCCTCTCTTTTTTATCCCTCTGCAAACATCATTTTTGAGTTTTCCACATAATCCAAACTCTGATGACGGAAATACGTATTATACAACTCGGCATAATGCCCACCGTTTTCCATGAGCGATTCATGACTCCCCTCCTCAATGATTGCACCCTCTTTTAACACAATAATGCGGTCTGCATCACGCACGGTACTCAGCCGGTGGGCGATGAGGATGGATGTCGAATTTTTGAGGATGAGATGCAACGCCTCTTGAATTTGTGACTCGGTGAACGGGTCTACGCTGGCAGTGGCTTCATCTAAGATGAAAATCGCTGGTTTTTCGAGCAAGACACGCATCAGGCTCACCAATTGGCGTTGCCCCATACTCAATCGTGCGCCACGCTCACCCACATCGGTATCGAGTCCATTGGGCAATGTTTCGAGCCATTCACCACTACCTACACTGTAAGCAATTTCGTTGATTTGTTCATCGGTTGCATCTGGAATCCCATAGCGGATATTCTCGCGGACTGTCCCGCTAAATAAAAAGGGTTGTTGTGGCACGATCCCCAACCGCGAGCGATACGACTGCAAATCGAATGTGCGTATATCGCGCCCATCCACCAAAATTTGCCCTGTCTGAAATTCATAAAAACGGGTGATGAGCTTGGCAATGGTGCTTTTACCTGCGCCTGTATGCCCCACAAATGCCACACTTTCACCCTCTTTGATGGTGAGGTCAAAATTTTTGAGAATCGGTTGGTCTGCCAAATACCCAAACACCACATCCACAAATTCGACCTTGCCCTGCAAATGACCCACAGGCAAATTATTCGATTGAATAATGGTGTTATCGGCATCAATTAGGGCAAAAATACGTTCTGTGGCGCTCAATGCTTGTTGAAATTGACTCCACAACGCTGCCATATTGATAAACGGAAACCAAAAACGGTCTACGCCTTGTATGAACAAAAACCATGTTCCTACATCAATATTTTGCCAATAAATATGCAATGCACCCACATATAACACCAGCGCAATGGCAAAACCAGCCAACGCATTGAGTACCGGAAAGACCATCGCCAAGACAAACCCACGACGCATATTGATACGATAGGATTGATGATTGATATTGACAAATTCATCATAAATAAAGCGTTCTTTACGAAAATTTTTGGCAACGCTGATGCCAGCGACACTCTCTTGAATATTATCATTGACCGCCGCCATCGCCCGTGACCCCTGACGGGTGGCAATCCGCGCCAACCAACGAAAGAATGTCGCCGCCCCAACAATAATTGGCAATGTGCCAATTATCAGTGCCGTTAGTGTGACAGATTGCGACACCAACACCACTGTAAGCACCAAGACTTGAATGAGGAGCGATATAACATCACTAGCAATGAGGATAACATCACCAAATTCTTGGGTGTCGCTGGTGATTCGGCTGACAATTTTGCCCGATTTATGCGTATCATAAAATGCAAGGTCGCGCTCCAATGCGGCGGCAAACGCATCTTTCCGCATTTGCGAAATAACATTTCCCACCACAAAACTGAGCAAGTATCGCCGCACCCAATTTGCCCCATACTGCACAAATGCCGCGATCAAGAGCGCAATCATCAGCACAAATAACACGCTTTGGTCATTTTGTCCCAAAACCCGCACACCATCAGCGATAAATATCGGCACAAGTGAAGACGTGACAGAGACGACCAAAAAGCTACCCATCGCCCACAGGACTTGTTTGCGATAGGGCTTAAAATATTGAATGATACGCTTAAGCAAGTAACTATCTGAATATTGCCTATCGTAATTATCTTTATCTAACCCACCAAAAATTGCGACCATATACGCCCTATTCTGATTTATCAATGCCTATACATGCGCCATTATATCACCTCGCCCATGACCATGTGTTGCCAATTTGTGTGCAACGATTCATCTAATTTCAACGTATTGCTAACACAGTGGGTAGTACACTATTTTTTATAGCTATGGCTAATTTCATAAAAGAGAGAAAAATCCCTATGATACGTGTCAGACGGAGCGGGAAAAAAAATGGAAGTAAAAACAAAGCAGATGAAGACGAATTAGATGATATTCCCAATGTCCCAACGCAATGGCGACGCATGTTGGGCTATTTGGGCAAATATAAACGGCGTTTGGCATTGGCAATTTTGGGGACATTGGCAAGCGCAGGCTTGAGCCTTGTTTTCCCCGCGATTATTCAACAAGTCGTAGATTCGGCGCTTACACAACAAAATTTAGACCTGCTCAATCAAGTGACTGTATTTTTGTTAGTGGTATTCATGTTGCGGTCTGTGACCTCATTCATTGAGGGCTACAACCTGAATTATATTGGTGAACGCATCATGGTAGATTTGCGTACCCAGCTTTATACCCACCTCAATACCCTTTCGATGGGATTTTTTGTTGAAAGGCGTGTGGGTGAATTGGTCTCGCGCATGTCATTGGATGTCACCACTATGCGAAGTGTTTTGACAGATAATGTCAATGTGTTGCTCCAACAAACCACCGTCATGGTTGGCTCTGTGGTGGTGATGTTCATCATCAATTCGCGCCTCACATTCTTCATCCTCGCGCTTATCCCTGTATTGGTGGGCTTAGGCTTTGTATTTGGATTTTACCTACAACGCATTAGCACCCGCATCCAAGATGAACTCGCTGGTTCAACCGTAGTGATGGAAGAATCACTCCAGAATATCCGCGAAGTAAAAAGTTTTGTCCGTGAACCATACGAAATCCAACGCTATAACGATGCCATCACCCGTTCATTTAAGGCGGCATTACAGTTATTGCGTATCAATTCGGTGTTTGGTCCATTTGTCGGATTTTTGGCATTCGGAAGCCTCACCCTAATTTTATGGTTTGGTGGGCAAGAAGTGATTGCCCAACGCCTCACAGGGGGGCAACTGATTAGCTTTTTATTCTATGGAATCACCGTAGCAGGCAGTTTTGCCTCACTGGTGGGGTTATATAGCAATTTCCAAAAAGCGATTGGCTCTACCAAGCGTGTATTCGAGATTTTAGACACTCAACCCAGCGTCAAAGACAAACCCAACGCACAAACCATCACCAATGTGCGCGGAAAAATCACCTTTCAGGATGTGGACTTCACCTATGATACCAAACAAGAGGTGCTAAAAGGCATCTCATTAGAAGTGGCAGAAGGCGAAATTCTCGCCATTGTTGGCGCAAGTGGCGCGGGAAAATCCACCACCTTTAACCTCATACCCCGTTTTTATGACCCCACCGATGGAGCAATTCTGCTGGATGGTGTGGATTTGCGCGACATCACCCAAGCCAGCCTGCGCGAGAATATCGGCATTGTGCCACAAGAAACATTACTCTTTGGCGGGACAATCCGCGAGAATATCCGCTATGGCAAACTGGATGCCACAGAAGATGAACTCATCGCCGCCGCCAAAGCCGCCAATGCCCACCAATTCATCACCGAATTAACCGATGGCTACGAGACAGTTGTCGGAGAACGTGGGACAAAACTCAGTGGTGGGCAACGCCAACGGGTAGCAATCGCCCGTGCCATACTCAAAAATCCGCGTATTTTGTTGTTGGACGAAGCCACTTCCAGCCTAGACAGCGAGAGTGAGCATCTCATCCAAGAGGCACTCACCCACCTGATGCAAAACCGCACAACGATTATCATCGCGCATCGCTTTAGTACCGTGCGCGTGGCACATCGTATCGCCGTTTTGGATAGAGGTGAATTGGTAGAACTCGGCACACACGATGAACTCATCGTCAAAGATGGCATCTATACCAAGCTATATGACTTACAATTACTCCATCCAGATGCACCTGTAGAGGAACTCGCATGAAAACCGTATTCGTCACAGGTGGGACAGGCTTTTTGGGCGGGGCGTTGATACACGCCCTATCTGCACAAGGCATACAGATTAAGGCATTGGTCAGAAATCCGCAGAAGGGCGAGAAAATCGCCCATTTAGCGGGTGTGGAATTGATACAGGGCGATTTGACCACCGATACCGCATGGATGGATACCGCCCTAAACGGCGTGGATGTGGTGTTTCATGTGGCGGCGGCGCTGGGCGGGGATATGGCTCAACAACGCGCCATCAATGTGGATGCGACACGGGCATTGGCACTCGCATCCGCAAAAGCAAGTGTGGGGCGATTTGTGCATGTGAGTTCCATCGCGGTGTATGGGTATCCATCGGCAAAAATTATCGCAGAAGAACATCCCCTCACAAAACCCATTCCATACGACTATGCTGTCACCAAAGGGGAAGGCGAAACAGCATTGATAGACGTGGCGAGTGTCCATAACCTGCCGTACAGCATCATCCGACCGGGTATGATTTATGGGGCGCATAGCCAAACATGGACAAAATTGGCATTTAACATCGCTAAACGCAAACCCACTATTTTTATCGGGAATGGAAGTGGCAAAAGCGCCCCGATTTATGTGGATGATGTGGTCAATTTGCTCATATTATCGGCAACACATCACCAAGCAATTGGGCAAATTTTTAATGGCACCCCAGACCCTGCTCCAACATGGCGCGAATTTTTGGGTAGCTATTCGGCATTAGTAGGTGGCAGGCATTGGCTTAGTATCCCTACCCCCTTGATAAAATTGTTCATACGGATAATTAGCCCGTTCACCAAACTGGATATGATTAAGGGTGGGACTGGCTTTCTCAAATTTATCACGTCAGATACTACCTATAGTACCCAAAAAGCGCGTGATTTGTTGGGATGGTCGCCCAAAATCCCGTTAGATGAGGGCATTAAGCGGTGCATACCTTATCTGAAAGAAAAAGGTTTGCTAGAATAAAGACTGATTATGCCATTTTTATCAAGAGGATACAGTCACATTGAAACCCCTAACTCATCAAATTGCGGCGCTCGTCCGTCAAGCCATCCAAAAAGCCCAAAACGCGGGTGAATTACCCCAAGCCGATATTCCCGCCATTGATATTAAGCCACCTAGAAAACCTGAACAAGGCGACTATGGCGCATCGGTGGCGCTTGCCTTGTCCAAAGGGATGAGCAAGCCACCCCTAGACATTGCCAATATCATCGCCAAACACATGACCAAACCCGATTTTATCTCTGCCGTAGAAGTCGCGCCTCCCGGTTTTGTAAATATTCGCCTTGATGAAAATTGGATTCGGGATATGGTGAATATTCTCATCACATCTGGCGATACATTTGGTGCGTTGGATATTGGCGCAGGCAAACGCGCACAGGTCGAATTTCTGAGCGCCAATCCCACAGGTCCCATCACCATCGGGCGCAGTCGTGGCGCAATTCTTGGCGATGGCATCGCCCGTGTGTTAGAAGCCACAGGATACACCGTTGAGCGCGAATATTATTTCAACAATGCCGGTGTGCAGATGCACAATCTGGGTGAAAGCCTGCGGATTCGGTATCTTAAAGAATTGGGTCAAGACATCGAAATTCCCGATATGGATAAATTTTATCAGGGCGAATATCTAATTGATTACGCCAAAGACCTCATTACAGAAAAAGGCGACTCGCTCAAAGATGCCGATTGGGAAGTGTTCAAAGAATACGCAGAAAAACGCATGTTTGGCTGGATTCAAGAGACGTGTACGCGGATTGGCATCAAACACGATGTCTTTTTCAACGAAAACACCCTATACGACACGGGTGTTGTATGGGAAATTCTGGATGATTTGAAGGCGCGTGGGCATGTCTATACATCGGTGGTGCGTGAAGGCGAGACCGATGAGGTCAAAGCCGAAAATGCCCATCTGAAGCCTGCCCAATGGTTTAGAAGCACGACTTTTGGCGATGAAGAAGACCGTGTACTGGTCAAAAGCAATGGCGAAGCGACCTATACCCTGCCCGATATTGCCTATCATATCAACAAAATTAATCGTGGCTTTGACCTCTTGGTCAATATTTTGGGTGCAGACCATTTTACCCAAGCACAAGTCGTCCGCAGAGGGGTGGTGGCGCTCGGATATGACCCAGAACTCATTCATGTAGTGCATGTGCAAATGGTCAGTGTCGTGCGCGATGGCAAACCATTTAAGGGTAGCACACGGCGCGGATTATTCGATACATTGGATGAACTGATAGACCTCACCAGCGCCGATGCCATTCGCTACTTTCTGCTTCAACGCAGTCCAGATTCACATCTCAAATTCGATATTAATGTGGCGGTATCACAAGGCAACGAAAACCCTGTGTATTATATCCAATATGCCCATGTGCGCTGTGCGGGAATTTTGCGGGAGGCAGATGTGCGTGGCGTGAACATTGATGGAGCAGATTTATCGCTACTCGGCGCAGAAGAACTCACCTTTTTGCGAAAATGCTTGGAATTGCCCGATATTATGCAAATCGCCAGCGAAAATTTATCACCACACACCATCGCGTTTTATGCGATGGAACTCGCCAATGCCTTTCATCCGATGTATGATCGCGTGCGTGCCTTTGCCGATGGCATAGACCCCGATTTGCAAAAATCTCGTCTCGCCTTTTATAGCGCGACCAAAGCCATGTTCAAGCGCGTGTTGGATTTATTGGGCATGACATCGCCAGAACGCATGTAAGAACGACATGGGTTTGTAGGGGCGGCATATATGCCGTCTAACACCCATCACCCAACCCATTAATAATCATTCATCAAATACTTTGTAGACATTACCCCAATTTTGCACTAAACTGAGATTGTTCGTTCAAAAAAATTTGAAAGGTGATATAAATGACCCCATTACATGGTTTTGAACTCATCAAAGAAACCCACATCGCAGAAATCAATAGCAATGCACGGATTTACCGCCATATCAAAACAGGCGCAGAATTGCTGTCGCTAGAAAATAATGATGAAAATAAATGCTTTGGCATCACCTTCACCACTCCCCCCCCCGATGACACAGGTCTGCCCCATATCCTAGAACATTCGGTGTTGTGTGGCTCGCGCAAATACCCCACCAAAGACCCGTTTTTTGAACTCATCAAAGGGTCATTGGCAACATTTATCAACGCCCTGACTTTTGCAGATAAAACCGTTTATCCTGTCGCCAGCCAAAACACCAAAGATTTTTATAACCTTGTGGATGTCTATCTGGATTCAGTATTTCATCCCACGATGACTCCAGACACCCTCAAACAAGAGGGTTGGCATTATGAATTAGAATCTGCCGATGCCGAGATGATTTATAAGGGTGTCGTGTTTAACGAGATGAAGGGCTTTTATTCATCACCAGACCAAGTGCTATATCTCGAAACAGGCGCAAGTTTGTTTCCAGATAACCTGTACGGGGCAAATTCTGGCGGGAATCCACGTTCCATCCCCGATTTAACCTTTGACCAATTCAAAGAATTCCACGAGACCTATTATCACCCCTCCAATGCACGGATTTATTTTTACGGGGATGATAACATAGAAGAGCGCCTGAAATTGGTAGATAGCTACCTCACCAATTTTGAGCGTAAAGAAGTCGCCAATCCATTCACCCCACATCCAGAATTTAGTGAGCCACGCCGTATCACCATTCCCTACGATGCGGGCGATGATGCAGAAGGTAAAGCATTGGTGACAGTGAACTGGGCATTGCCAGATTCGCTCAATGTCGAGCGCACACTTTCGCTCCAGATGTTAGAACAAATTTTACTCGGCTCACCTGCCTCACCCCTCTATAAAGCATTACTCGATTCTGAACTGGGTGAAGATGTGGCGGGTCTCGGCTTAGATGCCGATTCTGCCCAGATGCTTTTTTCTACGGGGATGCGCGGTGTCGCCTTAGAAGATGCGGGCAAGGTCGAAGATACCATCATACAAACCCTGCAAGCACTCGCCAAAGACGGCATAGACCCCCTCGAAATCGAAGCCGCCATGAACACCTTTGAATTTTCACTGCGCGAATATAATACAGGGCAATTTCCACGCGGTTTGGCAGTGATGTTCTCTAGCCTATCCACATGGCTATATGGTGGCGACCCACTCGCGCCATTGGCGTATGAATCGTCATTAGATGGCATCAAGAAACAAATCGCCGACGACAATCGCTATTTTGAAAAAATGATTGAAACGCACCTGCTCAATAACAACCATCGCTCAACTATTTTGCTTGAGCCAGATTCCAATTATCGTCAACGGATAGAAGCAGAAGAACGCGCCCGTTTAGATAATGCCCGCGCAAAAATGTCTGATGCAGAGATTCAAGCCATCATCACTGATACTAAACGCTTACGCGAAAAACAAGAAGCACCAGATGCCCCAGAAGATATTGCTAAATTGCCATTTCTCAAATTAAGCGATTTAGAACGCGAAAGTCGTAATTTCCCCATCGAAGTGAGCCAAAGCAGTGGCGCAACTGTGGTCTATCACGCTATTTTTAGCAATGGCATCACCTATTTCGATTTGGGATTCGATTTGCACACCATCCCACAAGACCTCATCCCCTATATGGGATTGTTCAGCACCGCCCTATTGGAGATGGGAACAGAAAAAGAGGATTTTGTCCGCCTAACCCAACGCATCGGCAGTAAAACAGGCGGGATTGATACCAGCACCATCGCCACCGAAAAATATGACCGTTCCGGGAGCGCCTTGTGGATGTTCATCCGCGCCAAAGGGATACAATCGCAAAATGATGATGTGTTGGCAATTTTGCAAGATATTTTGCTCACACTCAAATTGGATGACAAAGAACGCTTTAAGCAAATTCTCTTCACCGAAAAAGCGGGGTTAGAAGCCCGCATCGTCCCCGCAGGTCACATGATGGTCGCCAGTCGCCTTAGCTCACATTTCACCCTGTCGGGTTGGGTGCGGGAACAAATGGGTGGCATTAGCTATCTGTTCTTCTTGCGCGATTTAGCGAGTAAAATTGATAGTGATTGGGAAGGAATCCTCGCCAAGCTAGAATCGCTCAAAAAGCACCTTATCAACCGCGATACGATGATTTGTAATGTGACCCTAGACGCGCCCAATTGGGAGAAATTCCAACCCAAGTTAGAGTCATTCATTCGCGCCATGCCATCCAACGGCATCAACAAAGTTACATGGAATCCGACCTTTGCCACTGCCAATGAGGGATTATCTATCCCCACACAGGTTAATTATGTAGGCAAAGCACGCAATATCTATGAAGCAGGGTTTGAGTTTCATGGGGCGATGTATGTCGCCATCAATTATCTGCGGATAGACTACCTGCTCAATCGGATTCGGATTCAGGGCGGGGCGTATGGGGCATTTGCCAGCTTTGACCCTAGTTCTGGCATATTTGGGTATGGCTCATATCGTGACCCCAATTTGCTCCGCACATTAGATGTGTATGATGGCACAGCCGACTTTTTGCGTGGTGAACCCCTCAGCGATGATGAACTGACCAAGAATATTATTGGCGTGATTGGCGATTTTGACCCCTATCTCTTGCCAGATGCCAAAGGTTATGCCTCATTAAACCGCTATTTGACCAATATAAGCGATACCCAACGTCAAAAAATCCGTGAACAGGTGTTGAGTACCACCAATGCCGATTTGAAGAAAGTCGCAGAGGCGTTAGATGCGGTCAAGAATGGTCGTATCGTGGTATTAGGGTCTAAAGAGAGTATCGAAAAAGCCAATGCCGAGCGTGGCAATTTCTTATCTGTCACACCGATTCTATAATAATCATTGCAGGATAATGGGGCATGATATATCATCCCTAATGCAATAGACCATGTAGGGGCGCAACAAGATTGCGCCCCTATACATTTCCGTTAAAGAGGAGGCGTTATGGGACTCAAACCAGACCATTGGATTCGCAAAATGGCACAAGAACACCGCATGATAGAGCCATTTGTAGAGACGCAAAAACGCGATGGGGTTATCAGCTATGGGGTATCGTCCTATGGCTATGATATGCGTGTGGCAGATGAATTTAAGGTGTTCACAAATGTGTTTTCTGCCATAGTAGACCCAAAAAATTTCTCACCAGAATCATTTGTAGACATCAAAAGTGATGTGTGCATTATCCCACCCAATTCGTTTGCATTGGCGCGTTCTGTCGAATATTTCCGTATCCCACGCAGTGTATTGACGATTTGTGTCGGAAAATCTACGTATGCAAGATGTTTTAGGGGTGATACAAAAGTCGCATTGGCTGATGGTACATCCGTATCATTAGAAGAAATGGCAAAACGAAGCGAAGCGGGTGAATTATTCTTTGGCTATAGCATTGGGCAATTTGGACGGGTGATGGTTCCGCTACTAGAAGCACCCCGCTATATTGGGCGCGATGCACTCATGGAAATAACACTTGATAATGGCGCAGTTATCCATGCCACACCTGACCATGAATTCATCACACGCGATGGACGACTCTTAAAAGCCGATGATTTGCGCGATGGCGAATCACTAATGCCCCTCTATCGGCATTTGGCGCGGGGATACGAAATGGTTTATCAACCCGCAAACGGGCATTTATACCCAACCCATCGCTTGGCAGATGAATGGAATTTACGTCATGGGGTTTATGCCGATGAACCCAATACACATCGCCATCACAAGGATTTTAACCGCCAAAATAACATAAAATTTGAGCAATCACATTCCAAAGCTATTTTTATCCCACAAATGGAATGTAGTTCACCTAATTACCGCAATCATCGTGTGGTAAGCATACGTCACTTGGCTGGCAACCATGATGTCTATTGCCTCACTGTTCCAGAAGCAGGAAATTTTGCTTTAGAAGCGGGTATTTTTGTCTCAAATTGCGGGCTTATCATCAACGTAACACCTTTCGAGCCAGAGTGGGAGGGACACGTCACCCTCGAAATTAGCAATACCACCCCCCTTCCCGCCAAAGTTTATGCCAATGAAGGCATCGCCCAAGTATTATTTTTAGAGGGTGATGAAGTCTGTGAAATCTCGTATGCCGATAAAAAAGGCAAATATCAAAGCCAAACAGGGGTTACTCTGCCCAAATTAGGATAAAAATATGCTCACGCAAACCCATCTCGCACAAAAATTGGGCAACCGCCCCTTTCGCTTTTTTGAATCACTCGTCAGCACCCAAAATGAGGCGCTCACATGGCTCAAAAACGGCGCACCACAAGGGGCTGTCGTGATTGCCGATGAACAAACCGCAGGTCGTGGTCGCATGGGGCGCACATGGCATACCCCCGCAGGTGTCGCATTGGCACTCTCGGTCATCTTACGACCATCACCAAGTGGTGCAAAACAGGTATTTATGGCGGGTGCGGTGGCAGTAGCGGAATTATTAGATGATTTAGGCATCGCCAATGTCACGCTCAAGTGGGCAAATGATGTGCGAATAGACGGCAAAAAGGTCTGCGGTGTATTGCCAGAGGCGATATGGCAGGGTGATAAATTAGGGGGTGTTGTGTTGGGTATGGGGGTCAATATCCGTGTGAATTTTGGCAATAGTGACCTAGCTGACACCGCCACCAATATCGAGACGGCACTCGATAAGCGCGTCGACCGTGCCGACCTCACCGCTCACCTCTTAAATAAGGTGGATTATTGGGCAAATCGGCTTGGCTCAGACGATTTATATGACGCATGGCGCTCTCGGCTCGATACACTCGGAAAAACAGTCACGGCAGATGGTGTGACAGGCATCGCACACGATGTCACACCCGATGGGGCGCTCATCATCCAAAAAGCCGACGGCGCATATCATACAGTGATTGCAGGAGATTTATCATGAGTATCAAACTCGACTGGGAAATGGATGGACAGGTTCAGCGTGGCATGGGAGAAGACCCCACAGCCACCCGAAAACGGCGACTACGCGCCTTACGAATCATCGCATTTTTGGCAGTGATAATCGGCATCATTGGTGGCGGATTTGTCCTCATAGACAATCGTTTGAATCAACTCAATCGCCAGCTCGAAATCGAATTACGCGACACCCTCATCGCAGAAGTCACCGCCATCCGCATTGGCGATTGGGAAGCCTATCGCAAACTCCAGCGGAGCGCAGACCCCCGTTGGGAAGACGAACAACGCGCCAATTTTCAGGCATATCAAGATTTAATCCTCAAGGGGAGTAATATCGAATTAGAGGGGCGCATTTTATCGCTGGTGATAGATGATAATGTCCCCCGCGCACGGGTGCATGTCGAAGAAATCATAGACGGGGTAGCTTATACCCGTGTGTGGTTTTATTGGCGTTATTCCGAAGATGAAGATGGCGATAATTTGCTGGATGGTTGGAAGCACACCCGCCCCGATTACACCTTCTGGGGGCAACAAAACACCCTAGAGGGGCGTTATGCCACCATCACCTACCGCGAGGTAGATGCACGGGTAGCACAAGATATGATGACTTATCTTGACCAGATGGTAGAACTCGCCTGTACCACACGCGATTGTGCCAATTTGCCCCGCTTGCGTGCCGATATATCACCAGAGGGGTATGGTGGATTGATGTGGTCGCCCAGTGACCGCAATTTGTTGCTCATTCCCTCGCCATACGCAGTGAGAGCAAGGTCGGATATGCCTTTTTCGCCAGAAATGCAAGCACAGGTGGCAACACTACTCGCAGGGTGGTTTGGATAAATTTTGCCATGTTAAATATTGCAACATTCTTCATATCATGCAACGTATAGGCAAGTTCTGTGTTAAAATAATCAAGAATAAATTCGCACAGAAAAACACTTGCGAGGAGCGAGGGCGATGTTAGACGATTTACGGAGAAGTGGCGAGGACGATGAATTTTCGTTTGGGGAAGACGATGAATTTGATTATGGGACAGATATAAGTAATGGGGAACAAAAATTATTTTTGGGCATGACTCCCCTAGAGCGCATGTTTATTTCGATGTTTCTATTTATGAATGTCGCTGTGCTGGGAATTGCCTTATTACTAGCCACAGGACGACTCGGTTAGAGCATGGGGCATGAACACACTCATGCCCACCACTCACCCCTCTATGGCTAGGCGCTGAGTTCAGTCAATTGTGTGCGACAATTATCGGCAAAATCACCACCCGGTGCAATTTTAAGATACGTATCAAAATCGGTGCGGGCGTTGTCGGTCTGCCCTATTTGCACATACAACATGCCCCGATAATAATAGGCAGGTGCAAAATTAGGGTTAAATGTCACCGCATTGGTATAATCGCGTAATGCCTGTTCAGTTTGCTCAAATTGCTGATTAATACGCCCCCGTACCACATGCAAATTAAAATCGTTGGGGCGCGTTTGTAGGGCGCTGTCTATATCGGTCAATGCCACCTCAAAATTGCCTAATTGAGCTTGAAGTTGCGCCCGCCGTGCCAATGTATCGTGACGGTCTAATGCCCAATAGGGATAATTGGCAAGTAGGTCATCTACTAGCGCAATACCTTCATCGGCACGGTCTGTTTGCAGATAAATCCACGCTAAATTGATAGGGGTGGTCGTATAATATGTACCAGTGAGATTGTCGTTCAAAATCCCCAGATAAATCGTCTCTGCGGTGGCATAATCGCCATCCAACAACGCGCATACGCTCAAAAAGAACGGAAAATGCGATTGTAGGGCGGTTTCTGTCGTCTCTGATTGAATGGCAGTAAACAACTCTATAGCCAAATCGCACCGATTGTTTTCGATATACACCAACCCCGCAGTAACTCTGACAGCAATCTCTTTGGGGGCATTAAAAATGACTGCATTATCGCGCAAAATGGGGATAAGGACGGGCGAAATTTCTATCAGTGGATTATGATTGAGTGTGATGATATAGGCAATCCTATCGGTCATGCCGTCTTGTCGGCTCGATACGGGTCTAAATAGCACATGCACCGCCGATAACCCCGATGATAGTTCGACAATCTCTATAGTAATACCCGATTCGCTCAATTGAGCCGCGAGCATATCAAAAAACTCGGTAGTCAGTTCTGCATTATTTACGCCATCAAAATAAGAGAGATAAATTGTTCCGCCCGTCTCTGTCTCTGTTTCGGTTTCTGTTTGTGCAAAACCAGTCGAGCCAATCGCCAATAATGCCAAAAGAAGAATAAATAATCCCCAGTGCTTCATAAAATGACCTCCATCCTTAACGCGCCTGAATTTCTGCTAATAATGTTCGCGCCTCTAAACTTAAATAATCATTCAATCCAAGCGCTAAGAATTCGCTCAGAAAATCTTGCGCGGTATCATTGTCATCTACAGCATAAGCCAAAAGTCCCTCATAAAACAAGATGACTGGATACCCATCTTCAATTTTGCGTAACCGATTGAGTTCTTTCTCCGCTGTTTTGAGGTCATCGGCTAAAATAAGGATGGCAATAATTTGCCCAACCAATAATGGGTCGTCGGCATAAATTTGGAGCGCGGTATCCAAATCGGCAATAGCAGAATCATAATCCTCTTCTACAAGATACCAATTAGCACGCAATTGCAACGCGCCAACACTCGCCCAATCAATCCCCGTGAAGCCAATTATCCGACTCAAGGTACTATAGGCTAAATTAGAATCACCCAATTCATAATAGACCCATGCCAAGTTGATGCGCGTCTCTAATCCATAACGAAAATCATAGCCATTCTCATCAAAAAATGTCAATATCTCTTCATATAGGGTCTGCGCCGTTTGTAGGTCTTCCTCAACAATAGCACAATTGGCACGATAAAAATTCAGGTATGCGATGGTCTCTTGAGCATAAGACAATTCTTCTATCTGAATTACCTGTGCTTCTACCTCATCCAAATAGGGGCGCATCCCTTCACAATCGGCATTGATATAATGCGCCAACGCCAATACAAATTGGCTCACCACAGGTCGCCACAGGGGATTTTCTGGGTTAGCAGAAAGTGGGAAATTGAAAAACGGATGGGGAATGAGATATGCCGATGGGAGCAATGTCGGCAAGGGTGGAACAGCCTCAAAATCAACATAAACCGTGTCCAGGGCAAAATCAAAGACAACGTGTATGGCAGAAAATTCGGGGTCGGTTTCTAATAATAAGATAATTGGGCTTTCTGAGAAAGCAATTGGCAGTTCTTCTACCAATATATCAATGAGTAGTGTCAATGGCGGGCTGGTTTGGTCATAAAGCGTGCCAAAACTGACGGTGATAAAGCGGTCTTCATCGTCAGTTTCATCATTATCTTGCGCGTATATGGGCATATTTTGTGCCGATAATAACAACGCCAACGATAGGCAAAGCATCAAGCGTTTCATGAAAAAATTGTCCCTTACACCATCTCAATAGCGGCATAAAAAATCTTATAATAAAATGTGACATGATGTATTTCTGTTCGCTTTTTACACACTTTTCATGTATAATAGCATAAGGTTGGAAAGAATCTAGTTAGGAAACATTGAAAAATCTTTACACTCTATGGCAGATAATATAGAAAATAATGAACAGTTAACTGGTGATGTCCCTTCATCTGGGCTTATTCGCAGTATGGACATCAACGAAGAGATGCGCGGTAGTTATTTAGATTATGCGATGAGTGTTATCGTCGCCCGTGCTTTGCCAGATGCCCGTGATGGTCTAAAGCCCGTTCAGCGTCGCATTTTATATGCGATGTATGATATGGGGTTGCGTCCAGGTACACCTTACAAAAAAAGCGCCCGTGTCGTTGGTGAAGTTTTAGGTAAATATCATCCGCATGGGGATAGTTCTGTATATGATGCAATGGCACGGATGGCGCAAGATTTTTCGTTGCGTTACATGCTGGTAGATGGTCAGGGCAACTTTGGAAGTGTAGATGGCGATAGTCCCGCCGCTATGCGTTATACCGAAGCACGTCTAGCAGGGGTCACAAGTGAATTACTCGTTGACATCGAAATGGATACGGTCAATTTTCAGGATAACTATGACGGGTCACAACAAGAACCCATCGTCATGCCTGCCCGTCTCCCCAATTTGTTGCTCAACGGAGCAACAGGTATCGCTGTGGGTATGGCAACCAGCATCCCCCCGCACAATTTACGCGAATTAACGAGTGCCATCGCCTTTTTGATTGATAACTATGAACGCATAGAAGATGTCACACTTGATGACCTCATGGAATATGTAAAATGTCCCGATTTTCCCACAGGGGCGATGGTCGTCATCAATGATGAACTCAAAGAGGCATACGCCACAGGCAAGGGTCGCGTGGTGATTCGTGCCACCCATACCCTAGAAGAGCATAACGGCTATCAACGCCTCATCTTCACGGCTATCCCCTATCAAGTGAGCAAAACGGCGATTATTGACCGCATTGTCACATTGGTGCGCGAAGGACGGCTGGATAGTGTGCGCGATTTGCGCGATGAATCTGACCGCAAAGGGATGCGACTGGTGGTCGAACTCAAACGCGGTGTCACACCACAAACAGTGGTCAACCAACTGCTCAAATACACCCAATTGCAAAGCACCTTCAGTATTCAGATGTTGGCATTGGTCAACAGTGAGCCACGCACCCTCAGCCTAAAACGATGCTTGCAAATTTATATCGAACATCGCTATGAAGTGATTGAACGGCGTTCTAAATTTGAACTCGCAAAACGGCGCGCACGGGCGCATATCCTCGAAGGCTTGCTCAAGGCAATTTCGCAATTAGATGCGATTATCCGCACCATTCGCGCCGCCGATGATGCAGAGATGGCACGCATCAATTTGATGGAAGGCTTTGACCTCACAAACGCCCAAGCAGATGCCATTCTGGAAATGCAACTGCGCCGTTTGGCGGCATTAGAACGCCAAAAATTGCAAGGTGAGTATGACGAAGTGCAAGCGCGGATTGGCTATTTAGAAGATTTGCTCCGTAGCCCAGAAAAAATTCGCGCACTCATCCGTGATGATGTCACAGAAATTGCCCAAAAGTTTGGCGATGAGCGCAAAACCAAAATCACCTATGGCTCAACCGATTTCAACGAATCGGATTTGGTACGCGAAGAAGATGTGGTCGTATCGCTCACCATCAACGGGTATATCAAGCGTGTGCCTGCGCGGGAATATCGCGCTCAACGGCGTGGTGGCAAGGGTGTCATTGGGATGCAGACCAAAGAAGAAGATGGCTTGCAAGAAATTTTCTTCGCCAGTAGCCTCGATGATTTATTGCTTTTCAGCGATAAAGGCAAGGTCTATTCGCAAAAAGTCTACCGTATTCCAGAGACAGGACGTGCCAATCGTGGCACACTCATTCATGCCATTTTACCCCTCAGCCAAGATGAGCATATCACCGCCATTTTGCCTGTTGAATCGTTTGAAAAAGAGGGTGGCTTCTTCACGATGGTCACACGGCATGGTCGCATCAAGCGTGTTCACATGCAAGAATTTGCCGATGTTCGCAATAGTGGGATTATCGCCATTAGCCTCAATGAAGACGATTATTTGGGCTGGGTAAAATATACCGATGGCAATCAAGAAGTGGTCTTGGTAACAGAAAATGGTCAGAGCATTCGCTTCCATGAAGATGAAGCCCGTCCATTGGGAAGAACTGCCGCAGGCGTGAATGCCATTCGTCTAACCGATAAGGATGTGGTGGCGGGGATGGATGTCATCGGCGCAGAACACACTCATATTTTGGTCGTGACGGCAAACGGCTATGGCAAACGTACCACCATTGACCAATATCTACAACAAGGTCGTTATGGTGTAGGTGTTCGCACACTCGCCCGCAATGACAAAACAGGCAACGTTGTCGCCATGCGTTGTATCAAAGAAGAAGATGAGATTATGGTCATCACTCGTGACGGTATCGTATTGCGGACGGCACTCAATGCCATCCGCGAGACAGGTCGTAGCACACAAGGCGTGACACTCATCAATATTGCCGATGGCGACGCGGTGGCGAGTATTGCCATCATGAACCAAGAGGTTGAAAAAATGCCCGAAGAAAGCCAATAAGCAACTGCGGTTCTTCGATATTAATCGCAACAATTCGCGCATCACTCGGAAGAGCGGTGCGTGTTTCGCTTTTGGGGTCTGCTAATTCATCGGCATAGCGTCCAGACCCTTTTATCGTGAGGATGATTCGTTTTTGTTTAATTTGTTCCAAAACTTCTTTTTGTGTGATTTCGCCACCATTGACAACAATCGCCAAATGATGTTTGGCAAGTTTTGACATATTCACAATAATCGGTGATTCATCCCCAAATACACCGCTTTCGAGCAACACAAAATGGGTATAATATGGCTGTAATGAATACCGTTCTTGATTGGGGTCTACCCCCAATAACCGTGCGATTGCCCGTCCAATTAAATTCGATTTAGAGAATGGATGCTTAGGATATGTTATCGCCCCAAACGGACAAACCCCAATGAGGGGTGTTGTCGCTTTTGCATGATGATAAGCATTACCTAACGCCTCCATCGCCCCTGCGCGTGTGCCACCAAACACCATCATCAACCGATGCGACTCTGCAAAGGGCATTAGCCCTTCATAAAAAAATTGCTCTAATTTAGATATGAGTGGTTGCTCCATGCCACTGCCCCCACCATGAAAAGTCAAAATACCATTGACAGGCGGAATATTCAGCGCGGCAACGGCATCGGTGGGTGTAATACTTAACGGCGCACGAATCGCAGACGCGGTTTTATCATATTCGGTAAAACGAATAGCAAAAGGAGTTGGTGTTGGCATACTTTACCCTCGTGAAAAGCGATAAGTTATTATCAGTGTAACGTATTCATGCCATTTTTGCGAGTTTTCGTAGGCAAAACGCGGGTTTTTACGATTTATCGTCATGAGTATAATAGAGATGAATTTTTTGAGGAAAATGTGGCTTAAAGGAATAATTATGATGCGATTAAAAATGGGATTTGCTATCATCGGTCTGATATTAGCAACGTTACCGATGCTGGTGATGGGGCAAAGCGCTGGGGTGGTTGCAGAAGCCATTGGGACTGCCAATTTGCGCTCCCGCCCCGATGTAACTGCCGATTTGATGGGTGAAATCGCCAATGGCACACCATACCCGGTTATTGGGCGAAGTGAATTTTTCCCCTGGGTTTTATTGGGCGATATAACGACTTTACAACCCATTGGATGGGTTTTTAACGAATTAGTTGTCATCACAGGCGACATCAATGCTGTGCCTCTGTCTACGATAGATGTCGCAGACCTACCACCTACCCCAACCCCAACAATAGGCAATGCTGTGAGCCAGCCAGATATAACCGCCTCTGGACCAGAAATTACCCCACGGGCAATCACATTCACCCCAACTGCCAGCCCAACACCTAATTACACAGTGGCGGGAACTGTCACCAATGAAATTAACATCCGTTATGGACCAGGGACAGATTATCCCGTTTTGGGACGAGCCTTTGCGGGTGAAATTTTTGCTATATCGGCATACCATACCCAGTTTCCATGGTTGCAAATTGTTTATGCAGGGTCTCCAAATAATTTTGGTTGGGTGCTTCAAGATTTACTCACCATCACGGGCAATCTAGCCACTCTGCCCGCCATCACTACCAGCCAATTTAACCTACCTACCCTAACACCCACCCCTGCGGTACGTGCCGCCGCCCGCATTGTCGGTCAACCGACCATACCCCTCAGCACGAGTTTTGCAGAATTGGGCGATGAGCTATGGAATTACCTGCTATCACGCGGATTTAACCCCGCTACAAGCCAATTTGGGGCGCTCTATCTGCAAGATTTGCAAACAGGCGAGGCGGTGACATTTGGCAACGATTTTGCCTTTAGTGGCACAAGCATCAACAAAATTGGGGTATTGGCAGATTACTTCAATCGGATGGACGGCATCCCCAATTTATCCGAAGCCATAGATATTGCCAACACCATGATTTGTAGCGAGAATGTCGCCACCAACCGCGTGATGAGCGCAGGCGCAAATGGCGATGCCTTGCAAGGCGCGGTAAATACCACTAATTTTATGCGCCAATTGGGGCTTACACGCACCTTTCTGACCGCCCCCTATGACACCACTATCGGCATCGCTACATCTACACCAGTTCCCCGCCCGATAGAATTCCCAGCTACCGATGCCGACCAAGTAAAAGGCAATCCCAACCCTAGCAATCAGATGACTGTGGATGAAATGGGATGGATGCTATCGAGTATGTATGAATGTGCCTATCGAGAATCGGGTCCATTGATGACCAATTTCACAGGATTCACCCCACAAGAATGTCGAAAAATGCTTCATGTAATGGAAAATAACACCGTAGACGGGATGCTCAAAGCGGGCACGCCAGAAGGCATACGAGTCGCGCATAAACACGGGTGGGTGAACGATACACATGGTAATGCGGGTATCTTTTTCACACCAGGGGGTGATTATGTGCTGGTAGTCATGCTGTTTAAGCCCGAATTTTTAGAATTTACGACGGTATCGCTCCCGACCTTAGCTAATTTATCGCTTATGGTCTATAACCACTACAATCCAACGCAACCCCTTGCACAACCGCGTGAGGGTTATATTCCAGAGGTGAATCAATGTAATTATGACGGGACATCTCCGCTTGTCTCAGAAATTACCTCACCGATATTTTTGCTAGAAAACGACTTGTCGCTGTTTTATCAACCAACACCCGCCCCAATCGTCCCCAGCCCAACACCGACTATAGAGCCATCGCTCACCCCCACCCAAACCCCTGCGGGATAAGTGGCATTTGCTTATACTGATATGGGTAAGATAAAATAAGAAATGGGCAAGGTAATTTATTCCTTGCCCATTTTTTGACTAAAAAATCTTTGGAGAAAACAGCTTATGAAAAAATTGATACTCTTTTTATTGGTATTGATGGTTGGCAACATCGTCAATGCCCAAAGACCCCTTCAGGAAGGTGAAATACAGGTAGCAGGCTTGCGTGACCGCGTAGAGATTTTCCGCGATGCGTGGGGTGTGCCTCATATTTATGCCACCAACACCTATGATTTAATCTTTGCACAAGGCTTTACCCAAGCCACTGACCGTTGGTGGCAAATGGAATTTTATCGGCATATCGGCAGTGGCGCGATTCAAGAACTCACGGGTTATAACGAGGGCTTGATGGGAACAGACCGCTATCTGCGCTCACTCGGTTTGCGCGATATAGCACAACGCGAATTGGATGAAATATATGACGAAGAATCCAGAGCGTTATTCCAAGCCTTTGCCGATGGCGTGAATGCCTATATTCTCACCCGCCCCGCCACTGAGCTCGCCATCGAATATAGCCTACTCCGTGTTGCAGGGATCACACTCACCGTTGAGCCATGGACACCTGTGGATAGTATCATTTGGGGCAAGATGATGGCATATAATTTGGCAGGTAATTCCGATTATGAAGAATTGCTCACCGATTTATATGGCATCATGGACAAAAACCTGCTTGATAGCTGGAATATTCCCTTCCCATATGAGGATATGCCGACCATCATCTGGGAAGAAGAACTCCCCGTGACCGAACAAGCCACCACCTATCAATCCGCGCCAGAAGTGGGCATAGCGGGTCTGGACATCAATATTGATGGCGAAAAAATCGCCCGTCAATTGGTGTGGCTCAATGCCGATATTGGTATCGGGAGCAATAATTGGGTGGTCAGTGGCGATTTAACCGAATCGGGCTTACCCCTTATGGCAAATGACATGCACTTAGGCATCCAAATGCCCTCTATTTGGTACGAAATTGGGCTACACTGTGCACCCATCACCGCCGATTGCCCCTATGATGTGGTCGGCTTTGCCCTTAGCCCCACCCCATTTGTCGTAGCAGGACACAATGCCAATATTTCATGGGCGTTGACCAATGTCGGACCAGATACCCAAGACCTATATCAAATCCGCGTGAATCCCGACAATGAATTGCAATACGAATGGGACGGCGAATGGCGCGATATGACCGTCAAAGAAGAAGTATTTAATTTTGGCGATGGCACAGACCCCGTACCCTATCGTGTGCGGATGACCCATCTGGGTCCCATCATGAATGACCGCCTAGACGGATTCAACAACGATGAACCTGTTGCCATGCGCTGGACGGCACTTGAGCCAGGGACGGTATTCATGGCATTTTCACGCCTGAATAAAGCATCCAACTGGGAAGAATTTAGAGAAGCCCTCTCCTATTGGGATTCCCCCGCACAAAATGTCGTCTATGCCGATATAAACAACAACATCGGCTATCAGATACCCGGAAAAATCCCTGTGCGTGTCGCAGGTCATAGTGGCTTATTGCCCGTAGCGGGATGGACAAGTGAATATGAATGGCTCGGCTATTATCCATTCGATTCACTACCACGTCTATATAACCCAGAACGCGGGTATATCTCTACCGCCAACCAAGCCGTTGTGCCAATGGCATTCTATGAACAAGTGGCACAAGAACTTGCAGATGTTTTTGGCGAAGATGCCAATTACCTCATTAGCTATCACTGGGATTTTGGCTATCGTGGTCGGCGCATTAATCACCTCATCGAAACCCTTGCACCCCACAACATAGACACCTTCACAACCATTCATGGTGATAATTTTGACGGCAATGCTGCCGAAATTTTGCCATTATTCGCAGAAATCCCCTTCCCCGATGACATGGCAGATATGCGCGATTGGTTGCTCGAATGGGATTATCAGATGCACATGGACAGCCCACAAGCCGCTCTATGGGCATATTTCTGGGTGCGCTTGATGGATAATCTGTATAACGATGAATTTGCGCCCGCAGATTATCAGGTAAATGGCAACCAAAATGACCGTATTGTCACCATGCGCCTCATGAGCGACCCGCAAAATGTGTGGTGGGATGATGTGGATACATCCGATGTAACCGAAACCCGCGATGAAATCGTGATCGCTTCGTTTGCAGAAGCCCTCACAGCCATTAGTGTGCGGTTGGGTGATGATCCCACTGCGTGGAAATGGGGCGATTTGCACACAGTCACCTTTGTATCAAATCCATTAGGATTGAGTGGCATCCCACCAATTGAGAGTCAAGTGAATCGTGGACCCATCCCCACAAGTGGGTCTGGTGTGGCGATTAATGCCACTGGTTGGGGTGCATATCCCGATGAAGATTTTGCCACCTATTCGGGTCCCTCAGAACGGGTCATCTATGATTTTAGCAATTGGGATAACAGCCGTTCCATCCATACCACTGGGCAAAGCGGACACCCCAATAACGCCAATTACGATGATATGATAGACCCATGGCGCATGGTCGAATATCGCATGATGGTATTTAGCCGAGAACAAGTCGAAAGCACCGCCGTGAAACAACTAATCCTCGTGCCATAGTTCAGTTCTTTCAGACAGGGGCATAAAAACATCTATGCCCCCGTAACTATGTTTATCCACGCCGTTTGGCAATTAACACCTTGTAGAACGCCAATAATTCCGCATCTTGGTTTGCGCCCCACACCATCGGCAAGCGACTTTCATCCAACCCTACCCCCTCATAGGTGGCGACATTCTGAGTCATAGCCACTTCTGTCCCATAATAAATAATCGGCGGGTGTGGCAAAGCAAATTGGGCTTCAGCCGCCCGCATCAGTTTAGATTTATCCCCATCCACCACAAACAAAAACCGATTCATATCGTGGTTATCCAAAAAGGTCGGCATGATAAAATTTTCTGGGAAATACGCATAATGACGCTCCAAAAACGCATGAAATTGCGCCTCTGTCGCCTCATTTTTGGCATACACCTTACGAAGCATATCCTCCATGTGAAAATCGAGTATGCCATCCAATCCGCCTGCGTATGTCCGCAAGATGTTTGGTGCTTCGACCACCTCTCCAAAGCAGAAAGCATCGGGTTTTATGGCGCGACACGCCACACGAAAATCTGACCAAAAATCGGCACCCGGTCCATTGGCATGGTCTAAGCGATAGCCATCCACATCAAATTCTTTGAGCCAATATTGTGCCACCGAGCAAATCCATTCTCTAGCAGGGGGATATTGCAAATTGAGATACGGCATGGCTTTGCTACCAAAAAAGGTCTTATATCCCTCTGGTGAGTCATCAAAGACAAACCAATCCTGATACGCGCTATTGGGGTTATTGAGTGCATCCAAAAAATACGCATTTTGGCTGGATACATGGTTACACGCCAAATCTAGCACAACCCGAATCCCGCGTTGATGCGCCGATTCAACCACCGCCCGCAATGCCTCATCGCCACCTAAACGCGCTTCGGTCTTAAAATAGTCACTCGTGTCGTAGCCGTGATGTGACGGACTCACGAATGTAGGCGTGAGCCAAATGCACGTAATCCCCAAATCTGCCAGATAATCTAGTTTATCGCGCACACCCCACAGCGTCCCGCCAAATGGCTGGCGCAAATCGCTGGTCTGAATCCAATTTTGACCATCACCCGCATAAAATCGGTCTACAAAAATCTGATAAATCACTGCCGATTTTGCCCATGCAGGAGCAGGTGAATCGGACACATGAAAGGTGAAAGTTGTCCCTGTCCCATTGCCGATTGGGGGCAATGGTGGCACAGGCTCACCCCGAAAAAATGCCCCTGCGGCGCGTTCTGTGGTGGCTTTGAGTTCTGGATAATCGGCAAAGGCTTCTGTATCATCACCCGCCCATGCGCTAATCCGATAACGCACAATCGTATTTTCGGGTTGTGGCGGAATTTGTGCTGTCCAGTGGGTGTGATACCCCCATGTAATCGAATCCCACTGATAATCAGTTAGCCCAAACAACACCACAGTGCCATTTTGTGCCACGCCCAAATTGCCAACAGGGATACTGCCATCGGTGGTGTAGTAACAAGCGACATGACGGGCAGGGAAATCATGCCCCACTGTGACAAAAAGTGTGGTGACGCTATCTGGTTTGGGTATAAGGGGCAAAATTTCATGCCCATGTTGTACCCCCAAACGAGCTATCTGATGATGTAATTGGCGCAATTCTGGTGTAGCAAGCGTGCCAAAAATAAATTCCATTGATAAGTTATCCTCTTTTATAAACACAAAGACACGGCAAAAACCGTGTCTTTGTCACACTAAAATACCTGATGCACAGCAAAAACTAGCCCTTCACTGCACCTTGTGTTAGACCACCCACAATTTGCTCTTGGAGTGCCAAATAAACCGCAACCACAGGGATAGCAGAGACCAATGCCCCAGCTGCAAACTTGCCCCAATCGCGGTTAAAATCGGCGTTGATGAAATTGAATAACCCGACCATCAGCGTCCAACTTTCGCGGTCACGGAGCAAAATCCGCGCCAGAACAAATTCGTTGAATGTGCCAATGAAAGATAGTACCGCCACTACTGCCAAAATCGGACGGATTAGCGGGAAGATGAGCAACCAAAAGGTCTGCGAATGAGTCGCACCATCCACCATCGCCGATTCATCAATATCACGCGGGATAGAATCGAAGAAGCCTTTCATCAGCCATGTATTCAGACCCATCACACCGCCCAAATACACCAAAATCAACCCACCCGCGCTATTTAGCCCAAAAAAGTTAAGCCAGTTCCAATCTATAAACGCGAGGAAAGGCATGGCTTGTGGAATCACTATCGCCAGCCGTGATACTTGGCTAAGAATGAGGAACAAAGACACCATCGCCAGCAGGTTGGGGAATACCTGAATGAGCAAAATTCCCAACAACATGCTCCGACGACCACTAAAACGAAAACGGGAAAATGAGTATGCGCCAAGCGCGGTAATCATCACACCCAAGATGGTTGTGACACTCGCCACCACAAATGAATTGGCAATCCAATTCCAAAATGGATAAATTTTCAATTCATCCACCAACAAAGCACGGAAATTGGTCAACAATTCAGCAGGATTCTCCACTTGTGGGATAAGTGAACGTGTAGAGAGTGTACCTGCGGGGTTAATGGCAGAAGCCACCACAAATACAACCGGAAACAGCGCAAAAAGAACCGCAATCACGATGACGGTCATGCGATAGCTCAAGCTAATGAACTTCTCGCGTTGGCTCACCACCATAGAGGATTTTTGTTGTTTGCCTGTTCCACCAGAGGACATTGTTCCGCTAGACATTTTCACCTACCTGTTCCCAAGTTCTGGTATAACGATATTGAATGATCGTTGCGACTGCTACAAGTAAGAAAATCACGATAGTAATCGCAGACGCATACCCATAATCTGCACCTGCGTTATTGCCAAATGCCAAACGATAGGTATAACTGATGAGAATATCAGTATACCCTGCTGGCACAGGCGACCCGGGTATGGGCGGATTACCTGCTGTGAGCGCCGCAATGAGAATATAGTTGTTAAAGTTAAACACAAAAGACCCAATGAGGAGTGGTCCAAGTGTCACCAATAACAAGGGCAAGGTTATGCGCCAAAAACGTTGTTGTGGATTTGCACCATCTACGGCGGCGGCTTCATACACTTCAGATGGGATAGATTGTAATGCGCCACTGCTAATCAACATCATGTATGGATAGCCCAGCCACAAATTGACCAATAAAATGGCAAATTTCGCCCATAGTGGGTCAGAGAACCACGGAATCCGCACACCTGTAGCATCAAAAATCAGGTTGGTGATAAACCCTAAGTTCTGATTTAACATACCCTGCCATACCAAGATGCTAATCACACCAGGGATGCAATAGGGGATAATAAGCAATGACCGAATGAGGCGACGTGCGGGAATGGCGGGGTCATTGAGGATGAGCGCCATAAACAATCCCAAAGAAAAGGTTGTTAATACGGATAGCGCCGCAAATGTTATTGTCCACACAAAAATATCCACCAACGGACCACGCAGACCGGGGTCTGTGACCAAGCGGGTGAAGTTGTGTGTGCCAATATTCACACGATACCCTGGTGACAAGCTATCGCCACTCGCAGGCGTAAAGAACCCACAAATAGGCTCGCGTGCGCCTTCTGGAATATCACACTCATCATCGGCGGTATAAGTTTTGTTATTATCAGCGAGGTCGGTAAAGGTTTGTGTGGTTTCATCATACCGATAACGCAACACATAGGGGCGACCCACTGTTTGGGTATTTTGCAACCCTAATGTATCGCCTTCTTCACCAAAATAATCAAAACTAACTTCTTGCAAAAATGTAGAGCCAGCAGTGCGCTCATTTTCTGTGACTAACTGGGTGTAATCTTCGTATGTAGAGGGGATATAACCCGCAGGACGCACCCGCGATGGGTTATTCACCAATGTCGTCTGATTGGGTACACTGATATATGCCGCAAATTGGGCATTGGCGGGGCGCTTGGGGTTATTACCATTGCCAAGCCAAAGGGCAAATTCGGCAGGGTTGGTGTCATTGGCATAAAATTCAACCGAATTAAACACAAACCCAAACACACGGTCAATAGCAATGCCTTGTTCAAGGTCAATCACAAAGCGGTCATTGATGTCGAGCGCCCCAATTTTTATGGCATCGCCCGATTCACCCATCCATGTCAATGCAGTATCGGTAGGTAAATCGGTTGTACGTTCAAAATCACCAATGCTCTCTGGCAAACCAGTATTCTTATCTGTGAGGATAATCCCCAAATCGGTCTGCAAACTAGCGGGAATGTTGCCACGAGTATCGCTTAATATCACCGATTGAACAGCCTGATTGGGGAGCGCCAATAATGCTTGTGAGGGTTCTTGCGTCCCCAACCGAATCATCCATAACGCATATTCAGACCCATTAGAATACACCGTGACATCATAATACGCATCAATGCCAGACCCGCTACTCTTTTGGTCATTCACCAAAGATTGTTCTGGGTCATAGACATACCGCGAACTAAGGTCAATAGGCTGTAATACCACTGAATTAAGTGGGGCGATATAATCGAGCCGTTCTATATCAGCCAGCGCATCAAAATTTTCGAGGCGAGTATACCCAGTTATATTAGGGATGATAGAGTCGGGTGTGCCAGCAATCACTTGGTCGCCATCTTCTAACCCCAAGCTCAAAGATGCCAATGCTTCGGCTTGGTCTGTAGGGGCTTCGACTAAGGCAAAATCGCCAATGGTGGCAGGGATATTATTTTCACCATAAACAATCGCCAATCCTTCGCCCAATTGTGCGAGTCGTTGACCTCTATCAAAAAAGAGTTTTTCTTCAATGGCTAAATTTGGGAAGGCATAAAGAATATTTCTGTTCTCATCTTTAGAGACCCACAAACCAAACGAATCACCATCAGAATAGACATATACATTATCATATTCGGTGTTGGTTTGGGTATCTACCAATATGGACGAGGCAGGATTAAATAAATACCGTGCAGAGGCTTCAGAATAACCTAATGTGGTGCGGTCTATAACCGTTGGCTGTTGACCTGGTAACGCAAAAAGGGTCTGACCAGCATCATCTACTAACCAAAGGGCATATTCTGTCTCACTGAGGCGGAATGGCACCCATTTATAGGTGATTGCATCACTTGGGACATACCCACGAGATTTGATAAGGTCTACTACCCGTTCCTTTACCAATAGATTGCCATCACCATAATTGGAGAAAGCCGTCTGAACGGTGAGGATAATGGGATAAATAACTAATAATGTTACAAGTATCAATCCAGGGGTCATCCACTTTAGCGGATAGAGGCTTGGCACCAGCACAAAAACATTTGCCATAATGGTGATAAATGCGATTGTGAGTGACAACCCACCCGCCCCGTCATAGAAGAACGCATATATCAATACCAACGCAAATGCGTCGAGTACCATGAGTCCTGCGTACTTCAAAACTGAGAAGATAATCTTTCTTGGTTCTGTCATTTTTGAAAAAGCAAGGTCTCCTTGCGGAGACCTTGCTTCTTTAGTCGTAGTGACCATGGTTTATTTTAACCTAAACTAGCATTCTGCTTGCATAGAAACGCTGTCGCTCACCAGACCGATGTTTTGGTCAAAGGTGAAGGTGACTTCGGTTTCTTCTGCGAGGGATAATACGATGTTTGCACCATTGGATTCACAAGCGGCACCATAGTTGACATCCCAACCACCATTAAGGGCGACTTTGTATTCATATTCGCCTGCTGGCAAGGTAAAGGTACCAGAATACATACCTTCACCCAAGAAAGCCAATTGAGTGGTGGTACAAGCGGGGTCCCATTCACCTGGGCAACCACCTTCGTCTTGCAAGCTACCAACGAGAACAACGATGTCGCTCACGCCCATACCCATTTCAACGGCATCTGGAGTATTGACGCTATCGGCAATGGCTTTGGTTTCATCGTTATAGCTAAAGGTAACTTCGGTTTCTTCTGCCAATGACAAGGGGATATTTGCGCCATTGAATTCACCATTCAAACCGTAATTTTCGTCCCAGCCACCATTGAGGGCAACTTTATATTCATATTCGCCTGCTGGCAAGGTTGCGGTGAAGTTATAGATACCACCGCCCATATCGGTCATAGCGGTCACAGTACAAGCAGGATCCCAATCGCCTTCGCAACCAGCGGCGGCTTGTACGCTACCAACCAACACGACCACTTTGCTTTCGCTTTGGCGCAAAGCAAGGGCGGCATT
>Ga0163144_10004212_pt1 | contig 32487 bp, 25 predicted proteins | sample OliLak19BULKMAT1_FD_123175 | JGI IMG/M metagenome (GOLD analysis project Ga0163144, IMG submission 123175) | Freshwater microbial mat bacterial communities from Lake Vanda, McMurdo Dry Valleys, Antarctica - Oligotrophic Lake LV.19.BULKMAT1 | ecosystem: Environmental > Aquatic > Freshwater >... | reverse complement strand
GTAATGCGTGGTGAGCAGGATCGTCTTGCCGCGCGCCTTGATCGAGCGCGCGAGGTCCCAGAAGTTGCGCCGCGCCTGCGGGTCGAGGCCGGTCGTCGGCTCATCGAGAAAGACGATGTCGGGATCGTTGACGAGCGCCAGCGCCAGCAAAGCGCGCTGGCGCTGGCCGCCGGACAGCTTGTCGGGGTCGCGGTCGAGCAGCTCGCCGAGGTCGCACAGCTTGGTCAGCTCCGCCTCGGGCAGCCGCGAGGGGTACAGCGCACCAAATAAGTTCAGCAGCTCGCGCACCGTCAGGTGATCCTGCAAAGCCGTGTCCTGAAATTGTATGCCCGTCTTCTCGCGAAACACCGCTCCGATCGGCTTGCCGCGGTATAAAATCTCCCCCCCGTCGGGCTTCAATATCCCTTCCAGCATCTCAACCGTCGTCGTCTTGCCCGCCCCATTGGGCCCGAGCAACCCGAAGCAGGTCCCCTCGCGCACTGACAACGACAAGCCGTCCACCGCGTTGGCCGTCGCCTTCGGATACCTCTTAATCAGCCCGCGGGCTTCAAGAACGACGCTCATGGGCCGATTATACCGCCTTAATTGGGGTCTGACCTCCCGGTGTTGCGTTGTTTGATTGGGAAACTTTTTGCCACCCTCAATCGTATGGTAAGTACAAATGAGGCGGAATCCGGCGCATAATGCCCCAAAGCCATCGCGCCGATGACGAGGTAATCGGTTCTGGCCGCATTCAGAGCCGCGAAGACCTGGAGATGGCCGACGCGGCTCATGCGCCGCGCACGGCCTTCCAGTACAGGTAGTGCTGGTTGGGCGGCGCGTAAAGGGCCGAAAAAGGCCTCTATCGGCTAGCTTTTGAGGCTGCGCACGAGCGCGCGGTCGAGGTCGGCCGTGAGGTCGGAGACATCCTCGACGCCGACCGATAACCGGACGAGGCCGTCCGTGAGCCCGGCCTTCAGGCGCTCCTCGCGCGGAATCGAGCCGTGCGTCATCGATACGGGATGGCTGATCAGGGACTCGACGCCGCCGAGGCTCTCGGCGAGCGAGAAGATCTCGCAGGAGGAGATCATGCGCTTGGCGCGCTCGATGTCGCCCTTGAGCTCGAGCGAGATCATGCCGCCGAAGCCGGACATCTGGCCTTTCGCGATCTCATGTCCCGGATGCGTGGGCAGGCCCGGGTAGTGGACCTTAGCGACCTCGGGATGCGACAGCAGGTGCTTGGCGACGATCATGGCGCTCTGGCAGTGGCGCTCCACGCGCAGGGCCAAGGTCTTCGTCGAGCGCAGCAGCAGGAAGCAGTCGAGCGGGCCGGGCACGGCGCCGACGGCGTTCTGCAGGAACTTGTACTCCTTGTGCAGGGCCTCGTCGCTCGTCAGGATCGCGCCGCCGACCACATCGGAGTGGCCGCCGATGTACTTCGTCGTCGAATGGACGACGACATCGGCGCCGAGGCGCAGGGGATTCTGCAGGGCCGGGGAGGCGAAGGTGTTGTCTACGACGACCTTGGCTTTCTTATCATGGGCCAGCTTCGACAGCGCGCGGATGTCCGAGATCTTCAGGAGAGGGTTCGAGGGCGTCTCGATCCAGACGAGCTTCGTCTTGGGCGTAAACGCGGCCTCGACGGCGGCAAGATCGCTCGTGTCGACGAAGGTGAAGGCGACGCCGAAGCGCGCGAAAACCTTGGTGAAGATTCGGTAGGTGCCGCCGTAGAGATCGTTGCCGCAGACAACATGATCGCCGGAGGAGAGGGCCTCAATGATCGTCGAGATCGCGGCCATGCCGGAGCCGAAGCACAGGCCGAACGCGGCGCCCTCGAGGGAAGCGAGGTTCTTCTGGAGCGCGTCGCGCGTGGGATGAACGGTGCGGGCGTAGTCGTAGCCCTTGTGCTTGTCCGGATACTCCTGGACATAGGTCGAGGTGAGATAGACCGGGGTCATGATCGCACCCGTCGCCGGATCGGGGGACTGGCCGGCGTGGACGGCGCGCGTCGAGAAGCCGAGGTCTTTGTCGTCGGACATATTACGCCGGGTCCGCGAGGAGCTCGGCGACGACGCGCTCGACATCCTTTGTCTGGGGCTGAAGGAAGTACTCGAGGTTCGGCGACAGCGCGATGCCGGGCGTGGCCTTGCCCGCAAGGAGGCGCGGGCGGACCTTCATCTCATAGAAGCACTCGTCGACCAGCCGGCGGATAAGGTGCTCCGCGAAGTTGGTGATCTCGGTCTCCTCGTTGACGAAGACCACGCGGCCCGTCTTCTTCACGGAGGCCTTGATCGCCTCCCAGTCGTACGGGATGATCGACCGAAGGTCGATCACCTCGAGGGAGCCCTTGCCCTCTTTCTGGAATCGTCGGGCGACCTCGAGGCAGACCGGAGCCATGCGGCCGTGCGTGACTATGGTCCCGTCGGTTCCGGGATGGGAAATCTTCGCTTTGCCGATTTCGACGGTGTAGTCGATCAGCTTCGGCCACTTCGCCTTCCACTTGGTGCGGTCGCCCAGCGGCGCGTCGATCATCTCGTGCAGGAGCTTCTCGTCGGCGGGCTCGCCGGGGATGAGCTCCTCGCCCTTGGAGCGCAGGAGCGCCTTGGGCTTAAGGAACAGGACGGGGTCGTCGCTCTTGATCGCGGCGAGCATCAATCCATACGCGTCGATCGGCGTCGAGGGGCACACGACCTTCATGCCGTGCAGCTTCGAGGCGATCGAGTCGAAGCTGTGAGAGTGATACATGCTTCCGTGAATGCCCGAGCCGGTCGGGGTCATCACGACCATCGGCGTCTTATAGCGGCCGCCCGAGGACCAGTGGCCGTTGGCGGCGAGCTTGAGCATGTCGATGACATTGAAGATGTAGTCGACGAACTGGATCTCGGCGACGGGGCGTCCCCCGGCCCAGGCGAGACCAAGCGCCGCGCCGATGATGCCGCGTTCGTCGAGCGGAGCGTTCCACGCCTTTTCCAATCCTTGGGTGGCGGTGAACACGCCGCCCAGGGGCGGGCCGACATCCTCGCCGAAGATCTCGGTGACGCCCAGGTTCTGCTCGCCGTAGTGGAGGGCCATGCGGATGGCCTGCGCCATGTTGGCCATATCAGCTGCCTCCCTTCGTCGGGTACGACGGCGGCAGGCCGTCGGCGAACACATCTTCCCACACGGTCTTCACCGCGGGGAACGGCTCGGCCTTCACCTTCTTGTGGGCCTCGTCGAGCGCCACCGCCTCGCGCTCCCAGACCTTCTTGACGCCGTCCACCTTGAGGTAGCCGCGCTTAACGAGGTCGTCCTCGAGCAAAGCGATGCAGTCGGCCTCGGGAATGCGGTTGGCTCCCGAAGAGGACGAGTGGCCGTACAAGCGGCTCGCGCGGACCTCGAGCAGGTAGGGCTTGCGCTGCTTGCGGACATAGGCGAACGCTTCCTCCAGCGCGAGCCACGACTCGACGACATCGTTGCCGTTGATGGTCTTGCCGGGCATGTCCGGGAACACCTTGGCCCAGTCGGATATCTGGTGCTCGCCGTGCTGGGTCTTGGCGGCGGTCGAGATGCCCCAGCCGTTGTTGACGACGACGATCAAAATGGGAAGCGGCAGCGCGGGACGGTTGGCCCAAACGAGGCAGGAGTGGAAGTCGCCCTCGGCCGTACCGGCGTCGCCGCCGTTGACGACGGTGACCGCGTCGGTCTTGGCGCGGGCCTGCGCGATGCCGGTGCCGATCGCCGTCGAGTACTGCGTCTCGATCGTGGGCGAGACGGGCACCACATTCAGCTCGGGAATCGCGTAATGATTGACGAAGTTGCGGCCCTTGGAGTACGGGTCGGTCGCGACCGAGCGCATCTGGCGCAGCGCGTCGATCGGCTGGGCGCCCATGGACATCACGATGGCGGCCGAGCGGTAATGCAGGTGCAGGAAATCGAAGTTCACGCCGTGGCCCTTTTTGATCTGCAGGCCCAGGGGCACATTGAAGGCCTCCTCGCCGGGGCCGCCGATCCAGAAGAAGCCGTCGCCGCCCTTGCTCATCTTGATCAGCCGTTCTTCTAATAGGCGGGCACGGACCATGAGCTCGTGGATCTTGAGCAGCTTGGGAGCGCCGATCTTTTTGTAGTGATCGGCGGAGGAAGCGGCGGACTTCTTGGCGGCGGGCGTCTTGGTGGGCATTGGACGAATTCTAGGAAATACGACGCCCACCCTCAATAGGGGGCCGCGTCAGGATGAGGTGCACAGCGGCGCGGTCTCGCTTGAAAACGGCGATTTCGAGAAAAAAATGGAGGGAATCGCACCTGCCCGGCGATGAATGGGTAACCATTTTTTCCCTAGCACAGGCTTCAGCCGACCGCGGTGTGCTCTACTGCGTCCGGACGCACCAGAGCACGGTCAAATAGCCGTTGCGGCTGAACATCCATGTCAGTCAACCCTAGAACTGGGTCGATAGCCAGGAAAAGATATCCATTGATCGCCGGGCGGGCACCTTAATCTTAACGAGGTCGCCGTCTTACTCGATCAATTAGCGGTTTCGAGCTTGGCCGCGCGGTCGCCCGCGCGCTTGGCCAGCTTGTGCGACGGGAACTTGGTCCCGACTTCCTTGTAGAGCTCGATGGCCTTGGCCTTGTCCTTGAGCGCGTCCTCATACACGCCGCCGGCGTCGTACAGCGCCTGCGGCGCCTCCTTGGCGCCGGCGTAGTCGTCGGAGACCTTGCGCAGCAACTCGGCCTGACGCGAGTAATCCTTCACATCGCGGCGCGCGTACTCCGCGGCCTGGAGCAAAGCGTCGATGCCGTCCTGGCCGCCGTGCATGGAGGACAGGCGCATCAAGGTCTTCATCGCGTCCTCGGAGGCGGAGAGGCGGTCGCGCTGAAGCTTGGCGATCGCCTTAAGCGACTTGAGCGAGGCGTCGGACTTCGGGAACAGCTTCACGATGCGCTCGTGCATCTCGACGGCGAGCGCGTACTGGCGCAGCTTGTCGTCGAACAGCCGAGCCGAGTTGTCGAGCGCGGCCAGCACCTCGGGAGACTTCGGGTACTTCTCCACGAGCTCCTGGTAGGCGTCAATCGCCTTTTTGGGATCGCGCAGGGAGTCCGCGTAGAGGTCGCCGATGGCGATCTGCGCCTGCGGCCGGGAGGCGCTGTCCGGGTACAGCGCGAGCAGCTTGCGCCAGGACAGCAGGGCCGCCGCGGGCTTGTCGTTGGCGGCATGCAGGCGCGCGAGCGCGGCCTGAAGCTTATCGCCGTCCTTGTGGGACGGAAATCGCACGGTGAAGTCACGGATCTGCTCGGCGACGGGCTCGTACAGCGCGTCGGGGGCGAGTGCGGAGACCTTCTGCCACAGCGCGGAAAGGCGGTCGGCCTTGTCCGAGGTCTCGGGGAGCTTCACGAGCTCGTTTAAGATCGGGCGGTGCTTGCGCGAGGCCTTCTTGTCGACGAGCGTCAGATAGTCCGACTTCGCGCGCAGGCCGATCTTGGTGTCGGGGTACTCGTAGAGGAGGCGCAGCAAGGAGGCGGTCGCGGGCTGCCAGTCGCCGTTCTTCTGCTTGAGGCCGGCGAGGAGCAGCATGGCCTCCGGGGCCTGCTCGGCGGACGGATGGCGGCGCACGAAAACGGCGAGCTCCTCCATCGCGGCTTCCGAGATCTTGCCCTCGGAGTCTTCGGCGGCGGCCTTGGCGAAGGCGAACTCCTCCTCAGCGCCGGGGGTCTTCACGACGGGTATAACGGGAAAAACTTCCGCGCGCAGCGCGGGAGCGGGCTTCGGCTCGGGTTTCGGTTCAGGCTTCGCTTCGGGCGCGGGCTCCTCCTTCTTTTCATCGAGCATCGACGGGCGCGGCGGCGCCTTCGGCTCCTCGCTGACCTCGGCTGCGGGTGCCGCGGGTGCCACGGACGGCGCCTCCTCCTGGGACCACGCCGAAGCGGCGCACAGAAGGAGCGGCAGGAGCCAAGTCTTCATTTACGGACCTCCGAGGCGCGGGACACGGCGTTGACCACATCGTACTTGGTCACGATGTCGTAGTGCTTGCCGTTCTTGATGAGGACGGCGGGGCGGTCGGGCGTGAAGTAGCGCAGGACGGACTCGACACGCGCCTGAGGGGCGAGCACGGGCAGAGGCCCCGTCATCGCTTCGCGCACGATCATCTTCTTGATGTCGCGGCCCTTGAGCATGTGCCCGAGCACCTCGTCTTCCATGACGGTGCCGACGACCTTGTCCTTCTCAAAGACGGGGAGCTGCGAGATGTCGAGCTTACGCATGAGCGCCATCGCCGCGAAGAGCCTGTCGGTGGGCTTGACCGTCGCAAGCTTGCCGGCCTTGCCGTGCTTGCGCTTGGCGGACAGAATGTCGGCGACCTTCAGGGGAACCTCGCTCTCGAAGTACTGGTTCTCCTTCATCCACTCGTCGTTGTATATCTTGGAGAGGTAACGCATGCCGGTGTCGGGCACAAGAATGACCATGAAGTCCCTTTCGGTGAGCTTCTTCGCGTACTCCAGGCCAGCGACCATCGCCGAGCCGCCGGAGCCGCCGGTCAGGATGCCCTCCATCGTCGCGAGCTTGCGCGTCATCACGAAGCAATCGCGGTCGGGCGTGACGATGACATCGTCGACGCATTTTAGATCCATCGTGCCCGGGAAAAAATCTTCGCCAATGCCCTCGACGACATAAGGCTTGGCGACGCCGATTTTATTGTTGACGATCTTGTCGTAGTACAGCGAGCCGACGGGGTCGGCGCCGATGATCTTGATCTTCGGGTTCTGCTCCCGGAGGTATTTCGCGACGCCGGAGACCGTGCCGCCGGTGCCCATGCCGGCGACGAAGTGCGTGACCTTGCCGTCGGAGTCCTTCCAGATCTCGGGGCCGGTCGTGCGGTAATGCGCCTTCGGATTCTCCATGTTCTCGTACTGATTGGGATGGTAGGCTCCGGGGATTTCGGCCGTCATCTTATCGGCAACGGAGTAGTAGGAGCGCGGGTCCTCGGGCTCGACATTGGTCGGGCAGACGATGACTTCCGCGCCCAGCGCCTTGAGCAGGTTGATCTTCTCGCGCGACTGCTTGTCGGTGATCGTGAAGATGAGCTTGTAGCCGCGAAGTGCTGCGACTAAGGCCAAGCCGATGCCGGTGTTGCCCGAGGTGCCCTCGACGATGGTGCCGCCGGGCTTGAGCAGGCCGCGGCGCTCGGCGTCGTCGATCATCGCGACGCCGATGCGGTCCTTGACGGAGCCGCCCGGGTTCATGAACTCGGCCTTGGCGTAGATCTTGGGCTTGAGGCCCTTGGCCAGCGCGTTGATGCGGATGAGCGGCGTGTTGCCGATGGCTTCGAGCACATTTTCGTAGCGCATGATTTTCTCCTTAAACCTCGCGGCGTCCCAAGAGCGCGTACGACAAGGTGCGCTCGTCGAGGTAGTCGAGGTCGCCCCCCAGCGGCACGCCGTGAGCGATGCGCGTGACCTTGACCGGGAAGGGCTTTAAAATTTGGGCGAGATACAGGGCGGTCGCCTCGCCCTCAGTGTCGGGATCGGTGGCGAGCACGATTTCCTTCACGCCGCCGGCGCGCACGCGCTCGACGAGTTCCTTGGCCTTGATACGCTCAGGTCCGATGCCGTCGAGCGGGGACAGCGAGCCGTGGAGGACATGGTACAGGCCGTTGAAGGCGCGCGAACGCTCAAGCGCGGCCAGGTCCTGGGTCTCCTCGACGACGCACAGCAAGGACGCGTCGCGCGCGGGGTCCGAGCAGAGTCGGCAGATCTCCTTGTCGGTGAAGTCCCCGCAGCGCGCGCACAAGCGCATCGAGGCCTTCGCCTCGCGCAGCGCATCAACGAGGCCCGACACCTCGGTGCTTGGCGCGCGCAGGAGATGGATCGCGAAGCGCTCGGCCTGCTTCGGGCCGACTCCGGGAAGCCGCTTCAGCGCGCCGATCAGCTTCTCGAAGGCCTTCATGGCTGGGCTTTCTTGATGATTCTGGCCTTGCCGCCAAACACGCCCTCGGCGTTCTTGAGGCCGCCGGTCCCGCCACCCACGGCGCCCTCGCCGATTTCCTTCCAGCGCGTGCCGGGAGGCGCGTCGACGCCGGTCTGGGGCTCGGGCATGGAGCGGTCGACGATGTCGCTGACGGGCGGCGTGTCGGAAGCGCCGAGCGCTAGCTCAAGCGTCATCGGGCTTCCGGCGAGCTTTATTAACGCCGCCTCCAGAATGGGGGCGGCGCGCTTGGCCATGTCGAGGTCGAACGCCTTGGGGAAGGTGATGCGGTAGCCGCCCGCGACGGGCTCGCCTCTCGCGCGCTCGAGCGCGGTGGCCAAGGTGATCTTCGTCTTGGAGACGGCCTCGACGAGCGCAGGCCACGAAATACTCCCGCCGGACGCGACCAATTCCGGCTCGTCGGGCTCGGAACTATCCTCAAGGATAGTCGTTCTAGCGGCCTGAGGAACCTTCGCGGGCATAGACAGCGAGGGCGCCGGCGACAGGGCGTTGCCGCCGCCGCCGGCGGCGAGGCGCTTCTCGAGCGCCTCGAGACGGACGACCCAGGCGCCGAGGTCATGCGCGGCCTCGAGCGCGGAGAAAAGTCCCAGCTCTAGAGCCAGGCGCGGGGAGTCGCCGTAGCGGAGCTCCTCGAGCGCGCGGTTGAGGCGCTTGAGGAGGAAGCCCAAGGACTCGGCCGACGCGCCGGCGAGCGCCGCGGTCCAAAGGGCGTCGACGGGCTCGCCCGCGCCGAGCTTGATCAGGTACGAGCCCTCGATCGCCGCGCGCAGGTCCTTGAGCAGCTGCGCGGGTTCCACGCCTTCTTCGTAAATCTTTTTCAGCCAGCCCGCGAGCGCCTTGGGGTCGCGCGCGAGCAACGCAGACGCCACGCCGATGAGAAGATCCTGCGGCACGAAGCCGAACATCTCGCGCACCGATTCGACGGTGACCTTCCCTTCGCCGGCCGATCGGCACTGGTCGAGAAGGCTCACCGCGTCGCGCAGCGAGCCTTCGGCGGCGCGCGCGAGGAGGGCGAGAGCCTCGGGGTCGGCCGAAACTTTCTCCTTCTTCGCGATACCCGCGAGATACTCCGCGAGTATGTCGGGCGCCGCGGGACGGAACTTGAAGCGCTGGCAGCGCGAGGCGATCGTCGCGGGGACCTTGTGAACCTCGGTCGTCGCAAGAATGAACACGACATGGGGCGGCGGCTCCTCAATGGTCTTGAGCAGGGCGTTGAACGCCGAGTTCGAGAGCATGTGCGCCTCGTCGATGATGAAGACCTTGTAGCGGTCGCGCGTCGGCGCGAGCGCGACGGTCTCGATGATGACCTCCCGCACGTCGTCGACGCCCGTATGCGAGGCGGCGTCCATCTCGAGGACGTCGAGCGAGGACGACAGGGCGATCTCGCGGCATGACGTGCACTCATCGCACGGCTCCGGAGTCGGGCCCTTTTCACAGTTGAGCGCCTTCGCCAGGATGCGGGCGGTCGTCGTCTTGCCGCAGCCGCGCGGGCCGGTGAAGAGGTACGCGTGATGGACGCGCTTCGACGTCAGCGCGTTCGCGAGCGTCTGCGAGACGGCGGGCTGCCCGACGAGCTCCTCGAAGCCCTGAGGGCGGTACTTGCGCGCGAGGACCTGATGGGCCGCCGCTTTTTCCTTGCTCATGCCTTGCCGCCGCCCTCGAGGCTGATGCCCCCGGGCCCCCGCGCGACGAGGTTGAGCAGGCCGCCCAGGATCGCGAGATTCTTCAAGAGCTGGATGCGCTGGTCGGGCGCGGTATGGAAGACCCAGGTGGCGGCGACGATGAAGCCCGCGAGCGCGGCCGCGCCCCAACGCGTCTTGTAGCCCAGGATGAGGGCGATCGCGCCGAGCGCCTCGATCGCGATCGCCGCGACGCACAGCGCGCTCGCGGCGGGGATCCCGTGCGTCTCCATGAACTGCAGCGTGCCGTCGAAATTCGTGATCTTGCCGAACGCCGAGGCGAGGAAGATGATGGCCACGAACAGTCGTCCCACAAGCGCCAAGACGTCGTCGGTGTCCATGCCCCATGTTAACAAAGAATCCGATCAACCACCAAGACCCAAACTCGTCTTGATTTTCATCGATTTTGGGCTTACACTCGGCGTAAGGCTCCCCTCATGAAAAACCCCGGCCTTGTCCTCGCATTTTGCGCCCTATTGGGTCATTTTTCCCACGCGCGCGCCCAGACCGTTCCGGCGACCTTCGCCGAGGCGCAAACCCATCTGACGGCGCGCCTTGCCGCGCTGCGCGAGGCGGCCGGCGGCGCCCGGCCGGACGCGGCCGCCGTCGGCCGGATCCTGACTGTTCTCCCCGCGGAGATCGATCGCTATCAGCTCCTCCGGGCCGGGGGCGACGCTTCCCTCGCGGGCGAAGCCAAGGCCGCGATCCGGCTGGCGCGGACGCGCCCGGGCGCGGGCGAGCTCAAGGACGCCCAGGAGCGCCTGGCCCGGCTTCTGGCGGGCAACGAGCCGGGCGTTCAGTCCGGCGCGGCTGCGCCTCCCCCGAACGGCCGCATGCCGCAAGCGGGGTCGAATCAGCGGGCGGGCGCCGCGGTGCTGCAGTGCGCGGGCGGCTTCGACGGCGGCGTCTGCCGCGCCGGCGCTCCTTCGGCGGCGGCGAGCGGCGGGCGCGGCGGCGGTTCCGGGAGGACGGCGCTCATGACGGGCCGCGGCGGCGGAGTCGCCAGCGGGGGCAATCCGCTCTTGGACCGGACGCACGTTCCGCCCGTCTCGCCCGCGAGCGCGGCTTGCGAGAGCGCGGTCAACGGCCCCGACCCGAAGGCGCCCCAGCATCCGAAGATCGCCGGGATGTGCGCGAACCACCCGACGGCGGCGCCGATGCTCGCCGGCTTCCTGGATTCGGTCAAGGAGTCGTTCGGCTCGACCGGCGCGATCCTGATGAACCTCGTCTTCATGCTGTTCGGGCTCGTGACGGCGGTGCTGACCGGCGGCGTCGCCTTGATCCTCAAGCTCGCGGCTCTGGTCTTCATGTCTTGGGCGATCGCCAAGATGATCGGCGGCCTCATCTCGGCGGTCTCCCTATACAGGGACTCGAAGCCGGGCTCGAAGGAGCGCGCGTCCGCGCTGAGGCAGATCGGCGTCGCCGGCGGAAGCCTTCTGATCATGGTCATGATGGTCTTGGCCGGCGTCGGCGCGGGCAAGATCAAGCCGGTCGCGAGCGTGGTCCGGTCGATGGAGGCGGGCACGAGAACGGCTCTGGTCAAGACCGGGGTCATGGGCGCCTCCACGCGCGCGAACGCCATGATCCCGGCGTCGGTCTTGGTCGTGCTGCAGCGGGTCATGGGCGCCCCGAAGACCGCCGCCGCGGAAACGCCGCCCGCCCGGTCCGCGCCGCCGGACGTTCCCGCGATCGTTCAGGCGCGGCCCGTACAAACACCGCGGACGAGACCCGTGCCCGCGGTCGTCCAGACGGCGCCTTTCCCAAGTCCCGCGAGGAACGCCCACAGGCCGCCCCGTCCGCCGAAGCCGCCCGAGCCCCCGCCGGAAACGTCGGGAGGACGCGGCGCGATCGTCGCCACGGCCAAGCCGGCTTTCCTGAAAAATCCGAAGAACCTCGAAGGATTGACGATAGCCGAGGCCGCGAGCTTGATGCCCAAGGGGTGGCTGGTGCGTCCCATGCGGACCGGCCGCGGGACGGTTTATGAGGTACCCGGAACACGCGGCGCGGACATAGTCCAAATCTCGCGGGGCAATCCGCGCGCGCCGGATCCGCTTCATCAGGGGCCTTATGTCAAGATCGTACACGCGGGCACGACGACTCGAGTAGAGCTCAAGCCGTGAAAGCGGACAACGAAGCTGAACGAATCGTGCTCCTCAACTCCTGGGAAGACTACGCCCTCCTATGGCAGATCATCCAAGACGTCCAGGAGGCCATGCCGGCGGAATCCTCCGCGACGGCTCTACGCGTCGCCCGCGAGGCGGTCTTCTCGCTTTTGAGCAAGGGCATGCTGGAGACCTACCGGCGAAAATCCAGGCGGGACCCTTTCGAGCTTCTGAACGCGGCGGAAGGCGCGATCGCGCTCAACAACGACGCCTATTGGCGAGGCGACGACCAGGACACCGTCGAGATCGCCGTCGCCACGACCCAAAAAGGCGATGAAGCCCTTAAGCTCCCGTCTTGATATACTAAGCGCCATGCGCCGGGCCCTCCTCGCCGTCCTCCTGCTCGCGGCCGCGGCGCCCGCGCGCGCTCTCGACGCCGCCGCGCCCACGCTCTGGCAGGAACGGTTCTTCTGGGACGCCTTGCTGACCGCGCGCGACAAGCTCGCCCGCCAGCAGAGCGACCCGATGATGATCCCCGTGATGAAGGCCATCGCGGGCCAGGTCGCCCAGCAGGTCGCGAACCTCGCGCAGATCCATCAATACGTGAAGGCGCAGGGCGATAACCTACGCTACGCGTACGCCCAGCCCGATCCGCAGCCGAGCCTCGATACGATCATCAACAACTTCGAGACGCTGACGACGGGCTGCGATCAGGTCCGGCAGAACCTCTATTACCTGACGGCCCGCCAGCGGATCGCCCAGTCGCAGGCTCTGCCCGACCCGGAGATGTACCAGACGGGCCTCCTGATCCTCGGCCAGGTGCAGCAGCTGCAGCTGACGCTCAACGCCCTCTACACGGACACGAACGCGGTGCGAGGCCTCGTCGCGGAGAACAAGTGGGCGAACGACGTGAATTTCACCAACAAGACGGAGGAGCTCATGCGCAGCGTCGTGCGCGTGCAGGACTCCGTGTTCGCGGTGTACAACTCGGGCTACGAACTGTCGATGCGATGCCGGTGACGGCCGCGGCCGTCGCGCTCGCCGCCGTCCAAGCGGTGACCTTCGCGACGAAGGACGGCTGGACGATCGCGGCGTCGTATCGCCCCGCGTCGAAAGGAGCGGCGACCGTGGTGCTCGCGCACGGAGTCGGGGCCTCGAGCGCCGAATGGGCGCGCTTCGCGTCGGCTCTCGCGGCTAAAGGCGTCGGCACCCTCGCGCTCGACCTGCGCGGCCACGCGGCCAGCCGCAACGGCCCGCCGGGCTCGACCGATTTCACGGGCTTCGACGCGCACGGCCGCTGGCCCGACGCCGCCGAGGACCTGCGCGCCGCGGCGGCGTGGCTCAAGGCGAAGGGAGTTCCCGACTCGCGCATCGCTTTCGGCGGCGCCTCGATCGGCGCGAACCTGGCCTCGATCGTCGCCGCGGAGAGAAAATCCACGCCGTTCCTGCTCCTGCTGTCGCCCTCGGGAAACTACCGGGGAGTCGTGCTCAAGACGCGCAAAGGCCTCAAGACCCTCGCCGCGGCCTCTCCGGCCGACGGCTACGCGTTCGTGGGCGTGAGGCAGCTCGAGTCGGACAAGACCGCGGAGACGCTGTATCCGCCGGCCGGGCACGGCGCGCAGCTGTTCGACGATCCGGCGTCCTTTGACCGCATCGTCGCGTGGACCGTCAAGGCGTCGCGCTAGCGCGCGTCGACATATCCACCTCGGCGGTCGGATAGACGATCTTCACCGCGATCGCGCCCACTAGAAGCTCGCGCGCCGCTTTCGCCGCCTCGCGCCCGCAATCGCGGAACGAGACCGTCAGCTCGCCGCGGACCTCGTCGGACACGAGCCCGGCCGCCGGCGCGAAGAACGGGATCTTGCGCGCGCGCGCGAACTCGCGCGCGGCGCCGAAGGTCTCCTTGGTGACGGCGCCGGGATCGGGCGCGAGCCACAGCGCGTCGGCCTCGACGCCCGGGCCGCGCAGCACCTCGGGAAGGGCGTCGGGGGACGGCAGGATGCGATCGTCGATCACGACGCCCGCGACGGCCGCGCGCTTGACGAAGTCGGCGTCCGCGGGCGCCGCGCGCACGGCGAGCAGGCGCCTCACCCCGGCGGCCGCCAGGATCTCCGCGAACCTCTCGGGCGGCGGCGTCATCGCGACGCGGACCGTCCTGGGCCGGCGGTCGCGGCTGCGGAACGCGGGCGCGAGCGCGATCACGAGCGGCGCGTCTTCATTTCGGGCCCGTTCCGCGGCGCGGCTTCCGAACGCGATGATCACATCGTGCGGACCCGCGGGAAGCGCCCCTCGCGCGGACGCGGTGTCGATCGCCCCGTCCCATTCGGACCGGAAACCCTCGAGCGCCTCGACGGTCGAAGGCCGCAGAGGATCGCTGAGCACGACGAGGACGCGTTCGGCCCGCGCGGCCGAGGGCGCGAGCGCGAGAAGGACGGCGGCGAACGCGGAGCGCATCAGAACCTCACCGTCGTGCCGCCCTGGAATCGGCGCGGGACGACGAGGCCGTCGACGAACTCGCGGCGGTAAGGCTGCTCGAGGTTCTGCCCCGCGATGAACAGCTCGATCCACGAGGCGGGCGACCATGACACGCGCGCGTCGAGGCGCCAAAACGCGGGGACGGCCTCCTGCGCCGCGCCCGAGGTCGAGTCCGCCATGTACGCGTCCTTCCACCCCGCGTTCATCGACGCGCGCAGGCGGAACGGAAGCGCCCAGTCGAAGCCCGCGTTCACCTTGTGGCGCGGCGTCGTGTTCAAGTAGAGCGCGTGAGCGTCCTGATCGCGGACGGTCTCCTCGGTGTAATTCGAGTACAGCGTGCGTCCCGGCGCCACGCGCCAGCGCAGCGAGGCCTCGAGCCCGCGCAGGATGACCGTGTTCGTGTTGTCGTACGTGAAGTTGACGGCCGCGGGGCCCGAGGTCCGGTCGAGGTTGATGTGATCGCGGATCTCGGTGTAGAAGCGCGTGAGCTCGAGGTGCAGCGCGCCGCCGAGGAACAGCCCACTCCAGCCCGCCTCATAGCTCGTGAGTGGCGAGGGCGTGATGTTCCGGTTGCCGGCGACATGCACGAACGCGTTGGCGTTGAAGTCCGAGTAGCGATGGACGATCTGCGGCTTGATGTTCGCGCGCGAGTACGACGCCCGGAACGCGTGCTCCTCCACGGGCGTCCACAAGAGCGCGGCCTGGTAGTCCTTATGGTAGCCGCCCGCGTTCGCGGTCTCGTGGTTGAGCCCGCCCATGAGGCTCAACGTCGGCAGGATGCGGATCGACTGATGCAGGAAACCGCGGATCGTGCGGTTGGTCTGCGGGTTCGACGGATAAAGAAAACTCGAGGCGGAAGCCGCGTAGCGCCACGCCGCGCCGTAGGTGGTCTGCAGGCGCCCGTCGCCCCAAGCGACCGTGTGCAGGCCTTCCGTGTCGTACTGCCAGTAGCGAACGCTCGTCGCCCTGCCCGTCGCGTCGGGCGAGTCGTTCGCGTTCGACTCGTCGCGCGATACGCGCAGCCCCAGGCTCGAGTCCGGCCCCGTCGGCCGCTCGAGCTTCGCCATCAGGAAGTTCGAGTTCGCGTGGTTCTGCTGCAGGTTGCCGAAGGACTTCCCGAGATCCTGCTTCGAGACGCCCGCGAGCAGCTCGATCGTGTTCTCTCCGAGGCGGGTCCAGCCGCGGATATTGCCCGTATGATCGTGAAGGAAGTCATGGCCTTCGACGTTGGGATCGGCCACGGTCGGAAAGCCTCCCTGCGTCCTCGACGTCGCGCTCAGGCGCAGTCCGCCGCGCTCGCCGGCCGCCTCGGCCGCGGCGGCGCCCTCGGCCAGGCGCTGCGTGCCTCCCTTGAACGTCGCTTCGCCCGAGAATGCGGCCGACGGCCGCCGCGTGATGATATTGATGACGCCGAGGCCCGCGTTCGAGCCGTACAGCGCGGCGTTAGGCCCGCGCACGATCTCGATGCGCTCGATGTCCTGGAGCTGCACGGGAATCCGCTCCCACAGCGTCACGCCCGAGAGCGGATCGTAGACGCTGCGTCCGTCGAGGAGCACGAGCAGCTCCGAGGTCTGGTCGCGCGGGATGCCGCGCACCGAGACGACCGCGCGGTTCGTCCCGACGCTCGAGCGGCCCTCGATCACGTCGAGCCCGACGCGGAAGCGCAGCAGATCCCACAGGTTGACCGCGCCCGAGGCGCGGATGTCCTCCGCGGTGATCACGTCGACGGGCACCGGCGAGCCCTGCGTCGGGGAGACGCGCTTAAGCGCCGTCGAAGCGCGGCTTTCCTCCGCGAAGAACCGGAACGCTTCCTTAGCCGCGTCGGATGTGTCCGCGGCCGCCGGGACCGCCGGCGTGAACGCGAAAAGTGCCGCTAGCGCGAGCGGCCTCATGAGGGGGCTTTCACTTCATGATGATAACATTCCTCGGCGGCGCAGAACCCGCCGCGGCCGAAGCCGAAGATGACGTAAAATATCGCCATGCTGATGCTCGCCCCCCTCCTAGCCGCCGCCGTGGCCGTGGCCGCCGCCGCGCTGCCGCCCTCGTACGAGCTCGAGATCCTGACCCGGAGATCCGACGTCGTCTGGGGCTTCGATTTCCTGCCGGACGGGCGGATCATATTCACCGAACGCGGCGGCCGGCTCGCCGCCTACGACCCCAAATCCAAGGAGATCTCCGACATCGCGGGCGCGCCCGCCGTCTGGGCTCACGGCCAGGGCGGGCTGCTCGACGTGCGCGTTCATCCGGAGTTCGCGAAGAACCGCTGGATCTACCTGGCCTGGTCGCAGGCCGTCGACGACGGCGCGGCGACCGCGCTCGGGCGCGGACGCCTCGAGGGCGGCAAGCTGACGGGCTTCGAGCGGCTCTTCCTGTCCAACGCGGGCGGCGGGAACGGCGAGCATTTCGGCGCGCGCATCGTCTTCGACGGCCCGCACCTTTTCCTCAGCCTCGGCGAGCGCGGGCACCGGCATCTCGCGCAGGACCTCAAGCGGCACAACGGCAAGATCGTGCGCCTGACGCACGACGGCAAGCCCGACGGCGCGAACCTCCCCGGCGCGCTCCCCGAGATCTGGAGCTGGGGCCACCGAAACCCGCAGGGCCTCGCGCTGCGGCCCGGCACGAAGGAGCTGTGGGACGCCGAGATGGGCCCGCGCGGCGGCGACGAGCTCAACCTCGTCAAGCGCGGCGCCAACTACGGCTGGCCCGTGATCACCTACGGCCGGGAATATTACGGGCCGAAGATCGGGACCACCGCGAAGGAAGGCATGGAGCAGCCCGTCGCGCGCTGGGTCCCGTCGATCTCCCCGTCGGCGATGACGTTCTGGCACGGCTCCGTTTTTCTCGCCTGCCTCAGCGGCGAGCGGCTGCAGCGCGTCGCGCTCGACGGCGCCGCGGCCGGCGAACAGCAGGCGCTGTTCAAGGAACGCGGCTGGCGCTTCCGCAACGCGCGCCCCGGTCCGGACGGCTGGCTTTACTTCAGCACCGACGAGGGCGTGCTCGGCCGCGTCGCCGAGGCCCGCTGAGTCGTGCTACTCTATATCTCGACGTTTTAATCTTTGACGCAACGGAGCTCACGATGGCGAACCTGAACAAAGTCATGCTGATCGGCCGACTCACCCGCGACCCGGAGGTCAAGACCTTCGCCAACGGCGGCAAGGTCGCGAAGATGGGCTTCGCCGTCAACAACCGCAAGAAGAACATGCAGAGCGGCGAGTGGGAGGACGTTCCCGTCTGGATCGATCTCAAGGTCTTCAACCGCGAGACCGGCGCGAAGAAAGCGGACCTCGCCGAGTCCTCCCTGAAGAAGGGACAGCAGATCTTCGTGGAAGGCCACCTCGTCCTCGAGGAGTGGACCGGCAAGGAAGACGGCAAGAAGCAGTCGAAGCTCGTCGTCGTCGTCGACAACTTCGAGTTCCTCGAGAAGCGCGAAGGCGGCTCCGGCGGCGGCATGAGCCGTCCCGCGGCCGCGGCGTCGAAGCCCGCGGCGGGCGGCGACGACATCGAAGAAGTTCCGTTCTAGGATCGATCATCAAGGCGCATGCCGGAGCTATCCACAAGGATAGTCCCGGCATGCGCCCTTTTTATAGCCATGGAGCCCCGCTTCTTTGTCGACGTCATGCTCGGCAAGCTGGCCCGCTGGCTGGCGCTCCTCGGCTATGACTCCAAGTTCGCCGGCTGCACCGGCCGCACCGACCTCGACCTCTTGACCGAAGCCCGGAGCGAGGGCCGAATCTTCGTCACGCGCGACCGGAGAATCCCGGAGGTGGCCGGCGTGCGAAAGGTCGTCATCCTCCATGAGGACCTCGAAGACCAGCTGCGCCAGATGGCGGCGGACCTCGCCCTCAAGCCGGATCCCGCCCTCCGCTTCTCGCGCTGCACCGACTGCAACGAGGCGTTGGAGAAGCTGAAGCGCGAGGTCGCCCTTCCGCTCGTGCCCCCCATGGCACGGACGCTCGAGACGCCATTTTGGCGCTGCCGCGTCTGCGGCAAGGTCTACTGGAGCGGAACCCACACGGACGGGATCGTCGCGACGTTTCGCCGATTAGGTTTGTAGCGCGTAAGTTCCGGCGTCCTCCCGGAGTAATCTGGACGGGGGACGCCAAATGGATAAGCTCGCCGCGCTGCGCCGCTGGTACTCGGGCCCCGGCGCTCCGTTCCGGTCCGCTTCCGGGCTCTTGGCGCTGCTGCTCGTGTTCGTCGCGGTGAGCGCCTGGCTCACGTCGCGCCCGAAGCACCGCGTCTTGTCTTGGAACGCGTCCTCGCCCGCCGCGACGCCGCTCATCGACGGCGCCCGTCCCGAGCCGCTGCGTATCTCCTTCACGGACTCCGCCGCCAAGCTCGAGGACGTGGGCCGAACGGTCAAGGCGGGCGTCTCGCTCTCGCCGCGCGCGCGCGGCGAGTGGACGTGGGCGAGCGACACGGTGATGATCTTCACGCCCTCCGAGGACTGGCCCGCCGGGCAGGAGTACTCCGTGCGCTTCACGCGCGAGTTCTTCCCGAAGCACGTCCGGCTCGCGCGGACGGAAGGCTCGTTCCGCACCGCGGCGTTCACGGCGTCGCTCGCCTCGTCCGAGTTCCACGTGGACCCGCGCGATCCGTCGCTCAAGCAGGCCGCGGCGACCTTTCGCTTCAGCCATCCGGTCGACACGGACGCGTTCGAGAAGCGGATCTCGATGGTCATGACCGGTCAGAAGCAGGGGCTATTCGACCGCGACCGGGTCCCCCACAAGTTCGGCGTTTCGTACGACAAATTCCACGGCGAGGCCTACGTCGTCTCGGATCCGCTGCCCGTGCCGCTCGAAGCGGCCGTGATGCAGGTGCGGGTCGAGGCCGGCGTGAAGCCCGTGCGCGGCGGCCCGGAATCGCCGGCGCCGCTGACGGGCGCCGTCCGCGTGCCGAGCATGTACGACTATTTCCGGATCCTGGGCGCCCAATCCCAGATCGTGCGCAACGAAAGGCTCGAGCCCGAGCAGGTCCTCGTCGTCGAGGCGTCGGGCGGCGTCGGCGAGAAGGAGCTCGCGGAGCGGATCAAGGCGTGGATCCTGCCCGCCGGAAGGCCCGCGGCTCCGGGACGGCCGGCCGCGGCGGTCCACTATTGGAGCGATCCGGCCGAGGTCGGTCCGGAGACGCTCGCGCTCGCGACGCGGCTCCCGCTGACGCCGATCACGGCGGAGCGGGAATATCCGTCCCTTCACAGCTTCAAGCTCCGCGCGCCTCCGGGCGCCGCGGTGTACGTGACGATCGGGCGAGGGCTCGCCGCCTACGGCGGCTACGTGCAGGCGAAGGATTTCGACGCCGTCGTGCGGATCCCCGAATTTCCGCGCGAGATCAAAATCCTGCACGAGGGCGCGCTGCTGCGCCTGTCGGGCGAGAAAAAGCTCTCGCTCTACTCGCTCGGCGAGCGCGCGGTGCGGTTCGAGGCGGGCCGCGTGCGGCCGAGCCAGCTCAACAACCTCGCGAGCCAGACCGACGGGGACTTCTCCAATCCGAGCTTTCATAATTGGTCCTTCGGACAGGACAACATCACCGAGCGCTTCGAGCAGGTGCGCGAGTTCGGCAGCGCGCGGCCCGACCGGCTCAACTTCTTCGCGTTCGATTTCACGCCTCATCTTCAGGCGCCGGGCTCGGGCTCGCGCAACGGGCTCTTCTTTCTCCGCGCCGAAGGCTGGGACGTGAAGCATAAGCGCGCGACGGGCCCCGCGGACACGCGCTTCATACTCATCACGGACCTCGGCGTGCTCGTGAAGGAGAACGCCGACAAGACGCGCGACGCGTTCGTGCAGTCGCTCGCGGGCGGCGAGCCCGTCGCCGGCGCCCGCGTCGAGGTCGTCGGCGCCAACGGCCTTCCCATCGCGAGCGCGGAGACCGACGCGTCGGGGCGCGCGAGGCTGCCCGATCTGTCGGGGTTCACGCGCGAGCGCAAGCCCGCCGCGTTCGTCGTGCGCAAGGGCGAGGACCTGGCCTTCCTGCCGTTCGACCGCCAGGACCGCCGGCTCGACGTGTCGCGCTTCGACGTCGGCGGCGACTCGACGCAGGGGCGCGAGCGGGAACTGTCCGCCTACCTCTTCAGCGACCGCGGGTTGTACCGGCCCGGCGAGACGTTCCACGCCGGGATCATCGTCCGTCCGACGGTCTGGGGCCAGGACCTCGCCGGCGTGCCGCTCGAGATCTCGGTGCAGGATCCGCGCGGGCTCGAGGTGAAGAAGCTCAAGCTCTCGCTGTCGGCCGCGGGATTCGAAGCGGTCGACTACCGGACGCAGGAGAACGGCCCGACGGGGAATTTCACGGTCTGCGTCTACATCGTCAAGGACGGCAGGCGGTCGACCCTGCTCGGCTCCACGTCGATCCGAGTCGAGGAATTCCTTCCGGACCGCCTCAGGATCGAGGCGCGCTTCTCCGCCGAATCCGCCGAGGGCGGATGGGTCGATCCCGCCGGCCTCAAGGCCGCGATCAGCCTGCACAACCTGTTCGGCACGCCCGCGGAGGCCCGCCGCGTCGCCGGCCGCATCCGGCTGTCCCCCGCAGCGCCTTCTTTCAAGGCGTTCGCGGACTATTCGTTCTTCGATCCGGCCGAGGCGAAGAAAAGCTTTTCCGAGAACCTCGACGACGTCAAGACCGACGCCGAAGGCGCCGCTTCGTTCGACATGCCGCTCGAGCGCTTCGCGGAGGGCACGTACCGCCTCGAGCTGACGGCCGAGGGCTTCGAGGCCGAGGGCGGCCGCGGCGTCGCGGCGCAGGCGTCGGTGCTTGTTTCCCCTCGCCCTTACCTCGTGGGGCTCAAGCCCGACGGCGAGCTGCGCTACGCGGCGCGCGGGAGCACGCGCTCCGTGGCCGCGGCGGCGATCGGCCCGGACGGCCGGGCCGTGAGCGTGTCCTCGATCACGCTCCAGCTGCTCGAGGAACGCTGGGTGTCGGCGCTCGTGAAGGGGGCCGATGGCCTTTACCGGTATCAATCGGTCCGGAAGGAGCTGTTCGTGTCGTCGAGGACCCTGAATCTTCCGGCGGCGCCCCGGCCGCTGCGCCTCGACACGTCCTCTCCCGGCGACTACGCGCTCGTGCTGCGCGAGAAGACGGGCGTCGAGCTCAATCGAGTCCGCTATACGGTGGCGGGCCACGGCAACCTGTCGCGCAGCCTCGAGAAGAACGCGGAGCTGCAGCTTCGCCTCGACAAGACCGACTACGCTCCGGGCGAGCTCATCGAGCTGCAGATCAAGGCGCCCTACGCCGGAGCCGGTCTGATCTCGATCGAGCGCGACAAGGTGCACGCGCACAAGTGGTTTCAGACGTCGGTCAGCGCGTCGACGCAGAGCATCCGGCTTCCGGAGAAGGTCGAGGGCAACGCCTACGTCACCGTCACCTTCCTTCGCGCGCCGGATTCGCGCGAGATCTTCATGAGCCCGCTGTCGCACGGCGTCGCCGCGTTCAGCGTGAGCCGCGCTCGCCGCTCCCTGCCCGTGACGCTCACGGCGCCGGAGAAGCTCAAGCCCGGCGGCCTCTGCGTGCTGCGCGTGAGCGCGCCCCGGCGAGCGCGCGTCGCCGTGTTCGCGGCCGATGAAGGCATCCTGCAGGCCGCGGGCTGGAAGATCCCGGATCCGCTCGCGCACTTCTTTCGTAAGCGCGCTTTGGAGGTCCGCACCTTCCAGATCCTCGACCTTCTGCTGCCCGAATACCGCATGTCGATGTCCGTGATGGCGCCCGGCGGCGACAAGGACGGCTGGGACGCCGCGGGAAAGAATCTCAATCCGTTCAAACGTAAACGGGATAAACCCGCGGTATTCTGGTCGGGGATGCTCGAGACCGGCCCCGAAGGCCGGGAGATCTCGTTCATCGTGCCCGACTCCTTCAATGGGACCCTGCGCGTCACGGCGGTCGCGGCGGAGCCGGGCTCGATCGGCGTCGCGCAGAAGAAGGTGCTCGTGAGGCAGGACCTCATCCTCACTCCGAACGCGCCGCTGTTCGTCGCTCCGGGCGACGAGTTCGAGGCGAGCGTCGGCGTGGCCAACGGCGTCCGGGGCTCGGGGCCGAACGCCTCGATCCGCGTCGCCTTGAAGACCTCGGGCCACCTCGCGGTCGTCGACGGCGGCGAAAAGATCATTCAGGTCGGAGAAAATCGCGAGTCCGTCGCGGTGTTCCGGCTGCGTTCGCGGCCCGCGCTCGGCGCCGCGACGCTGACCTTCGAGGCATCCGTCTCGTCGGAGACCGCCCGGCGACGGGTCTCGCTGAGCGTCCGCCCGTCCATGCCGTATCAGGTGACGCTCGAGACGGGGCACCTGAAGTCGGGCCGCAAGGAGGCGCCCGCGCCGCGCCGGCTCTATCCTTCGTTTCGGACGCTCGAGGCGTCGGTCTCGCCGCTGCCGCTGAGCCTCGCGGGCGGCCTGCTCGCGTACCTGCGTGAGTATCCCTACGGCTGCACGGAGCAGGTCTTGAGCCAGGTCTTCCCGGCGCTCATCCTTCGGCGCCGGCCCGAATTCGGCTACGCTCCGGAAGCCGTCGAGGCGAGCCTGGCGCGCGCCGTCGACATCCTGCGGTCGCGGCAGAACGAGGACGGGGCCTTCGGCATGTGGGCCGCGAATTCCCATGTCTCCCCGTTTCAGGCCGTCTACGCGGCCCACTTCCTGACCGAGGCGAAGGAGAAGGGCTACTCCGTCCCGCCCGAGCTCCTCGAACGCTCGCTCGTCTACCTGAACGCGCTGGCCTCGGGCCGGCCGGATACGGAGGCGCCGCCGCGAATCCGCGCCTACGCGATCTACGTCCTCACGCGCAACGGCCGCGTGACGACGCCGCTGATCAACGGCCTGCGCGAGCGCCTCGAGAAGGACGGCGACAAGGGCTGGCGCAAGGACCTCACGGCGGCGTACCTCGCGTCGGCGTACGCGATGCTTCACCTCGACGGCCAGGCCGAGACCCTCATGAACGGCGTCGCCGCGGGCGAGCCGAGGACTCCCGACTGGGAATGGTTCTACGACGATTCGATCCATGAAGCGCAGCGTCTTTACCTTCTTGCTCTCCATTTCCCGGCCAGGATGGCATCGCTCCACGCGGACGCGGTCCTGCGCGTGGTCGAGCCGCTGCAGCGGGGCGGCTACAACTCCCTGTCGGCCTCGTACTCGATCCTGGCGCTCGACGCGTACGCGGCGGCGGCCGGAGAGCTCAAGCCCGGAGACGCCCGCGTCGAGGAGGTCCTCGAGGCGGGAGGCCGCCGCGCGCTCGTGCTCCCGCCCGGGCTGTTCTCGAAGGCGGAGTTCACGCCCGCCGCGAAGGCGATCTCCGTGGAGAACTTAACCTCGCGACGGCTCTTCTACCAGACGACGCAGTCGGGCTACGACCTCGCCGTCCCGAAGGAGCCGGTGCGCCGCAAGCTCGAGATATTCCGCGAGATTCTCGACGAGAAAGACGCCCCGGTGCGCGTCGCCGAGCTGGGCCGCGAGTACACGGTCCGCCTGCGCCTGCGGACGCTCGACGGCGCGCATGCACCGAACGTCGCGGTCGTCGACCTCGCGCCCGGCGGCTTCGAGCCCGTCTGGAAGGACAAGCGGGACGAAGCGTCCGGCGCCGATTACCAGGACGTGCGCGAGGACCGCGTGCTGTTCTTCGGCTCGGCGAGCGGAAACGTCCTCGAGCTCCGCTACCGGCTCAAGGCCTCGAGCCGCGGCGTGTTCACCGTTCCGCCGCCTTTCGCCGAGTCCATGTACGACCGGTCCGTGTCGGCCCTCGGGTCCGCGGGCTCGATCGAGGTCAAATGAGACGCCTCGCCGCGGGCGGGATCCTGGCCTTGGGCCTCTGGGCCTCCGTCCATTTCGCGCCTCGGCCCGCGCCGCTGCGAGAAGGGTTCGTGTTCTCGCGCGCCGTGTACGCGCGCGACGGACGCCTCCTGCAGCTGACCCTGGCCGCGGATCATCGCTACCGGCTGTGGATCCCCCTGCGCGAGATCTCGCCGCTCCTGATCGAAGCGACCTTGCTCCATGAAGACCGGCGCTTCCGCGCGCATCCCGGAGTCGATCCCGCTTCCCTCCTCCGCTCGGCTTGGACGACCTACGGCTCGCGCGCGCGGCGCCGCGGCGCCTCGACGATCACGATGCAACTGGCGCGCCTCAAGTATGGGCTCGACTCGAGCCGTCCGTCGGGCAAGGCCGTCCAGATCGCGCGCGCGCTGCAGCTCGAGGCCCTTTATTCGAAGGATCAGATCCTCGAGGCGTATCTGAACCTCGTGCCCTACGGCGGAAACATCGAGGGCGCCGGCGCCGCGAGCTTCGTCTATTTCGGCAAGGACGTGTCGCGGCTCGACCTGAGCGAGGCGATCACGCTCACGGTGATCCCGCAGAACCCGATCAAACGCACGATGACGAACGCGGGCAAAACGGACCGGCGGGCGCTCGAGGACGCGCGGCGGCGACTCTTCGCGCGCTGGATCGCCGCGCACCCCGAGGACGCTCGCCAAGGCGGCCTCCTCGAGACGCCTTGGGCCGTGCGCGGCGCGCGGGACCTGCCCTTCGCCGCGCCGCACTTCACGCGCCGCGTCCTCGCGCTCGCGAAGGAGGAGCGCGTCGTGACGACGCTCGACCTCGACGCGCAAAAGCTGCTCGAGCGCCTCGTCGGCGGCTACGTCGAGCGCCGCCGGGAGCAGGGCATCCGGAACGCGGGCGCGCTGCTCGTCGATTTCACGACGATGGAGATCGCGGCGGCCGTCGGCTCGGCGAGCTACGGCGACGACGCGATCCTGGGCCAGATCAGCGCGCTGACGGCGCGGCGCTCGCCGGGCTCGGCGCTCAAGCCGTTCGCGTACGCGCTCGCCTACGAGCAGGGGCTCATCCATCCGCAAAGCCTCCTGAAGGACGCGCCCGCGGCGTTCGGCGCCTACGATCCCGAGAATTTCGACGGCGAGTTCGCGGGCCCCGTGCCCGCGCGCGAGGCGCTGATCAAGAGCCGGAACATTCCCGCCGTGGCGCTTTCCGCGAAGCTCGCTCCTCCGGGCCTGTACGGGTTTCTGAAGGCGGCGGGCGTCGGCCTGCCGCGCTCCGCCGAGCACTACGGCCTGGGCCTCGTGCTCGGAGCCGGCGAGACGAGCATGGAGGACATCGCGCGCCTCTACGCGATGCTCGGCAACGGAGGCCGGCTGCGCCCTCTGCGCCGCCGCGCCTCCGATCCGCGAGACCCGGGCGCGAGCCTGCTGTCGCCGGACGCGGTATTCCTGGCGATGGACGGGCTGAAATCCAATCCGCGCCCCCTCCAGTCGTTCCTCGAGGAATGGCGCGCGGGCTCGCTCCCCGTTTATTGGAAGACCGGGACCTCGTGGGCCTTCCGGGACGCCTGGGCCGCGGGCGTTTTCGGAAAGTACGCGCTCGTCGTGTGGATCGGAGACTTCCGCGGAGAAAGCAATCCCGCCTACGTGGGGGCGGAGGCCGCCGCGCCGCTGTTCTTCGACATCGCGGACGCGCTGCAGGCGCGCGGGCCGATGCGCGATGAGTACGCGCTCGGCCAGAAGGACCTGAAGGCGATCTCGCTCGAAGTCTGCGCGGTCTCCGGAGGCTCGCCGGGCCCTCATTGTCCGCGCCGCGCGAAGACCTGGTTCATCCCCGGGGTTTCGCCGATCGCCGCGTGCGAAGTGCATCGCGAAGTCCTCGTCGACAAGGCGTCGGGCCTGCGCACCTGCCGGCACGCGGGCGCCCGCGCCGAGGTGTTCGAGTTCTGGCCGTCCGACCTGCTGCGCATCTTCCGCCAGGCGGGCATCCCGCGGCGCATGCCGCCCGTCTACGATCCCGCGTGCGGCCTGACGGACCGCTCGGGACGCGGCCTGCCGCCTCGCATCACGTCGCCGCTCGGCGGCGTGACCTACCACGCGAGCGCCGCGGAGCCGGGGCCGATCCCGCTCTCCGCCGTGGCCGACGCCGACGCGCGCGAGCTGTTCTGGTTCGCCGACGGAGCCCTGATCGGACGAGTGCGCGCGGGCAAGCCTTTGTTCTGGACGCCGCGCGCGGGGCGCAGCACGGTGCGGGTCGTAGACGATCAGGGGCGCGGCGACGCGCGCGAGATTCTGGTGGCGTTCAGCGAATGACTTAGGCGGGCACGGAGGTCGGAGCGGACCTGCGCGCCATGATGAGGATGTTCACGCGCACCGCGAATCCCTCGTCCTGCTGCAGGATATGGCGGAAGGCATCCTGCGGGATCATCATGATCATCGTGTCGTCCGCTTCGGACTTGATCGTCGCGCCCGCGGTGCCCATCTCGACGATCGACATCTCGCCGAACACCTCGCCCGCGTCAAGGTCGGCGACGCGGACCACCGTCTTGTTCGTGGACTTCATGTAGACGCCGGCCTTGCCCGAGACGACCACGTGCAGCCCGTCGCAGGTCGAGCCCTTGAAAAGGATGGTCTGACCCGCGCGGAAAGGCATCATCACGGACGCCTCGGCGAGAACGAGCAGGTTCTCTTCGCTCATGCCGGCGAACAGCCCGACGCGATCTCGAAGGAAGGTCATGGATTCCATGAGTTAATGATAGCTCCGAGCGGGATAGCCGCCCAGGGTCCTATGGCCCACCCGACCCAGGCCCGGTCAGTTCTGCTTGCGGTTACGGAAATACCAGACGAGCTCTTCCTCGTATTTTTCGCCGACGCGCTCGAGCATCTTCGCGCTCAGCCAGGCGCGCGTCTCGGGAGAGGTCGTACCCAGGGGCGAGTTCCAACGGATCGACTCCAAGGTGCCGCGGCAGCCGACGTCTTCGAAGATGAGCTTGTAGCCCTTCTGAAAGTAGCCGGGAAGGCCCTTGCAGCGTTCGCAGTAGGCGGATTCGACCATGCAGACTTCCGTCGCGCTCGTTTTGGCCTCGACGCCAGGATGCTTGGGTGCCCGGACGGTCATATAAGTGGCTTGGAGCTCCCAGAAATCCCGCCCCGGGGCGAATTCGTAGTTCTGGGCCCGGTTTCCCTTGAGCCTCGTGAACGCGTAGATGCGCGTCCACGCGTTCGTCTCGACGGGCGGGACCGCGATCGCCGCCGCGGTGGAGGAGACCCCGGGCGCCTCGACCGGGATCCCGGTTCGAGCGGAGAGCAAGGCCTCCCCGGCGGTTCCCCGCGAGCAGTAAGCGCGCAGATCGGAACCCTTGAAGCCCGCTTTTTCCGAGCCGGGAAGGAATTTCTGGGCGCAGGCCTCGACGAACGTGGACTGGTGAGCGCGGATAATGTCGCGGGACTCGAGTCCCTCGCCGCACTTCGCGTCCCAGGCGGAGCGAAGCAGGAGCCAGTTCAACGCATTGTCCGCGTTGTACGCGAAAAGGCAGGCTTCCTTGGATTCGCCCGCGGGCGCGGCCGACGGATACGCGAGGGCCGCCAGGACGAGGGCCGCGGCGAGCGCGCGGCCTCTTCTCATCCCTTGCGCGAGGCGATCAGGGCCTTCACTCGCGCCACGAAATCGGGGCTTTCGTTCAGCAGGACGCGGAACGCGTCTTGAGGGATGTTGAGGACGTACGTCCCGTCGTCGAGCGCCTTGATCGTGGCCCCCGCCGTGCCGTTCTCGATGATCGAGACCTCGCCGAAGACGTCGCCCGAGGCGAGCTCCGCGACCTGCGTCAGGGGCTGGGACGGGGGCTTGATGAAGACGCCGGCTCTGCCGACGCACATCACGTGGAGGCCGTCGACGGTGGCTCCCTTGAACATGATGGTCTGGCCCGCCTTGTAGAGGCTCAGGGTCGAGCCCGTCGCGATGGCCGTGAGATGCTCTTCGGAGACGCCTTCGAACAGCGCGACCCGCTCGCGCAGGAAAGTGAACGCATCCATGCTCATACCTTAACAAAACCGACGCGCCCCTTTGTTAAACTTCTGGGATGACCGATCCCGGGCGTCTGTTCATGTTCGGCGTGTACGGGCTCAAGCCGTCGCGCCAGACCATTTCTCTGTTCAAGTCCACGGGGGCGACGGGCGTCCTCCTGCTCGCGCGCAACATCGAGACTCCGGCGCAGACGAAGGCCTACGTCTCCGAGCTCGAGCAGCGCCTGGGACGCCCGCTGCTCGTCGCGATCGATCACGAGGGCGGCTGGGTGCTGCGGTTCAAGAGCGGCGTGACCCCGTTCCCGGGCAATGCCGCCCTGGGCCGCGCCAAAGACCCGAAGCTGACGTACGCGGTCGGGCGGCAGATGGCGCGGGAGCTCGCGCCGATCGGCATCCGCATGAACCTCGCGCCCGTGCTGGACGTCGCGGTGAAGGACTACAACCCCGGGATCGGGATACGCTCCTTCGGCAGCGATCCCAAGCTCGCGGGGCGCCTCGGCGCGGCCTTCATCAAGGGCATGCAGGACAACGGCGTCTCCGCGTGCGCGAAGCACTTCCCGGGAAAGGGCGCCGCGACCGTGGACGCGCACGTCGATCTGCCGACCATCAAGCTGCCGCGCGCCGCGTTCTCGCGCACGCACCTCGCGCCGTTCCGCGCCGCGTGCGCCGCGGGCGTCGACGCCGTGATGACCTCGCACGTGCGCTTTCCCGCGTTCGACTCCGAGGTCGCGACGTTCTCGAAAAAGATCGTCCACGACGTGCTGCGGGGCGAGCTCGGCTACGACGGGCTCGTCATGAGCGACGATCTCTGCATGGGCGCGATCACGAAGCGCTGGCCCGTCGCCGAGGCGACGCTCAAGTGCCTGGACTCCGGACACGACGTGCTGATGATCGCTCACGACCTCCAGGGGATGACCGACGCGGTGGACCTCCTGCGCGAGGCGGGCGCGCCCCCCGACCAGCTGGCCGCCGCCGACGCGCGCATCACGCGCCTGCTCCACCGGCGCAAGGCGCCCGCCGCGAAGCCCGCCGAAGGCGCCGCGCTGTCCGCGAAGATCGCCGGAAAGGCGGTCGTGGTCGTCCGGCGCGGCGCGCTCCGGCTTCCCGTGCCGCTGTCGCCCGAGACGCTCGTCGTGCTGCCCGATTTCCGCGAGGTCAGGGAGCGCTTCACGTTCGAAGGCGGACCCGGCGGGCCCGAGGCCCTCGCGCGCCGCATGGCGCCGGGCTGCGCGTTCGCGCTCGCGCCCGTCGCGGAGACGGACCTCGGCCGCCTGCCGGAGCTCGTCAAGCGCGCCAAGCGCGTGGTCTTCCTGTCGTTCGAAGCGCGGCGCTTCCCGGGGCAGGCCGCCGCGCTCAAGCTTCTCGCCGGGACGCCGGCGTCCAAAACCGCTACCGTACTGATACGGTCGTCCTGGGACCTCGCTCTTTGCCCCCGCGCGATGACCGTCGTGGACTCCGCAGGCTATCGCCTCGTCAGCCTCGAGGCGGCGCTTGCTCGCGTCCTGGCCCGGAGAAAATAATGATCCTCGCCCCCCAGATTCTTTCACTTCTGCTGCTGACGCCGTCCGCGCGAGCGGCGGACGCCGTTCCCGCCGGCCAGGCGGCTGCCAAGGCGCCCATCGCCGCGCCCACCGTGGCGATGCTCAAGGACCGCTTCGTCGAGACGAACGACAGCGACACGGTCGAGCGCACGAAGATCCTGAAGCAGCTCGCCAAGACGCCGCCCGTTTCGGGGCAGGACGTCGCGAACCTGTTCGACCTGTTCTCGCGCTTCACGGACCGCTTCACGCGCGAATCGGCGATGGCGTCGCTCGCGCTCCTCGAGCCCGGCAGCCCCCAGATCGAGCCCCTGTTCATGACCTACCTCAAGCAGCCGGAGCCCGAGGCCCAGCTGTTCGGCATCAACGGCACGTTCCGCCTGCGCGCGCGCGCGGCGCTGCCGATCATCCGGGAGATCGCGGGCCGCAAATTCGGCGCTTCGGCGGTCACCGAGACGACGATGATGTCGGAACGCAACGCCTGGTGGACGCAGTACGAGGCCTTGTCCGTGCTCGCCCAGTGGGAGGGCGACAAGGCGTACTCGCTGATCGAGCGCAAGGGCCGTGAAAGCGCGAAGGTCGGGGCGATCCTAGGGCGCTGGTATTGGCGGCAGACCTTGCCCAAGCTCCGGAGCTGGAGCGAGTCGGGCGACCTGCTCGCGAGCGAGCGTGCGCTGCTCGCGGTCTCCGCCCCGATCGACCCGGCGGACGCGCGCGCGACGCGCGCGCCCATGCTGGCGCTGCTGCGCGACCCCAAGGTCGACGCCGAGATCCGCCATCACTTGGCCCTGAAGATCGGCGCGTCCTCCACCGATGAGGAAGCGGCCGACCTCGTGCGCGAGCACGACGCCGCCCCGACCGACGGGGAACGCCTCTATTGGGCCGCGGCCGCGTTCAGCTCGCGCAGCCCCAAGGTCGTCCCGCTCCTCGTCCGCTACGCCCTCCAGACGGGCGACGAGACGCTCCGCAAAGGCGCGGCCGCCCAGCTCACGGACATGGTCGGCGAAGCCGAAGCGCGCAAGCTCATCGACGCCAAGTAAACAAGTAAAGGTGTCAGGGCTTGCGTTGTTGCATTGTTGCCGATGCAACTTATTCAGGGTCTCAATCGTATGGTAACGGATGGGACGAGACCCCAGGATTCACTACCCCGGCGCGATTTACCACGCGATGTCGCGCGGCGTCGATCGCTGCCCGATCTTTGCCGACGACGTCGACAGATCGTTCTTTATGGGGATCTTAAATCGCATTGTAGAGGCGGCGTCCGCCCACCTAATCGCCTATTGCCTGATGGGCAACCATTTTCACCTTGCGATCAAGGTAGGCCCGGTGCCTTTGTCATCGATCATGCAGCGCCTTCTCGCGCCTTACGCGGCGCACATCAATGAGCGCCACGGTCGAACCGGGCATCTATTCGAGGAAAGATATAGGGCGAAACTTTGTCTCGACGATAAATATTTGGCCGGTCTTATCCCCTATATCCACAACAATCCCGTGAGAGCCGGACTCGTCGCTTCGGCCAGGGACTGGGCTTGGTCGAGCATTCACCAGTATCCCGAAGAAACCGCGTGCCCCGACGGGTTCGATCCTTGGCCTAAGATAGGGACTTATGAGGCGACGATTTCCCGCGATCTTGAAGCGGATAAAATATCTTTGGACTTCTTGGCCGTCAAGGTCGCTTCAGACAGGAAAATAAAATTAGACGAGCTGCCGGGTCGGGCCCGCAATCGGCGGATCGTCGCCGCGAGGCGACAACTGACTCAGGAAGGGGTTCGAGAAGGGCATACGATTACGGAGATCGCCAAATGGCTGAAAACCAGCGTGAGTTCGGCGAGTCGATATTCGCGTTGAGAACAATGCAACAACGCAAGCCCTGACACCATAACCCGTGGTCGGCGAAGCCGAGGCAGCCAGGCTGATAGACGCCGAAAAAAAGAAGTAAAATAGGCCATGGTAGGCTTATTCTGGTGGGCCGCGGGCCTGTGCGTCGTCCTTTTGGCCGTCCTGGCCCTCACCCTTCGGCGCCTCTATTCGCTGGAGGCCTCCCGGCCCGAGCGCGTCGCGGCCCCCGTCCGGGCCCCGGAGGGCTGGACCAAGCTCGACGAGCTCCTGAACATGCTGCTCGCCCTCCAGGAGCACGGGGTTTCCCATTCCGGGGCGATCTCGCGGGATGAGTTCGGCCGCGCGGTCCTCGACTGCGCCTGCCAGCTCATGAAGTGCGACCGCGGCTCGGTCATGAACTGGGACGAGAAGGAGGGCTGCCTCAAGATCGTCGCGGCGCGCAGCCTGATCACCGAGAGCATGCAAAAGCTCTTTCTGAAGCCTGGAGAGGGCGTCGCCGGCAAGGCCTTCGCCTCGGGCCAGCCCATCTTCGTCGCGGACCCCGCGAAAGACCCGCGCTACCTCGACGCCGCGAGCGGCGATGTCGAGCCCTTCGTCTCGATCCCCCTCCTCGTGAAAGGCAAGCCGATCGGCGTGCTGAACCTGCACGCGAAGCCGGGCGCCGAGCCGTTTTCCGACTATAACGTCAAGTTCCTCTCGATCCTCGCCGGCGAGGCCGCCGTCATGCTCCACAACATGGACATGTTCGACAACCTCCAGATATTCTACCTCGAGATGGTCCAGACCCTCGCTCGCGCCGTCGATTCGAAGGACGCCTACACGGCCGAGCACTCCGACCGCGCGCGCGTGAAGGCGCGCCGCGTCGCGCAGGAGATGGGCCTGCCCGACCCGATGGTGCGCCACGTCGAGTACGCCGCGCTCCTGCACGACATCGGAAAGATCGGCATCGATGAGGCCATCCTCCTCAAGCCGGGCAAGCTCACGCCCGAGGAATACGAGGAGATGAAGAAGCATCCCATCATCGGCCACCAGATTCTCGCTCCAGTCAAGTATCTCGGGCCCGTCGCCCAGATGGTGCTGTACCACCAGGAGTGGTTTGACGGAAGAGGCTATCCGGAAGGCTTGAAAGGCGAGCAAATTCCTCTTGGGGCCCGGATCG
>Ga0163144_10004211_pt1 | contig 32491 bp, 24 predicted proteins | sample OliLak19BULKMAT1_FD_123175 | JGI IMG/M metagenome (GOLD analysis project Ga0163144, IMG submission 123175) | Freshwater microbial mat bacterial communities from Lake Vanda, McMurdo Dry Valleys, Antarctica - Oligotrophic Lake LV.19.BULKMAT1 | ecosystem: Environmental > Aquatic > Freshwater >... | reverse complement strand
TAAGTCCTTCAAAGTCCCCAAGTCTTAGCCCTTCAGTCTCTTTATCTCCGAGCTTAAGTCCTTCAAAGTCCCCAAGTCTTAGCCCTTCCATCTCCCCAAGCCTTAGCCCTTCAGTCTCTTTATCTCCGAGTTTAAGTCCTTCAGTGTCCCCAAGTCTTAGCCCTTCAGTCTCTTTATCTCCGAGCCTTAGCCCTTCAGTCTCCCCAAGCCTTAGCCCTTCAGTCTCTTTATCTCCGAGCTTAAGTCCTTCAAAGTCCCCAAGTCTTAGCCCTTCCATCTCCCCAAGCCTTAGCCCTTCAGTCTCTTTGTCTCCGAGCCTTAGCCCTTCACTGTCCCCAAGTCTTAGCCCTTCACTGTCCCCAAGCCTTAGCCCTTCCATCTCCCCAAGCCTTAGCCCTTCAGTCTCTTTATCTCCGAGCTTAAGTCCTTCAAAGTCCCCAAGCCTTAGCCCTTCAGTCTCTTTATCTCCGAGCCTTAGCCCTTCAGTCTCTTTATCTCCGAGCTTAAGTCCTTCAAAGTCCCCAAGCCTTAGCCCTTCAGTCTCTTTGTCTCCGAGCCTTAGCCCTTCAGTCTCCCCAAGCCTTAGCCCTTCAGTCTCTTTATCTCCGAGCTTAAGTCCTTCAAAGTCCCCAAGCCTTAGCCCTTCACTGTCCCCAAGTGTTTCTCTTTCTCCCTCCTCTCCACCAGGTTCGACTAATTATACAAAAGGAAATTACGTAGCCCTCCCTGCGAATGACTCTGATTTAAAAACTTTTTATTCCACACAAGAAATAACGGATGTTTCCACTAGAAATGATGTAAGAGTCGGTCAAGGGGCCTTGACTGAATATACCATTCATCAGTATAAAGATTTTGCGACAATCACCACTAAGGCAACGCTAGATTGGCAAGGGCAGGCGAGTTACGCTCCTTCCAGCTCAACTGTTTATTTGCAAATTTATAATAGAAATACGTCCAGCTGGGAGACGGTTGCCAGCAATAATTCAGCAAATGCGGATACGGATTTTGACATGTCTGCTAGTATTTCTAGTTTAACTAACTATAAAGACGCAAGTAATGTTATTTCTTGCCGAATATATCAACTTGCTCCATAATCTAAAGTAGAAAGGAACTAATTTATGCCTATCGCACAGCCAACGGCTGGTGACTATCTAAATAGCCCTGATCATTCGGCCTTACACCGAATTATTGCTGCTGACCCTGCTGCAGCTATCAAGTCTATTCAAGTATCCACCACCCAAACTATTGTTTCCGCTCCTGTTGATGGGATAGCTTCCATTCAATTTAATAAAGCGGATTTAATCACAAACGTATTAAATATTGATACTACCAATAGTCGTGTCGGCATCGGGACGACTTCTTCATCTTTTGACTTCTCTTTTGGAGGAAACTCGGCTCGTACATTAGCTCTTGAACGACACACAACGGCAAATACGGCAGGGAATAATTTCACGCTAAAAGCTGGTGGAGCGACAAGTGGAGCGACAGACAAAGCAGGTGGAAATTTAATCCTTGCTCCTGGTATTTCAACAGGGCAAAACACCTCATATATAGACTTACAGTCCTCTCCGAAAGCATCTACTGGAGCCTTGGCAACCTATGTCGTAGACCCAACGGGTGACGGGGGTTTTATCGTAAACGAAACTGCGACTGACGGAAATGCTACCGTCCGAGTGGACAGTATAGATGGTGCAGGCGTACCGACAGCAGTGACTGTGACTATTGGTGGTTCGGGATATACACTTGTAGACTTCCCTGTAATGGTAAGTGGGGCAAAGTCTATTTACCCACTCACATATACTCTTACAGGCACAGCCGATAACTCTCCTGTGACACGACTTCGTGTTCACGGAGCAGGAAGTGTGGAATTAAATCCGTCACTAGGTACTGGGATTTTAGACTCTCCTCTTATTTTGAATAGCCTGCCTAGTGATGCTTATTTCATCAGAGGTTATAGCCCTCTGAATACCCTTACAGAATTCAGCGTAGATAAAACGGCTGTCGTAACAGCTCGTGTTTTATCCTTGACTTCTAATGACCCAGCTCTGGGCACTTTGATGTCCATAAAAAATGGTTACTTTGCATTAATCAATGCTAATTCTGTTTCACTAGCAAACATTGATATTGACGGTGCATTTCGTTCAATGAGTAATATCTCTAGTCCACAAGGAGGATTCGGTATCTATAGTAACAATGTTTTTTTCTCGCAGCAGATAGACTCATACAAATGGACTAAGACCAATGCTACTGTTGTTGCCAACTCATATACAGCTCCAAATAACACAGTTACGATGGATAAGGTGACTTCATCTGGCAATGGTTCTGTTATGCAAAGTATTGTAGCCCCTGAGACTGGCACAATGTTTATTTCTGCTTTCGTTTATGCTCTGACAGACATAGTGGGTTCTCTTGGGTTCACTGGAGGGGCAAGTGGTGGGTCTTCTTTCGCTGCTGGCACAACCACTCAAAGAGTAGTTGCATCTTTTCCTGTGACTTCTGGCACAACTTACAATGTAGGTGTCAATAATATTGCTTCTGGTGATGTAGGTATCTGGGGTTTCCAAGCAGAAATGGGAAGCTCTGTCGGACCCTATGTGCGGACTGCCAACAACACTCTCCCTACTTCGACCAATGGACTTGTATTAGGCTCTACTGCCAATGTCTACGAGGGAAACAATGGTTTTGGAGTAACCCAACCACTCTATCCAGTGGATGTTTTCGGTACACTAAACGGCTCTATAATTCCAGCTCCTGCTTCACCGCTTGTTTCAAGAACTGCAGGAGGTTCGGTCACTGCTGGTTCTCACTCGTGGAAAGTAACCTTTACATCTGCTTATGGAGAAACCACTCCAAGTGCAAAATCAAATGTCATTTCAACTTCGGGAACGGCAAAAACTTTCACAGTTAATCTTCCTCTTGGAGCAACGGGCACAACTGGAAGAAAGATATGGAGAACTGTCGCAGGCGATACAGGTAACTGGAAGCTCGTGGATACTGTGGCAGATAACACGACACTGACTTATTCCGACTCTATTGCAGACGGCTCTCTCGGTGCTGACGCTCCGACAACAAACACCACAGCGATTCTTACTGTGGCGACTGGTGGGGTTACGGCGATGACGATAGACCCGAATCAAAAATCTATTTTCACTGGGACAATTACAGCTCCTTCTTTTATTGGTGGAGTACAAAATCTTTCTGGTGCAGGAGCAGCGAATGTGACGCAACAAGTCACAGCCATAACCACGACTGGAGTAGCGAACGCCATATCACTTGCAGACGGTATTTCAGGGCAAACTAAAACAATCTTCCACGATGTGGACGGCGGTTCATTTGTTTTGACTCCAACAACAAAAACAGGCTGGACAACATTCACTTCAACTGTGGTCGGTGAATCAATAACTCTTTTATTTACAACTACAAGAGGATGGATTGTGACGGGTTCATACCTCGGAGCAATCGCCTAAGAGATTTCATTACTTAATAACTAATAAAAAAATATGGAAACAACATACACACAAATTGAAGGAACGAGAGTGCAAGAAGTAATACCAGAGACAACGCAAATAGTGCCACAGGTAATAAACATTGTCGATGTATCTGAACTCATACAGAAAAGAGATGCTATCCAAGCGAGATGTGACCAAGAATGTGCGAGATTACAAACCTTAATTATGACAACACAAGGCAAAGCTCGTATAGAACTGAAACCGATTACGGATAGAATTAGTGCCATTTTGGCACAAGTGCCAAATATGGAGGTAGCATGACCATAGACCCTACTGAAGAACAAACAACTTTCTTAAAGAACCTTTAAAGGAGGTTATATGAATGCACCTGCTGACCAAAACTTTTTAGGATTTTGATAATCCTTAATTTAAATTAAGGAATTGAACAGATAGAATGCCTAATGCTACTTACAGTGATGATACTAAACGATTTAGCGAAGAATCTCTCCGTTTTGATGGAGGGACGGCTTCTTCCGTTTTGCGGACAGATTATTGGTATGTAACCTTTGGACAAATATCCAGTGTCTCCCCAAGTGTTAGCCCTTCAGTCTCTTCCTCTCCGAGCTTAAGTCCTTCACTGTCCCCAAGTGTTAGCCCATCAAAGTCCCCAAGTGTTAGCCCATCAAAGTCCCCAAGTGTTAGCCCTTCAGTCTCTTTATCTCCGAGCTTAAGTCCTTCACTGTCTCCAAGCCTTAACTCTTCTTTATCTCCGAGCTTAAGTCCTTCTTTATCTCCGAGCTTAAGTCCTTCAATTTCTCCATCCTTATCTCCGAGCTTAAGTCCTTCACTATCCCCTTCTTTCTCCCCATCTTTAAGTCCTTCAATCTCCCCAAGTATTAGTGTCTCTCCTTCTTTAAGCCCAAGTTTCTCTCCTTCTTTGTCTCCAAGTATCAGTCCCTCAGTCTCACCGAGCTTAAGCCCTTCAATGGGAGCAACCATTGAGGTAAAGGCTGTCAACGGGACTTCCCGAATTAGGATGGACCACGAGCCTTTTATCCCACGTGGGGTAGCCTATGGTCCAAGGATGAGAGGAATTTAACTTTTGGTATTATTAAGATACTTGTAGTATGATGAACTTGATATTTAATTTTCAAATTTATGAGAATAAAAGCAGATTTAAGGCCTTTGGTTGATAATCAGCCAACAACGACTTTAAGTGATAAGGTTTTTTCAGCAGCAAACACTCTTCCGGTGGGTAGCGTTACTGATTTTGCCAGTAGTGACTATGTTCTGATAGGCTCTCTGGGATCAGAGAATACAGAAATAAGAAAAATTAGTACCATTTCTAATCAAAATATTGTTTTAACTGATGTCTTAACATTTGACCATTCACAGGACTCGGCAATTACTCGTATAGGATATGATAAAGTAGCCTTTTACTATTCAGCTACAGTTACCGGAAGCCTTGGTGCCTTAGCGGCTGCCGTAAGCATAGTTCCTGACGGCTTTTACACTGCCTACGATGATGTTAGTAACTCAACCGGCTATGGTTGGTTCAAATTCTACAATTCTACCACTGCTTTTTACTCAGATCTTTCTAATGCGGTTCCTTACGCTGATTTTGCCGAAAATTCAGTTAAAAAAATGTTAGACAGGTTCTATACCCAGATAGGGAACAGGGAAAGAAAGATGATTAGGGATATCGATGTGATTGAATGGATGAACGAAGCTTATACCATTGCCTTAAACCGTTTAAACTTAGTGAACCGCGAATACTCAGTCCCTACTCCGGCAACTTTTAACATTGTTGCTGGCACGACTGAATATGCCTTGCCTGACAGTTTCTTCAAAGTTCGGTCTTTTAGCAGAGCAGATGGAACGGCCTTAAGTAGTGCTACTATAGGTAACATTACTTCGACTCCTAGTTACTATCTACGTGGTAGTTTTTTAGGCATGACTCCTGCTCCTACTGCTCCTGCCACCTACTTTCTATATTATTCCACTACCTCTCCGGTACTACGTTCGTATATTGATTACATGGATTTGCCAGGTAACAATTTCTATTTTATTCTTGATTATTTGCTCTACAGAGCCACTCCTTTAATCGGAGGTGATGCTGTGGGTAGACTAAAGCTTTTCAACAATGGATTAGAGGGGCTCGTTCTCACGGCGCATCGTCGTGAAGGAGGAGCTTCGAGTTGGGGGAGAGACTTAACTTCTTTTGTATAACTTATGATTTACCAACCAAAGACTGGCCAGAAATTACAAAGATGGGAAATAAGCCTGTGGGAAGGTTGTAATTTCATTGTCACCGAGCACTTAACCAAGCGCGGGGAGCCGAGCTTCCTTGAGAATGCCCGCTCTGTTAAAATCGGGTCCTTGGAGAAACGCGCTGGGCACACTTTATTCGGAGGCTCTCTTGCTGCCACAGCCAACTATGGTTTATTTGACATTGCTACCAGCCAACATACATTACTTAGAGTTTCTAAGGTTGGTGGAGTAGTCTCAGTTTATAAATATGTTACGTCCAGCGATTCTTGGGTTTTGTTAACCGGTAAAGGAACAAATCTTTCCTCAGCTGAATGTAGTTTTGTGACTGCGGTCAATAGAGGATTTATTGTTAATGGCACGGATAACAACCGTTATATTGAGGCGGATTTAACTACTGTAGTGGATTCCACTACTACAACTGGGATGCTTTATAATTCCCCTACTGCCAAGTTAGTGGCTTTTTATAAGAACCGGCTTTATTTGGGTGATTATTTAAATCTTGATGGGACAAGGAATAGAACTGGGATTTGTTTTTCTTCCGTCCCTCTGGGCATAGCTTCTTTAGTTTCAGGAGACCACACTGCCCCAATCACTACGTTAAATGTTACCGATACCAAATACATAAAACCGAGTACGGCAAACGAGAGTCTTCATGTTTATAGGGGTGGTAACTACATAGGGGCCTTAACCGTTACAGATAAAACCGCTACTACCTTAATTATAAATTCTTTTGGGACCTCCCTACAGTCTAGTGATGAGTTATGGATAGCGGGAACCCGTAGTGGAGAAAAGAAATTCCGTTGGGATAATCGCGCCACAGGGATCGACGTACATTCTTATGATAATTTCCAGAACACTTCCGAGGAAGACTTGGTCGCTTTGGAGAATGTTAATAACAATCTTCTAATTTTTACAAATAACAGTATCGCTTATGGAACGGCTCTTCCTTAAGGCCTCTTGATTTAAATATTGGGTGTGTTTCCCGTAAAAGCTTTGCAAGAGTCCTAGGACAGGCCATTTTTGCCCATTACACGGGGATCTATTCTTCTACCGGAGGGACTCCAACCCTTCTAACGGCTAAGATCCAGAACCTATTCAACAATATTGACAAAAGTAATGTAGCTAATTGGTGTGCAGCGGTTGATGGGTTCAGCTATTTCTTATACTTAGGCACAGTGGATTTTTTCAACTCCGATGGAAGCCTCAAAAAACAAATGAAGGATGTGGTGGTAGAATTGAATCTTAGACAAAATAATATTTTTATTCATACAGATGTGCCGATGAGCCATTTTATAAGTTATATGGACAACGGGACAACCCGGCTTCTTTTTGCCAAAACAGCTATTTCTGGAACCTTAATTTCTGTCTCTCCTTCAATTTCTCCGAGCGGAAGCGCCTCTCCGTCTATCTCTCCTTCAGTTAGCCCAAGTGTTAGTCTGAGTCCTTCTTTGAGTCCTTCAGTTAGCCCAAGCGTCTCAGTCTCCCCAAGCGTTAGCTTGTCCCCTTCGGCATCGCCTTCTGTTTCTCCTTCTACCTCTCTTTCTCCTAGTGCCTCTCCTTCAAAGTCTCCAAGTCTTAGCCCTTCGGTTTCTCCTTCAGTCTCTAAGTCCCCTAGTATGAGCCCTTCGGTTTCTCCTTCAGTCTCTACGTCCCCTTCTCTCTCTCCTTCTATCAGTCCAAGCGTTAGTCTCTCACCTTCTAACTCACCCTCAGCTTCTCCTAGTATTTAATTTTTTATTATGCCTAACCAATACGAAATATTTCAATATTTGTCAGGTTCCTCAGACGCAGGAAGTGCCATTAATTTTACTGTGGAGACAACAGATAGTAGTTTGGGGATGAATTTTGAGACGCTGATAATGCCCGTAGAGATTTCTTTTAACGTGAAAGTTGGAAGCAATATCGGAGTGTTTATTGGTTTGGATGGAGCCACCCCTATCCAAATAGGAACAGCGAAAAAGGGCCTAAATAGAATTGATGTGGACATCTCTCCTCGAGATGAGAATTTTGCAAGATGCCGTTCATTAAAAATTTCTTTTAGGGAATTCAGCAAAAGTAAGGCAGTAATTGCTAACGTAGCTGTAAAATTTTACGCTACCGAGGAAGTAGAAAGTTGGAGGGCCTAATTTATGGCAGAACAGACAAATCCAAATTATCAGTCGATCTCGGACCCTTACGATTCGTATATCGTAAGAGCTGACACCATTTTCGGTGCAGCGGCTCTTCCCAATGGGAACGCTCTTTCTGACCCTTCCTCTACGGATAATTCAACTTCTTCCATAACTGGAGGAGCGACAGCGGACGGGTCTCCTGTGAGCACCGAGCCTTTTGATAATGGAGATAATTCAATTGATGGGAAAGCTTTGGATAATTTAACGATTGCTTCTTGGATTAAATCACGAAACTATAAACCTGGGAAAAGTGGGTTTTATTTAGATGGGGCTACCGGCAATGTGGAATTTGGGAGTGGAAAGTTTAGAGGTGATATTACTGGATCTTCAGGAACTTTTTCAGGAACCCTTTCTGCCGCCACGCTACTTTATGGGAAGACCTCTTTCATTGATTCAACAAATGCAGGGTATTATATAAACTCTGCCGGGCTTTACTTTGGTTCAGCTTCTGATGCTGGTTTTCTCAAATATACAGTAGGAACCGGAACTTTAGAAATAAAGAATTTTAAGATTACTTCTCTCGCGGCTAATTCTTCTATTGATGGGCAATACCTTGGAGCGTTGACTGTAGCAACTGGAGCGTTAGCTAACCTTGCTGTAACGGCTGGGAAGATAGACAACGCAACAATAACAGCAACACAAATTGCTTCGGCTACGATTACAGCTGCTCAAATTGCGAACGCCACGATAACAACAAATCAAATAAGTGGAACTGCTGCTATTACTGGAGGACAGATAGGAAGTGGCACAATCACTACTACTAATATTTCAGGGACTGCAGGGATAACTGGAGGACAGATTGCTTTGGCTACGATCGCTGGTGGCAACATTTCCGCTACTACAATTACTGCGGGGAATATTACTAGCCTAACTATAACAGCTGCTCAGATAGCAAACCTAACAATTACTTCAAACAAGGTAAATACAGCTCTGATGAGTTATAGCCACAATATTGTTTTTAGTGTGGCAAGCGATGTTCAAGTTAATTGGGCAAGCGGAACTTTAACAACTTCGGATGGTACAGCATATTCTATTGTGGCAGGGAACACCGGAACAATGTCAGCCAAGAATTATATTTATTTAGATATAGCAGTTTCTGTCACTATATTACAAAAAACCACAACTTTTTCAACAGCTGTGGGTGATGGTAAAATGCTTGTTGCTGTTTGTCAGAACAATACTACCGAAGCGGTATTCCAAGTCTTTAATGGCATTGGTGGAATGAACTTAGCTGGTGGAAGCATTGTAGCTCATTCTATTACGGCTAATGAGATAGCAGCGGCTACTATTACAGCAAGTCAGATTGCAGCTGGAACTATTACGGCTACACAAATTGCTGCCCTTACCATTACGGCATCTGAAATAGCAGCGGCAACAATTACCTCCGGCAAGATGAATGTAACAGACCTCTCTGCTATAAGTGCAAACATCGGAGCAATCACCGCAGGAAGCATTGGTGTAATTAATGGAGTAAACACTGTTGGTTTTACCCCAGCAGGCACAAATGCCATCTTCTCTGGTCCAACAGGGGCTCCTACTTTTTATGTTACGCCAGCCGGTGTCCTCACTGCTATAGGGGCTACTATAACAGGGACGCTTCAGACAGCAACAAGTGGGCAGCGGATGATAATTACCAGTTCTGATAATACTTTAAGATTCTATGACTCGGTAGGACAGGTGGTCGGTATGGGATCGACCGCTGGGTCAGCAATAAGGTTAGATTTAAACTCTACGACTAATAATGGAGTTACAGGATTTAGTTCAGTTGTAGGAAATGGTTTTTATTATAGTAACTCAGGTAATGTTTCGAGTAAGGGATTTTTTACTGAGCTTACAGGGGCAACTAATAGTGGTACAGGTGTAGAAGTTAATCATGATGGCAGCGGCGGGTCTGGAGTCTTTCTAGATTGTTCAGCAGGGGCTGTGGGTCTGAGAATTGATCAAAGTGGAGCAGGCAACTCAATTACTCTTTCTCATTCCAACGACACTTCAAAAGCAATAGAGATATTTTACACAGGTCGCAGTAATGCCGTTTATATCGAGTCAACTGATTCTGCAAATGAATTACCTGCTTTATTTGTTAAGGGAATTACAGCATCAACAGGCTTAAGTAATTTTGCTGCTGAATTTAACAGAGATAATAACGGCACTGTCGTCGGGATTACTCAAACTCTTAACACTTCTATTAATACCTGTGGACTTGTAATAAATATGGCAAATGCGGGATCAGGGTTAGAGCATGCAATAGCTTTTGAAGGGGGGACGTTCGTTTCGGCTGCGGTGACAGGGACTCAAGACAGAAAAATTAGAGTTTTAGTTAATGGAGCAACTTATTTTATTCCTTGTTATAATGCTTAGGTATAAAAGATTAAAGACTTGTGTTATTATTTAATAAATTGACTAAATAGAAACATTATGCTTCAACAGTTTAGACTAGGAAACACATTTTATGGCTGGAATCCTTCTACAGGAGAGTTAGTTGCTTTTGCCAATATGGGACAGCTACAACAGTATTTTCCTAAAGGGATTGATCCTAATGCCCCAAATTTACCCGTAGACGCCAGCAAAGCCAACGCCACTCCTGGAGTTTTGGTAAGTCCTTTTTCTACTCAAACCCCAACACCCCAGACCTCAGTCCCTCCTGTCCAAACCCCACCTCAAGGATTACAGATGCCTCCTACACCTACACCTACACCTACACCTACTCCTCAAACACAACCTCAGTTACCAATAGATTCAAGCAGCGCCGACTGGAGTCGTGGAGACGCTTATTTTGTTCTTATGCCTAGTTCTCATGGCAAGACTGTTTATGCCTATGATTCTAAAGCTCAAATCTTAATTCCCATTAATAGTGAGCAGGCCTTTTTAAGCTTAACTGGGGAAACCATCCAAAAAGCGTCGGCTGATGGACAGATTCTTACTTTAAGTGGGCCTCCTAAAGGAGTGACAACTGTCCCTGATAATAAGGGGATTGGAGATGACGGAAACTTTGTTGATTTGCCTTACTTAAAAAGTACTTATGGTGTGGGAAATACCTCTACTATTTATGGAAAACAGGAGGATCCAACTCGGAAAACTGTAGCTGCTCAAAAACTTGAAAAATTCTTTACGATGCTACTTAGCACCAAGGCTATCAGTCTGTCTACTTTTGACAAAATTGTTAAAAACGAGGCCACTAATTCCTTATATGTTAATGCCGTCGCTTATGGCGGGTATAATATCTCTGATATATACCGAGACGCTAAAGCAAAAGAACTTGGATTAAATGTAACAGCCATAAGCCCCACAATGCCTGCTTCTGAATTTTATAAAACTATTGGTTATTTGACTGCTGCTCAGAACCCTTCTTTGGACGTACCTGCAGGATTAAACCTGAGCAGTGCTTTACTGAATAGCCCTCTCTTTGACATTCCAAATGAGGCTTTTAGACCGATAGTCCCTCCTGTAGATAGGAATTCCCAGGCTTTTAAGGATGCAGTAGCAGCTATTCCCAGTCAATTCCATGATACATTAATCCAAATGGCTGAAGCGGACACTGCTGAAAAACAGCAAATAGCCAGTCAAGGTTACCAAAATTTAAAAGAACAAATTCAAAGCACTTTTGGATTTACATTATCTAATGATGCTCAGGCAGCATGGGGACAGATTCAGCAATTAGGGAATGCGACATCAGAAGCAAATACTTTGAATAGTGGTATATACAACCAAGCTTTGGATTCTACTTTGGTCCAACAAAGGAAAAGCCTCGAGTATCAAAGGACTCAGAACACCTTACAAACTGACCAGCGAGCCATGTCTTATTACACTCAGTTTGCTACTCCTTCTGAGATTGCCTCTTTAACCCCTGAGCAAAGACAGAAATACGGTCTAACTCCAAGTCAGGATTTAATGAATTATGTGAATAATTTAGCTACTCTTTATCCAGGGATTTCTCCGGTAGAACTTAAGGCAATTAGAGATACTTTAATTGATCCTAATGGGAATATGTATAGTGGTGCCTACAGAGAATTATCTAATAAAAAATATAGTATTAATAATGACCCTGAAAAAGGGAAAAAAGTTTTCCAAGAAAATCTTTATCTTAAACGAAAAGAGGAAGAGGACAGGAGGGCCATGGATCCCTACACCATGCCGGACTCTCCTTATTCGGGAACTACTCAATCTCCGACTACTCAACCTCCAACAACTCCACCTAGTGGCTTACAAATGCCGACAACTCAACCCCAACCCCAAGGTTTGCAAATGCCGACAACTCCTGAGTATAATAATGCATGGACAGGGCAGACTACTTCTACTCAACAACCTCAGCCACCTAGTGGCTTACAAATGCCGACAGCCCAACCCCAACCCCAAGGTGTGCAAATGCCTTCTAACACTGATTTTAGTAATGATTACGGATTACATAATGGGACGGTATACAACCTTAAGTCAGGCCAAGGATATTCAGATGAAAAGAGTTTCTTTAATGACTCAAAAGCTACTTCATTTACTGGAATTAAATTAAATAATAGCTACATCCCAGCTTTTGAGAAATACAATGATGGACCAACAATTTTCAATTCTTATACTAAACAACCCATTAGCAATTTAGATTCTTATTATAAGCAAGGTGGGGCGAAAGACTGGAGCAATCTAACTCGTAAAGACGGAACTAACCCATATGGTTTCTAAACACCAAATCCTCCAAAACTCTATCTCTAAAAAGATAAACCAGCCCATGGGGCGCGGTGGTCCTATGGATATGTCTACATTTCGAAAACACCTAGAACAGGGGAAACAAAGAACTATGGCTAGTTTTAGCAACCTTCAGCCACGACAACAACAACCTTCTCAACAAACGCCAAAGAACCTTTCTTTTTCTTCAAAGCAAGGGATGAGGACTGACAGACATAACAACCCTACAGCCATGACTACAGCAGTTGCGGCCAACAGCGGTTTAGTATTGGGTCAAGATTATGAGCAGGGAGATCCTTTTTCCGGTGGAGACGGGAGGGTTTATTACACAGCTAGATTCTTAAGAGACCCCATAGTCACGAGTATTAAAGCCTTAGATAATGGGGGTTTTTATACTCAGAGCGGAAAGCCGCGTTGGACTTATACAAAATCCTTACAAGGTATTCAAAATTGGCCTAACTTGAACTATAATCAAAAGGCAGCCATTGTTAAGCAGATGTACCAACATGAAGGTGGCAATGGTTCTTTAATGGCTTATGCTCCTACCCCCACTGCTCCTCAATATAAAACTCCTATTCTAAATCAGTTAGGGAATTTAACTACGACCTTTGGGGAGAAGACTAGAGATACAGCAGCACATCGCGGAATTGATGTGGCAAATAAGGCAGGAACTCCAATTCCTAAAGTAGTCCCAACTCCAGGCAAAGTTTCTTTCGTGGGAGCTAATGGTGACTACGGGAATACGGTGCAAATTCAGAATCCTTCAGGGACAAAAGAATCTTACTCACACCTTCAGTCTGCGAACGTACAACCGGGACAAACGGTGCAACCAGGTCAGCAGATAGGTCTTATGGGGAGTACGGGAAATTCCTGGAGCCCCACAGGTTCAGACCCTTCACATCTTCACGTAGAAATAAGTGATACATACAACAGATTGGTGAACCCGTTAAATTACTTTTCTTAATAAATTTTAATTTTATGGTAAGCGACCCACTTCGAGTAAAATCCATGCAGATGATGATTAAGAACCCCAAGATGGCCAAAATGGTCTTTGAGGCTATTAAGTCTCCTGCAGGAAGCACTAAGCGCCTTCAAGCTAAGAATGTGCTAGATTCTTTTTATACCATACACTCAAACCGTCGCAATAAGGAAGTCTTAGCCAATCCTCAATACATGGGGCAGGGTGGCCCGATAGAAAATCAAGGTGGTCCAGCAATGGGTTATATGGAACCAATGCCTGCCGCTATAGCCCCCGCTCCAATGGCACCTTCTCCGACATATTACCCACGTCCTATCAATAGGCCTTTCCTTTATCAAAATATCACCCCACCGGTTGCCGTTACCCCTACCTATCAAGGACAGGGTGGACCTGCCGATGGAAGGGGTGGAGGTATCACTAATAATACTTCATATGCTCCAAATTTTTGGAATAGCCCCCTTGGTAGTTTTTTAGGGGATATTGGAAATGGCGTGAAGGGTCTCTTCAGTCAAGGTGCCCAAGGAGCAAAGGACTTAGCAAGAGGAACCTTTAATGTTGGACAAGGGGCAGTAAAAGGTTCTACGGCAACGTTAGATGCATTAGGGACTGGTCTTGTCGGTGGGGTTTCGGGGACTATTGGCTTAGGGCAAATGATTTCAGACCCTTACGGAAAAGGCTTTAGCCAACAATCATTCGGTAAAGTTTTTAACAGTCTCTATCCTCCTGGTATTCCTTCAGCACAAGCAACAGGCACTTCCCCTCTTTCCTATGGAGATTTAGCTACTAAATTAGTTAATGGGAACACTACTATTTTTAATACAAAAACTGGACAGAACTATTCTAGTCCAGATCAATTAGCAAAAGACTTAGGAACAAACACCTCCGGTATTCAGTGGGGAAATATAAAGCCTGCTTCCACAGCTCCAAACTTAACTCCTCCTGAGACTACACCTGCTGTCCAAACTCAAATGACTCCGGAGATGATTAATAATATAGTCACTGGGAGATCTTGGTTGAATGCCGGATTACAGGCTAATCAACAACAGACTACTCCTCAACTTCCTCAACAGCAACAACAGACTACTCCTCAAGGTTATGGCCCTTCAAATCCTTTGGACATGGGTTCTTCCCAGTCTACAGGAAATGCCCTACATGATTTAATTTTGTCACAGGTTAAAGAAGGTGTCCCGGTTGGACAGGCAGGAATGGCCGTTATGGTGGACGGTGAGGCAATGTCACAATTACTTTATCAAAAACCCCTTTCTCAACTTACTCCTGCCGAATTAGATGCTCTTCCTGTGGGTGCTAGTATGACAGGACAATTAACCAGATTAAAAGCCAATTTGAGCACTAAGAAAAACTTGGATCAATTGAATGACCAGTTGATGTCCGCGCAGAATGATTCTTCTCAAGTTACGGAAATGGCTCAGTCTTACATTCGCGGTAAGGACACTTATTTGGCCAGTCTTAACGACATGATCCAGAAGGCCACTGATGATTACTTAAGTTCCGCTCAAGCCGCTGACCCTTACTATCAGAAGTCAATGCAAAATTATGTTGGCTATTTGACAACCCTAAAGGGCAGACAAACCAGTAGATATATTGAGTTTACTAACCAAGCCATTACAGCCCAGAATAATCGGGTAACTCAATTACAGAACGCTTACAACTCAGCAGCAACATGGATCAACAATGAGGTGGAGAAAGCAACTCCGATTATGCAAGAGCAGTTTGTTATGACCCAACAAACTATATCCGATATGTACAATAATATTGCCCAAAGAATGGGGATAGTTACCGCTGTGACCAAGGAATCCCAAGAAGTCGCAAAATCAGCCTTTGACACTCTCAAGTCCGTTCTTGAGATTGCTAAAAATTTCCCTGCTAATGAAAGAAACCAATTAATTGCTAATGCGGAAAAGCAATACCCACAAATCTCTAAATTACTAACGGGAGTAAATGTAACCAATCTGACGTCCTCGGGAAAAAATAACACTCTCAACGCTGCCGATTCTACCTTTTTGACTACTAATGTATTCCCGAATGTTGATAGCCCCATCGGCGCTATGAGCAGTTCTCTAGTGGACAATACTTTAGATAAAGGCACTATATTGCAATTATATCTAAATGACAGGGCTAAAACTTTGAAGGAAGGGAATTTTAAGAAAACCTTAGGAAAAGAAATAGGCACCGATAGCAATGGCATAACAGATTTACTAGCGGCAAATCCCGCTGACTTTGGATTCACCCCCGAAACATGGATGCAGTCTGTCCAAGCTTATTTGACTCAACTTAAGAATGCTTATTCTTCAGGTTTTGATGCCTTGGTTTCTGGAGACTCCGCTAATATCCGGACTGTATTAAAAAACATGGCTGGGTTTAAAAATGATAATTATGCTGATTGGTATAAGAAGAATACCGATAGAATAGCCAAAGAATGGGGTGGTCTAGGTGATGATTTACTTAGCAGATTATTCAAAATTGCTAAAGATAAAACAAGCTATAGTGACTCAATTACGGATTCTAAAATTGCAGAAATGTTAACTGGCCTTGCCACAAAATTTATTAACGCAAATTAATAACGATGTCCACTCCCCTTGCTCCAGTAAAATATACGGGATATGGGAATGCTCCTGGAGTTTCTGGGGGGACTCCTTCTACTAACTCTCCTTCTTCCTCAGAACCCCAGTCCCTAAATGACCTTTTGTCCGGAGCCCCAGTCTCTACAGGGACTTTTAAAAACCCTCTTTTACCCGCTCTCAACTTTCCTTTGGGAGGAGCGGTCCCTTTAGCTGTCAGAACCCCCAACCCTAACGCAGAAGCAAGCCCTACCAAGGCTTTTGGCAATTTGTCTGCTTCTTTAGGCGGGGGCCAATATAATATCGGAGAAGGCCCCAATACTTTAATTAAAGATGCTCGCAACTTTGACGCATCCACCCGAATATCTTTAAGAGGTGGCTATTTCGGGAATAAGAGTGGTTCTGAAAGAGTCAAAGGAGGGAAAGTTATTGACCACATTATTCCTCTTGCTTTAGGAGGAACAAATGATTTAACTAACATCCATTTGATTGATAATGGTACAGATGAGTTAAAAACCCCCATAGATACTTTGGCTGTATTTTTATATCAGAAGGGAAAAATCTCACTAGGAGTAGCCAGGAATACTTCTAAAAACTGGAATAATAACCCGGGTAGTTTGTTGCCTTTAGATGACCTTCTCCAAGACTTTTCTCTTAACAAGCCTATTGTTTTTAATGAAGGGACTTCCAAAGAAACTACTTTAAATCTTCATGAGATGGTACAGAAGCTAAGGGATGGAAATTATTCTAAAGTAAATGCCTCTATCGATCCTATGCAACTTCCTACCGCTGATACTCGAGTCACGGCAAAAGGAGTACTCGGGGAGATTCCTGGAGCAATCACAAAGGCCTTGTCTTACTTCCCTAACTTAGGATTTAAAGCATTAAAAGCTGCTCCAAAGCTAGCCAATCAATTTATTGGAGCTCCTTTGTATGGATTAGGAGCAGGTCTATTTAAAGGTGAAAATGTAGGGAAGGCCACCAAGGAATATTTTGATAAGGCAGAGAGAGGAGACATGCCTATTAAAAATCCTGCTGAAAATCCTTTCCTGGAAGCTGCTCCTGCTTTAATAAGAGGACTCTCTTTTAATCAAATCCAGCCTGAGACGGGAAATACCTACACAGACCCTACGGATAAGATAGTAGCTAATCTTGCAAGCACCATAGGGCAAGGTCTCGGTGCCGGTATTTCTATTTCTAAATTAGGAGTTTTTCTCCCTAGCCTTGCAAGTAAAATCCCTTACTTAGGGCCATTAGGAACTTCTGTGATGGGTAAATTAAGTACTTCTATCGGGTCTACTACGCTTGCCAAAGCTATAGCTGCTTCGCCGACAGCTAGTAAGCTGGCTAAAGGAATGTTGACTTCTTATATTGGTATGGCAGGATATAGTCAGCTAAGCAACAGCCCTGAGCGTAGTTCAGAAATTGCGGAGAACCTACAACAAAGAGCAAAACAATTTTTGACTGATATTGGAATGGCGACCGTATTTACTTTAGGTGGAAGTTTAATTAGCACAAAATTCCCCACAGTAGGAGTTGAAGGGGTTCCTAACTTTAAGAGAATTCTAGGTGTGCCCATTCTTCCACAAACCACTGCCGCCGCTAATATGATTAAAGGAACTCTTGCTAGCGCCTCTGCAGGTTATGCTATTACTTATATGGAAACCGGAGATCGCAATGCGGCGTTGACCAACGCAGCGACTTTTGCCGCACTCCATGGTTATGGTTTAGCGGAGACTCATGTAATAAATCCGGAAGCTGCTAGAGCTCAGGCCACGGCGACAAAGAATGCTATAGATTACTTCAAGTATTTTGGGATTGAAAATGTAAATAATTTTAAAGGAGCCAATAAGGGGTTGTTAAAATTGGGGAATGCGCTTCGAACTGAAGTGATTGAAGGCCGTATGAATCCTCAGGTTGCCGTCGCTCTGATAGAAAGAGGTTTTGTTGCTCGGGACCATTTAACTAATTTGAATCTACCTTTTCTCAAAAGAATTAAGGCAGAGTTTTCGCAACTTCAGACTGAATATGCTAAACAGAGAGCTCTCGATGCAAGCAGAGTTATTTTTAAGTCTAGCGTTACTGTCCCGCCTCAAGCCCCTGAGATTCTTCCTATGGGTAAAACAGCCCCCGTAGAGACTATTCCTGATGTCAGCCATATTATAAATGACTATAAAACCAATGATTTTGCTAAAGCAGAGATCCAGATAAAAGCTTCTAAAGGAACTATAGAAAATCCTTTTTATAAAGATTTAGTCATAAACCCTGCCGCAATGGATAGAGTAATGCTGACAGGTGAAGGCAAGAATTTCATTATTCGTAGTAATTTGGACTCTGCTCTTAAGTATTGGGAGGAAAATCCTACCGCTGAACGTTCTCTTATAGCTACTACTGAAGCTCCTAACAGAGAGAATGCCTTTAGTCAAAATGTCATAACTTATAAATTACAACTCCCAGATGGCCCCGCCCTTAGAGTTGGTTTCCATCCGCAGGAAGCTAACATTAGGGATTGGCAAAATCTCGTTTCTATACCTAAGGCTCAAGCGAGAGATACTTCTGTCCTTCCCCTTAATGAAAAGGCTAACGATGTTACTTTTTATAAGCAACTTAGTGATTTAAAGATAAACCAAGTCAGAGCGAATGTTATAAAATTTGGAAGGAACGAGGAAGGCATTCCGTGGGTAAATGTACAAATCCCCCAAGAGAATTGGGGAAGGGCAATTGAAGCCAAACCAATAGCTGAACAACTGCTGAGCGAAAGAGTGGGTCCTATAAATAGCAGGCAAGAGATCTTCGCTAACCCTAGTTTTCATGGTGGTCAAGTTAAAATCATGGCTGATGGGTATTTCCAGGCCTACGAAGACTTCGTGGCAAAAAAAGATCTCCAAGGATTCCAAGATTCTTTGAATAAACTAGGTGATGAAGTTTTAGACTCTAAAGCTAAAAACAAATTAAGAATAGAAGGGGTTGAGAATCAGACGTATGAAGATGTTTGGCTTCCTTTGAAAAGAGCCAATGACGGTGGGAGATTAAACGAGGAAGGAAAGAACATCCTAAGTGTTCTGGAGAACACCTTGGTCAAAATAAAAGAGACTTTGGGAGAAGGAGCTGTCCGAAAGTTTTTAGCTCTGAAGATAGGTGCAGTCCAGGTTGCAGAGACTTCTCCTGTGGTTGCCCCTGTGGTTTCAGCGCCCGCAGTCACGACTGTGGAACAACCTACCCCCATACCAGTAACAAAAGCTCCTGAAATAGTTACTCTTCCAGAAGTTATAGAAAAATCTCAAAATAAAGCTGTTAAACAACCAACAAAATTTAACATTTGGTGGCACCAGTTAGATGTGAGTGCAGAACGGCCTATCGTTAATAAGGATTACGGAACATTTGGAGGGAGGGGGCCTCTGGAAGGTTTTAGTAAAAGAATTGATGTTAAAATCCTTGAATTAAAGAAAGGTGGGGCCACACCAGAAGACGAGCAAGTCCAAAACTTGTATGATCTTGCTGAGAGTCTAACTCGTGAAAATATCCAAGATTTTGCCAAGGATACCTTAACACAAAAGAATGGTTATGATAATTGGGATACTTTTGAAAAACATTATGTGGAAAAAATGAAAGCCAACGGAATTGAACCTTTTGAACCATCCAAAGGGAAGGCTATTGTTAAAGATCAGTTCGCCCATGATTACGACAATAAACAATTACAAATTTTTAGGAACACCTATAATAGACTTAGTCAATCGTCCTCATCAACACCTGTCTTAAAAGGTAAAATAATCGATATTCCCAGCCATGATCCATGGAGTCCTTTGGAGAAACAAATCAATAATTCAATTGAAGGCAAACTAGGAATGAAACTTGTTGGCCTTGATACTATTGGTAAAAACTTTAATAGTGATTTTACGGCGGGTGATTATGTTCAATTACTTGGTGAAGAGATGTTACGCCAAAACATCTATCCTCTCTCTCTCCAGAATGGGGATTCTGAGAATGCGAAAGGATTATTGATACCAGCAGAAGCGAGGAATAGCTTACTAAAATATTATGAGGAACATAATTTAGAGGCCGAGATAGAGATGAGTCCTATTATTCAAGAACTCATTGGTAATCGAGATAGAATGATAAGGGAAAGTGAGATGAAAATGTTTTCCCTAATAAATGAGAAACATGAGCCTGGGAAGTTAAATGATACAGAGAAAATGTTATTTGCCTTTCATGATAAGTTTACAGGAGACCCTTCTATCCCTGCTGATAAATATATTAAACGCTCCAACATTCTGGATAGTCAGGCTATTCAGTATAATGTTCCTAATGGAGATATTAAACCAAGATTTGTCATCTTACCTGCAACTGAGGTTTCCAGTATTGTAGACCAAATTATGCCCCCATCCATTAAGGATAATCCCGATGCACGGGCAGTATGGGCAAAAAAGCTTGTTGAAGATGGAGTTACTTTTAACTTGCCAGAGGATGCCAAAGAAGTAAATAATTATTTTGGAGTAGATCCTGAGGCTACTACTTATAAGGCAGTAGTTAGTGGCAAATTACCCAACAGGAAACCTTATATGCATAAAAGTGGTGATGTTGTTTTAAATTTTTCTCTCCGACAGTTTTTAGAAAAGAAATTTAATATTGTCTTTCAAAGGGGGGATAAAATTACCTTTGCCACAAATTTTAAAAGTACCGATCTCTCTAAATTAGATACTTTATTGGAAAATCCAGACATTAAGGTTCTTCCCTTTGATAGAAGGAATTTAAGTTTTCTTTATAAAAAAGTCAAAGGGGTTGATGACCAGAGTGGAACTTGGGGGGTCTTAAATCTTGCCCATTATAGCGCCAGTGATGTTACGAAGATAGATGGTAAGGATGTTTTTATAAAACCTTATTTGGTAAATATGTTTAAGCCAGCAGTTGAAAAGGCTGTCCAATCTTATAACGCCTCTTGGGAAGATCCCGCTAAAGCTCATTTTGATTTGACAGGATCCCCTCTGGAAGACGTGGCTTTTGGAAGACTAAAGAGAATGGCAGCCGAAGGAGCTGGGAAATTTACCATGTTTAAGCAATCTGAAAAGAATTGGTTAAGCTATTTCAGAGAAAATGTCATGAAAAATAAGAATATGGGTTCAGCTTTTCTTACTTCTGTCCCTGATATGGGGTACATCGACCCCGTTACAAACCAGAGAGTCTCGTTGACTTCTGATAAATTATTTTTATCTAAAGAAATCTTAGATAAAAATGATAATCCTTCTCATGTGATGACTTTAAGGTACCCTAACCAAAATAAATTAGCCATGTCCAAACTTGAGACCTTAAATGCGGAAGATCATGGCATAGAAGGCTTGGGAGCAGAAGCTGTCATTGATAACACTTTTGATTTACAGCAACGTAAAGGCGGAGACCATGATGGGGACAAACTTGGTGTTTTTAAGATTATTTCGAAAGCAGACTCTGATAAGGATCTAGCAGCGGGAATCCAACATGCAGGGTTCCCTGACATAATAGCAGAAAATGGAGAGCAGGATAGGTCTAGGTATATTCAACAATATGGACATGAACCTAATCCTGAATCAATTATGATTAATGGTCGCAAGGTATCTCTTACTGGTCCAGATGCTGAATATCCTAAGTTGCCCGTATGGGACATTAACTCGGTATTATATATGTGGAAACAATTAGCTGATGGTAAGGAGGGGATTGGAAGCCTTACTAATGCTCAGAATTTAGCCCATATGATTAAGGATAATTCTGGAAGCCCTGCAACTATAAAAATTTTAACGATTAAAGCAGGTGGGGTGCTTCTTCCTCAAGCAGATTTTGAGACTGATAATATTCTTGGAAGTTCAAGACAAGCTGCTACAGATGTTACTTCTAAGAATGTTTATGGACAGCTTACAGCGATTGAAAGAAACCCTTATAGTATTATTTTCAAGATGCCTGATGGTTCTCCCATAAGAGATGTTAAGATTCTCAAAGAAATTAAGAAAAATATGAGGAATAGTTACTCAGCTTTCCTGCGTTTGGCTAAGGCTAACTATGATTCTGTTAGCCCTTCAACAGATACCAGTGGAAACTCGAAGAAATCTCTTTGGACTGATTGGCAGTTAGCAAGACAGCTTATTCCCACGGATGTAAGTAAGCAACATCCTCTGCAACAAGTCTTTCTACCTTTGGACAACCTAAACGTCCTGTCTGTCTCATCTGAAATAACTTTGGCTGCTGATACATATGCCTCTACTTCATTGACTAAACCTGATCCAATTACAGGGGAGTCCTTAATTACTCAACCGAAAATTACTGAAGATGCCCAAAAGTTCTTAGACAGATATATCTATCAACAAGCCCAAAAAGATAATTTAGAACAATCTATTAAAGATCTCCGTAAAAGTGAAAAAGAAGTAAGTAAACTTCAATACGATAATCAGAAGAAATACAGAGCCCAGGAACCGATTACCGATTACTATTATAATCACGTAGGAGAATACTCTCTGGCAACAAAACAGGCTATCTCATACTTCTTGATAACCGATAAGCTCCCAGAAGGAACAAAACTGCCTGATAAAGAGACTATAGCGAAGTTATATAATGCGGGACCAAGAGATCCTAAAACTAAGAAACTCTTATACCCTATATCCTATGAACAATTCGTAGCGAGGCTCTCTGGGAATACTTGGGTGAACAAATACTACCCTGCTCCTAAAGACCATGACCGTATCTTTGATTTGATCCTTCCTGAGCATACTGTTCCCTATCATAAAGCAGAAAAAGAATGGATAGCTAAAAACTACCCCGGTATCTTAGAAAATCAAGTAGGAGCTCCCCCCCAAACCCCTCCCACACAACAACGTATAGTCCCAGAAGCTGTTCAAATGCCCCAGACGACTCAACCTATCACCCAGCCTCAAAGCGCCGTTCCTAGCGTGCAGCTACCTCCAAATCCTATCCGCGTAAAGACAAAACCCCAAGTCCTCACTTCCTTCTCCCAACTCAAAGACGCTATGACAAAAAAAGAAGGCCAAGGTGGCCCGATAACGGATTTCGCCAGATTCCAGCAATATAAAAAATCCTCTAAATAATCCTAAATTTAGACAAAACCGCAGCCTGCACCACAATGGTGAGCTGCGGTTTTAAATTAGCTGATTTAACACACTCAAGGCACTGAAAGTCGAGCCACTTTTGGTGATTCTGTTTTGGATCAAAATCTAACTGTATAGTCGTCCTGCACTGGAAGCAATGATATAGGGGGTACTCGCTGATTTTCCGGTTATTCTTCAGAAAACAATAGCGAGAACAAAAGTGGTGCCTTATGTGCTTAGGGACAAATTCTTTTCCACAAGTTAAGCAATGAAGTGGAGCAGGCTTCATAAGTGGCTAATGATTAGTTTTTTCTTTAGGAATCCCCAAAGTGGCTATATTCGTTCATCGTCCCTTTTTGAAGGGATTTCAGTGCGTTTATTAGTGTTTCTAAGGAATTAACATCTCCCTTAGTCTTTGAGTACAGACTCCATTCGTCAGTTGCTTTTGAGAAGGCTTCAGCTTTAGCTGAAGATAGCGCTTTCCCATTTTCATCCACCTGCTTCTCAAATTCTACAAGTTTATTATTGTAATCACGCTCAGAGGTCACGGCTAACTGGACAGCTTCGGCAAAGTATTGGGCCATGACAGCAATGAGTCTTCCAACTTCCAATCCGTCAATAGGTAAGTTACTCTCCACCTTAACCATGAACTCCTTATAAGTTTCTAGATAGGTCATATAAATTTATTATAGCACATTAATTTTTAATCCTCGCAATTTTTCCAGTCCGAATAAGGAATAAGGGTTTTCACTAGCTTGCAATAGGGACACTTCCCTTCAGACGCTATAATACAAAGCCAATCAGATTTATCGGTTTTTGGAAAAATTTGATCTCCACAATTTTCGCAGCAACTCCATGAATTTTTCTTTAGCTCAGTCTCTGGGGACAGGTTAAGTTTTCTTTTAAGTAAGTTTTTCTTTGACATAAATCTTATTTATTTAGCGTTAATTATGCAATTATCTTTGAGGTCCCCAAATAAAGAGTTTGGATACAATTGGATTATTCATATGCATTTCTTTATTAATTAATAATGTTACTTTTGGGTAGCTCTTCTAAGGCTTCCCTAATTATAGAAGAATTGGTGACTCGAGAATATTTAGACTTTAATTTAAACCCTACTTTTCTAAGCTTTCCTACAATGTATTGGATGCTTGCCCCGCTTCTCCCGATAGCGCCTGCGATTTCTTTGACCGAATGGTCTTCCCATGAGTCTAAGATTGTCTCTACTTCCTTCTTTGTCCAAACAATATTCTTTGGGGTTGGTTTCAGTAAATCAGAAGTAGGTTCTTTATCGAAAAAATTTAAATTAATCATTGCTGACTCCCCTCTCTGCCTTGATTTCCTCTAAGATATGCTTTAGACTATTCTTTGGCATTACGGACTTTTTAGGCAAATCGTATCCTGCTTTACGGATACAATTAGCTAAAAAAGAGATCCTGTGAGCTGTGAGGCCCAATTCTTTCGTTATCTCAGGAATCGAATGACTATTCCACATTCGTATGAGCGTCTTTATTTGTTCTTTCGTGTAACCTGTTTTCAATTGTTTGTCCATATAAGTTATTGGGTTAAGTCTAATTCTTTTAAAGCTTCCTGCACCGTTAGAATAATACGATTATCCTTGTTTTGCTTGGGCAAAGCGTAACCGGCTTTCCTTATTTTGTTAGATAACGAGTAAATTAAAGCTACGGGTCTAGCAAGAGATTCCGCCAATTCACGGATGGACAGCTTCTCCCAGTTTAGAATGACAAACTTGACGTCTTCTTTACTAAACGGTTTCGTTCCTTTTTTCATGGTAGTTATTATTTTAATGATTTAAATTCATTCTTAAAGAATTTAGCAATCGACTTTCTTATGCTAAATTTTGCTTCTCGGTATTTGGTTAATTGTTTTAAACGAATCGTAGTTTGGGCTGATCTTTTGTATCTTCCGGCCCTGGTATCATTTGGGACAAACCTATATTTTGCTCCGTTTTTTAAATTATTTACTGTGCCTGTTTCGAAAACCTGATCACTTAATAATTGTCTATAGGCTCCTGTAGTTAATCCCTTTTTGACATCTAGCCCCTGTTCTTCTCTGTACTCACGAGCTGTTTTATACCCATGGCGCAGAACAACATGACTACCTAGTTGTTTGTACCATCTTCCACAAACAAGACATTGGAGCTTGTCTGGATGAGGGACTAGAGCTTTCGCGTCATATTTAGCTAACTGGTGAGCAGTCCTCCACTCTCGGTACCTATTGGTATATTCTTTGTTTCTACAAACTACCGTACAGTATCTCCTTCGACTATTCCCTTTCCCCTCAACAGCAAAGACTTTATGGCAAGTTGGACAAGTTCTTATTAGTTTCATACAGTAAGTATATACCTAAACTCTAAACTTGTCAAGAGGCTATATGGGAAATACCATTAGTTTTGGTAATTTCCAGCTTATCTGCGAACAAGTCTTTAATAGCTTGTACGTGAGAAATGGCAATTAATTGTGAATAATGAGCTTCAAGAGATATAATTGTTTCTGCAAATTCTTGTCCGGTTTCAGAATCAAGAGAAACTACCGCTTCATCTAAGATTCTAAACCTTAACTTTTGCATACTTGCCAACCCTTCAGCTATAGCGAAAGTTATTTTAATCTTTTCTCCCCCACTATACGCAGAATATTCCACTTCTTCCCCAGTCTCATTAATAACATTGATATATAAACCCTCTATTTCTTTATCCCCATCAACCGAGGACTTCTGGGTGTTCATATGAACTCTGAAATCTGATAACTTACTTAAGACCTCATTTATCCTATCCTCTAAAACTGGTAAAGAATAATCTATCACCATGGCTTTTATACCGTTTGTTCCAAAGGCTTCTTTCAAAAGCTCTAAGTCTTTCAATTCTTTCTCTATCTCTAGTTTCTTCTCCTTGTTCTCTACCTGGTCTTTAAGGATCTCTTTGACTCTCTTCTTCGCGGCTCCCGCCAAAGTTAGCTGCTGAAGAGCTTCCGCATAGGAACCCTTCACTTCACCCTGTTGGCGTAATAACGCAGAGATTCTCTCTGAAGGGAATTTTAGTTGGATAACGGATAGTTCTTCCTCAAGCCTAGAAATCTCTTCTTTTTGAGTTATCTGTAAAGAAAGAAGATTCATCTGATTTTCTTCGCATTCCTTAATGATGCTTTCTAATTTTTCTACAAGCTGCTCTTTTCCCATAGCCAAGTTATACCTCGCTACTGATTCTTTGAGAGTCTCCGCTTCTTTTTCTACTTCCATAAGCCTGCCACTATCGGTTTGCGGTTTCTTTGTCTCCATCTCCCTGACCTTCTCTTCAAAGAGTTTTATATCATGCATTGCCGCCTGCTTCTGTTCGCTAGCAAACACTAACTTCTCTACCCACTCTTTAGTTCTGGATTTAATATCGTCTCCGATTAGAGAGCACTTATGCAGTTTTCCACAATTTGTACAAAGTTCTTCCTTAATTTCAAAGTCCTCCAATTTTTTAATCTGTTCGGTAATTCCCCTTATAGTCTCGTCATATTGCATTGCCTGGGGTTGACGAGCTCCTAAGACCATCATTTCATTTTGCCATTCTGTATACTTACGAAAAGAGGAGACAAGAGAATTTCTCTCAAGTTCTAATTCTTCAAAACGATTTTTCTGAGTTTTAAGGTATTCAATATCTAAGGACTTCAGTTCTGATAATTCAGAGAAAGTATGGTCTTTTTTCTCCAGATTTTTATATAGTTCACTATCAAGTCTTTTGATCTCAGTAAGTGATTGCTCTATCCTTTGGGATAATTCTCTCGTAATTCTTTGGCTGTCCTTAATTTCATTGATCTCTATGCCCAAAGAATCAAGAATCTCTTCTGACTCCTTTACTTGAGCGTTTAGTACCTCATAGTTATTAGCCATGAGTTCTTGGGCTAGGATATCCTTAACTAGATAACTGGTCCTTTCACCTAAGGCAAAAAGCTTCTGGTTTAGTTCAGAAAGGGCGTTTCTGCACTTCTCATACCATTCGCCATACTGGGCAGTTTTAAGTAGCTCCATGAGCAAATCCTTGCGCTTGGCAGGGGTCTGGCGAACGAAAGAGTCCATATTCTCTTGAGGGTAAAAGCAACTGTTCACGAAAAGCGTGTAACTGCATTTTATTAGTTCTTTCTCAATAAATTCTTGGATATTTTTTGTACCGGAAATTTTAAGGGGTGTGTATTCAAAAATTGGACCACCCACAGTTAAAATTTCAATAGAGTGGACCCCTTTTGTATCAATTTTTCTAATAAGTTTATAAAGGCAATTCTCCGGATCATTTAAATGAGAAGTCATTAGCTCTAAAGTAACCTGTGCTGCCTTTTCCCCACGCCGAATAAGGGAACGGTTCTGAACACGGCCTCTGGCAAATAGCGCAAAAATAACGCCATCTACAATGGCGGATTTTCCTGAACCTGAGATCCCTGAAATTAAAAGTCGCTCATCAGGTTTAAATTCAATTTTAGTATCCTCATGGCTAAGAAAGTTCTTCAAAGCCAAAGATTTTAACAATATCATTTCTTTTGGTGATATCTAATTTTACTTGGCTTCCTTTTACTTACCTTTCTGCTCTTGGATAATCCATTTGGCCACATCCTCTATATCCTCCGCGCCTAAGACGCAGTCCTCGGAGTCAATCCAAGTATAAGTTTCTTCTTTTTCTGTTTTGGATTTAAAAGTAATATTTTCTAAGAGCTCTTTGAGTTTAAGTTTGTTCTGGGACATTTCTTCTTCTGGCAGAATCCATGATAAGGCAGGTGGGATAAACCCGAAACATACGAAGATCGATCCACTGCACCGGGGACAAATATATTTTGTGATTGTCTTAATCATTTTTGGTTGCGACATATTGTTTCTCCAATAAATTAATGACTTCTTGTTCTGATTGAATGAGCTTAGGCTTAGTGAGCAGGGCCGTTCCTATACGACTTAAAGCGTAACTGTCCATGATATTGTCATTGGTTAAGGTTACACCCCACTTCTTAAAACCAGCTAACATCATTTCATTCTTCTGAGAATTCCCTTTTCCTGTACAGAATTTCTTTAAGCTTGAAGGAAATACAATTATCCACGGTATCCCAAGATTAGTTAGTCCTTCCCTCACAAAGTAATTAAGCGCCGCAAGTTGTACAAGAGCACTCGTATTTCTTGCGTTAAACGCCATTCCTTCAATTACAGCCAAATCTATCTTTTGTGGGAGGATTTCAGACAAAGAAGTCTTTATTGAATCCCGAATAGAAAGCAGGCGCTTAAGCTCCGCCATATTCCCTTCGGTAGGCTTTGTCTTGATTAGTTTTTCCACCACAATCTGGTTCTTTGAGTCAAGGACAGTAACGGCAGTAGCAACTAATGAAAGATCAAGCCCCGCTACATTAATTTTTTTCATTCCTGTCATTTAATAATTCTTCTGCCCGCTTTTTTGCCTCTTCCCATCCCCGGTCATAACCACTGTCATGACCAATTTTCCAACCTTGACTAAACACGTAGTCAAAAAGATAATAAGCTACCATTATTAATATTATTATTGATATTGATATTAATACGCCAATTAAAATAATCATTTGATTTTTTCCCAACTCTTGATTAATATTTCCGGGTCTAATTTCTTTTGCACTGCGTACATACGAATTAACTTGCTCAGAGTAGCATCCATCAAATCCATATCATCCGCGAGTTTCTTCAGCCGCTCTCTAGGATATTGTTCTTGAAGGATGAAGGCATCTGAATGACATTTCGCGAATTCCCTATATTCATCCATAGAATTAAGTTGCTTTTGGGTAAACACCATTTTAAGAATACAATGGCGAGGGAGATACATTAAATCTAAAAGAGAAGGGTTTTCCAAACGGATAATGGGGCGCACGGGTAAAGGAATTTCTTTGATTTCATCTTTCTCCGTGTCCAGTACCCAGACTGACTTAATACCGTCACCGGCTTCCTGTGTGAACAAAGAACCGGCCACGACGGTATGAGAACCGTAGCGTTGATTTTTATGAATGTGACCTCCAAGAATCCAGTGAAAACGTTCTTGAAGTAATTCCATAGGAAGAACTACTTCATTGAAGATACTTGTTGATTGTCCACCATTAGTGAAGGTTTTTGAGATGGCGTGGTGGACGAATAGAATTTTTCCACTTGGCAATTGCTCCGTTAAAAGAATTTTAGCTTCCTCATTTGTATTTACCCCCAGTTCCTGTTTAAAGAAATAAGGACAAAACACCAGGCCATCAATAGCCTCTACAGTATTTGTAATAATATGCCACTTAGGATTTCTAACCTCGCGAAGATAATCTATGGTTGCTACTCCTTTGGCATTCTTGTCATGGTTTCCGCTGAGGATGTAAACTTCCTTACCCTCAAAGCGTTCCACAAAGGCCGTAAAAGCTCTTATGACGTCCGCAGACGGGTTTAAAGTGTCAAAGCAGTCACCTAAGAGCACTACAGCATCACAGTTCTCAGAAGCCTGTACAGTCGCGTCTAGTACAGCTTGAACTTCACCTTTACGGCGGTCAGGAAAGAGGCCTGAATATGGCAAGCTTTCTCTAAAGTGGGGGTCGCCCACACAAAGTATTTTCATTTTATTAATCGGTTTACGTATTGTTCGTAGTTGCTAGCTATCTTATACCAGTTGTAAAAATCTATAAGCTTAACTCTACGGTCTTCCCTACTTTTTACGAGAACAGGGATATTTTTATTAAAAATATGAGCTTCAGGAATCCCGAGATTATCCATCCACTCTGGAATAGTCTTAAGCACTTCGCAGTCCTCCGGATCTTCCGGAACAGGAGCATTGGTTAATATATTCATATAATTTTACTAAATTGGGGCAATGATTTGTTGAGTTTACATTACAAATTCCATTGCCCCCAATTATTTATTTAGATTCCGCTTTCTTTGATGGCTTCTTCCATTTGGCTATTGGTATCCACATGCCTTATCCGAACCTCGAGGGATTTGGCAGGATTTACTTTTCCGGTATCTATTTCAGCCACAAACCTAATAGCGATAACATCTCCAACTTCGGCTTGCTTCAACTGCATGACAGCACGCTTACTGGTCGGTTTTAAACCGATGTTAATGACATTCCCATCCGCTGTCTCTATCACATAGATATTCTGGAGTCCGAATTTCCCCTGGACATTGTACTGAGGCTCTTCTATTAGAGTCCCTTGGTACCCGTCCCCAACCTTCTCAAACTTTGCCCAATTCGATTCAGGCTTCGTGGTAGCATCAGTGAACAAATCACTTAAGTCTACACTATCTTCTGGAATGCTATTTACTTCTGCCATATAATGGCCTTTCTTTGGGAAGCGTTACCCGCGATTAGCGGAGCGTTACTTCCTTTAATTATTTGCTTCGTGGCTTAAATGCCAAAAAGTTAAAGTTCTATGTATATTAAGTCTTAATAAGAATTACCGCTCCCCAGATTCCAAAGACTAGCATTAAAAGACCACCCAAAGATATGAAAGCTTCTGAGTTTCCTCCGCTTCCTGCTAATGCTAAGGCAATACCGGCTAAAATTCCCCACCCTGTGATTTTGTGATATGTATTATTCATATTTTTCACCTATTTTGTTAAAGATAAAATTGATACTGGACTGTTCTTGTTGTTCAAATTCTTTGCCATCTATAAGTTGGCTTGCAAGTTTACGTTTTTCATCCAGTAATTCACACATCCAACTATCTATAGTATCCTTGGCAAAGAACTGATAGATATTTATACTCTCGGCTTCTTGGCCTATACGATGTGCGCGGTCCTCAGCCTGGGACATGATGGCTGGAACAAAATCGAAATCCAGGAATACTACATTACTTGCAGCTGTTAAAGTAATCCCCATCCCCGCAGCCTTTGTTCCACCGAGAAAAACAACAACTTCTTTTCTTTCTTGGAAAGCTTTGATAATTTCCCCGCGATCTTCGGTAGGCGTTTTCCCAGTAATGATAACTGCTTTAGAGCCATATTTTTCTCGAAGATATTCAAGTGGTTCATTGTATGAACTAAACACTATTACTTTTTCTTGATTCTCAATGAACTGGTTAATAAGTTCTTCTGCTGCTGCAACTTTGCCCTGAGTGGTGATTTGGCGGAGTTCATTAAGCCTAACAAGTTTTTCCGCAGCCATACTCCTTTTTACTTCTTCTGTAGTTTTCCCTTTATTGTCCCTGAGATAGGAGGCAAGTTTTTTTTCTGCTTTTCGGTAAAGGCTCTCATGCTCTGCAGATAGTTCAATTGGGACGTTAATGTAAGTTTTTGGAGGTAATTCCGTGAGAACTTCTTGTTTCGTTCGTCTAAGGAAGTAAGGAGAGATGCGTTCTCGGAGTTCCGGTATATTTGTTGCGCCAGAAGTATCGAGTCCCCATTTTCCTCTGTAGGCTCCACAGTAGCGGGTGGCAAACTTATAAAAGTTAGGCCACGCTTTTGGATCAAGTAGATTAAGGCTGCTAAAAAGTTCTTCCGGCCTATTAAGCATAGGTGTACCTGATAGCAGAATAATATGCTTAATACGAGAAGCAATAATTTTAGTAAGTTTACTGCGTTGAGCATTGATAGATTTTATACAAGTCGATTCATCAATTATGACACAATCAAATCGCATTGCTACTAACACCTTCACATAACGCTTAAGGAGATCGTAATTGATCACAAATACGTCGTAAATTGCCATCTTATCCATTAGCTCTTCCGCACTAGACTCTCCGAACTTTCTATCAATAACTAAGGCATTCAGTTTTGTCCATTTATGGACTTCGTTTTCCCATGAGTATTTTACGGAAGCTGGGCAAATAACTAAAGTCTTCTGAATCTTGTTATGGACAATGAATCCAAGAGCCTGCAGACTTTTGCCGCAGTTATGGACAACAACTCCATTGGCAATAAAATTCCGGTAAGGGTCTTCCATTACAATATCATAGGTATCTACAACTGGAGCTTCTTTAACAGAAATAACAATGGCTTCTTCTGGTTTACAAACAGTACAATACTTTAAGTTTGCTTTTTCCCCATTAACCGTTATTTTGTCTCCTTTTCTTAGTTTGCCAGCAGCTATCCATTTATTTCCAGGAGAAGATATTTCATGATCTTTTGTTAATTGGATTTTATATTCTTTTCCAGCGTCACTTTTAGCTATCACTATTACGGTTGGTTTTCTCCCTGAATATATTATCTTTTTAATAGTGTTTAACTCAAAAAAATTATTATGATTGAGAGAGCGCGTTTTATTAGCAATATCTGGTCGGAAACCCACTCCTGGCTTATGTCTATTCTTTGGGAATTTTGAATAATATTTTTC
>Ga0163144_10004210_pt1 | contig 32492 bp, 28 predicted proteins | sample OliLak19BULKMAT1_FD_123175 | JGI IMG/M metagenome (GOLD analysis project Ga0163144, IMG submission 123175) | Freshwater microbial mat bacterial communities from Lake Vanda, McMurdo Dry Valleys, Antarctica - Oligotrophic Lake LV.19.BULKMAT1 | ecosystem: Environmental > Aquatic > Freshwater >... | reverse complement strand
TGTTCGGCGGTTGCCATCGGAGAGTTGGATCCAGTTGTTGGGCGAGGATCACGAAACCGTCGTTGCCACCCGGCGCTTCACCCAGGCGCGTCCCGTCAGCCTCGGCTATTCGGCGCTGCGGGCGAACGAAGGGGGCATCGTGATCGAGACGGTGGAACTCGCATACGACAAGATGGAGATGCTGTAACCGGTACGCAGATCGCACGCAAGCACCCGGTCGAGGCGCCTCTCTCTCCAGCGCGTATCAGCCCAGCGCCCGCTCGACCCAGGCCGCGCACGCGAGCGCCCGGGCATCCTCGCCGATCCGGCCCACGATCTGCACACCAATCGGTAGACCGTTCGGGCCTGGTCCGGCCGGCACGTGGATCGCGGGTGTATGCAGCAGACTCCAGGTGCGATTGAACACCGGGTCGCCGGTAGCCTCGACGCCTCGAGGTGCTTCGCCCGGTGCGGAGGGCACGAGGAGCACGTCGCAGTCACCGAACGCCTCATTGACTTGCAGCCGGCATTCACGCGCGAGCCGCGTGGCCGCGTCGTAGCGGTCGGGCGTCATCGTCAGACCGGAATCGAGCTGCAGCCGCAGCCGCTCGCGGATCTGTTCTGGAAAGCGGCGATGCTCGTCCGCGAGGCAACGCGCCATCTCGTATTCCCAGATCGTGTCCTGCGCTTCGTTGATGCCGTCGAAGGCGGACGGCAGGTCGACGCGCTCGACCTTTGCGCCGCCAGCCGAAAGACGTGGCGGAAGGCTTTCGAACAAGGATTGCGTCTCGGCGAGCGCCAACGGCCACTGAGCGGTCAGGCAGATGCCGATGCGAGGCGCAGCCGCCACGCCGCTCGCACGCAGCGCATCGCGGCCGGACAACGCACCGACGAAGAACGCCGCATCAGCCACGCTCCGGGTGAGGACGCCCACGGTGTCGAACGACCATGTGATCGCCTTCACGCCGATGGGGGAGAGCGTGCCGAACGTGGGCTTGTAGCCGACGACACCACAGAACGCGGCGGGACGGATGATCGATCCGGTGGTCTGGGTACCGAAAGCCACGGGCACCATGCCGGCACCTACCGCCGCGGCGGAGCCACTGGACGATCCGCCCGGGGTGTGGGCAGGATTGCGCGGGTTGGTCGTCGGACCCGGCGGGAACGTCGCGAACTCGGTGGTGACGGTCTTGCCGACCACCAGTGCACCCGCGCGACGTGACAGCGCCACGCTCGCGGCATCGGTCCGCGGACGATGGCCCTGGTGGATCGGCGAGCCATAGGCCGTCGGCATGTCGAAGGTGTCGAACACGTCCTTCACGCCGATGGGGAAACCGTGCAACGGCCCGCGGATCGCGCTGCGATCGAGCTCCAGCGCGTTTGCCACGGCAGCATCCCGATCGAGATGCACCCATGCGCGAACCTCCGGTTCGCGTTCTTCGATGCGCTGCAGGAACGCTCGCAGCACGGCCTCAGCGGTCAGGTCACGGCGCACGAGCCGGGCCGCGAGTTCGGCGGCATCGAGTTGATCGGGACGGGCGCTCACCGCGAGAGTTCCCGCATGCCCCGGTCGAGGCCCTCGATGGTCAGCGGGTACATGCGCTCGCCCATCAGTCGTCGCACCATCTCGATCGAGTCGTAGTAGTACCAGCGGTCCTCCGGCTGCGGATTGAGCCAGATGGTCTTGGGATAGACGTCGAGCACGCGTTGCATCCACAGGGCCCCGGCTTCCTCGTTGTGGTGCTCGACCGAACCGCCGGGGTAGGCGATCTCGTAAGGGCTCATGGTGGCGTCACCCACGAAGATCACCTTGTAGTCGTGCGCGAACGTGTGGAGCACCTTCATGAGCGGAAAGCGCTCGCTGTTGCGGCGACGGTTGTCGCGCCAGACGCTCTCGTAGATGAAGTTGTGGAAGTAGAAGTACTCGAGATGCTTGAACTCGGTGCGCGTGGCAGAGAAGAGCTCCTCGCAGATCTTCACGTGGTCTTCCATGGAGCCGCCGATGTCGAGGAACAGCAGCACCTTCACCGCGTTGTGCCGCTCCGGCACCATCTTGATGTCGAGCCAGCCGGCGTTGCGCGCGGTCGAGCGGATGGTGTCGTCGAGATCCAGCTCATCGGCGGCGCCGTCGCGCGCGAACCGGCGCAGGCGCTTCAGCGCCACCTTGATGTTGCGCGTGCCGAGTTCGACCGAATCGTCGAGATTGCGGTACTCGCGCCGGTCCCAGACCTTGACCGCCTTGCGGTTGCGCGAGCCTTCCTGGCCGATGCGCACGCCCTCGGGGTTGTAGCCGTAGGCACCATAGGGCGAAGTACCCGCAGTGCCGATCCATTTCGAACCGCCCTGGTGGCGGCCCTTCTGTTCTTCGAGGCGCTTGCGCAGCGTCTCCATGAGCTTGTCCCAACCGCCCATGGCTTCGATGGCGGCCTTGTCCTCGTCGGAGAGCATCAGTTCGGCCTGCTTCTTGAGCCACTCCTCCGGGATGCTCGCGAGGAAACCGTCCGGCAGTTCCGCGATGCCCTTGAAGTAGGCCGCGAAGACGCGATCGAACTTGTCGTAGTTCGACTCGTCCTTCACCAGTGCCGCCCGGGAGAGGTAGTAGAAGCCTTCGACGCGATAGTCGGCCACGCCCTTCGCGATCGCCTCGATCAGCATCAGGTACTCCTTGACGGAGACCGGGACGCCGCCGGATTTGAGCAGGAGGAAGAAGTCGGTGAGCACGAGGAAGAGCAGTATCGGAGGGTTGGGCCAAGCACTCGAACAACTATCTCATGCTACAACGATATCGGCGGGTGGCCATCGTCGACGCCGTGAGCCGCCTCTTACTACCTACCTCGCAGGGCGGGTTACCGCGGGCCAGGCTTTCGATGCTGGCATGTGACACGCTTTGCTGCCGAGTCCGACCACGATCGTGCCGTGCCACAAGAGCATCTCGACGGCGACCACACCATGAAGCAGAGCAACGAGCACTTCGGGGTCCACTGCTCGACGGTGACCTGGAACGTGTTCACATTGGAAGAGAATCGAACTTGGTTCCGCCAGGGGAAAGCGATTCAGGGATGTAGGGTTGAAAGACCTGACCCCTTTTTTGCCTTTTTTGCATTCAAGGCCATCCTGGCCCTGAACGCCGCTGAGAGGGTCCTGCGCGGTCGTCTCAGGCTCCTTGCCCGTGCAAACACGCCACGCACCGGTGGCTATCGGAGCCGACTCTCCACTTACCGGGCAATCCCATTCCTGGGGACACTTCTCTCATTGAGCCGTGCCGGAGCGACACCGCAACTACTCGGAGAGGCCTGCCACTGGTCCGGAACTTTTCTCACATGCTGTGGTAAGAGCCGAGCCTTCCTCGTTGCTGCCGGGTTCGACGAATGCAGGTTTACCACGAAAGCGATCCGCCCAGACGAGGTCGCCCTGTCCTGAACTGCCGCTGAACATCTCCCACGCGTGGAGCGCGATCTTCCCTTTCGTACAGTCGGCCAAGTAGGTCAACGTGACTGAACGGTGCACATACATGGGCGTATTCGTTTCCGGGCTGACGCCCAGATCAATGGAAGCGCCGTAATCGCGCATGACTCTCAACGAGCGGAAACTACCGACGTCAGCGACGGAATTACCATCCAAGTAGACTGCGGTAGGGTCACCGGTTGCGACTTGCGTCCACTGCGGCGCCGCCAACACCGAGGCGGAAAAGGTCAAAACCGAGGCTGCGAAAAGATTGCGAATCATGATACTTACCTTCCCAATTAAGTTGACAGTTGTGTTTCTGAGTGTTTATGTCTTGTAATTTACAAACAGTGGGCACTCATAACTATCGACCGTCAAGCTCTGACTGAACATCTTTTGTTCATGTTCTCAGGCAGCTGACCAGACCTTGTATCGCGATCGCCCCGAATAGCGCTGACCTGTCTCCACCCAGGGCAAGACAAGGGGGCGGGGGATTGAATCGATATTCCGGGCTTAGTCTGGACTAACACCCTCGTACTCAATCAGCTTGGCAAGAGCGCCTTCTAGCTGTGCACGAGCGGTGGCAGTGGTACCGTGAAGCAGCGAATGCATCTCCCGGTCTTCAGTGTTGAGGTTCTGGCACTCGCTACTGTAGGTCTCGAACGCCAGAAGCTTGTTGATGAGATCAACGAGGTGGTGGGGACACTCACATTTAACGGTAGAGGTTCGAACCGCGAGCCGCGCGAGCTGATCAGCGCTAAAGCGACGCACGGGTATGGTATTGGGCGCCTTCGCCACCACGCTTGCGGCGACGACCGGTGACTCGATTACCGTGGCACACGCCCATTGAATCTGCGCCGCACTCACTGGCGCTTCCAAGCACAGCACGCCCGTTCGCTCCAAACCTCGAATGCTCTCACGCGTGCCGAAGCCATAAACAACGACGGCGTGTTTCGCGCCGGCTCGCGCAAGGCGCGCCCGGACATGGGCGAGCGTCGAGGGTTGGATAGTTGTGTATTCCAGCAATAGAACCGCAGCGCTCAGGGACTGCGCGCTTTCGTCGAACTCGCGGACGGTTTGAAAGGACCCGACGATTTCGATATTGGAAAGCTCACGCGCAAACGTCGTGAGCTTGGCGGACAGCGCGCTCCCCATGACGATGATCCGGCAAGGGCCCTTGCCTCGCTGCGAGGCCGCTGCCGGCCTGACCGAGGAGGCCTCGAGTCGTGCGCGCAACTCACGCTCGGAAAGCAACGCGACGCTGCTGATCGGGTGCCCTGCATCAACCAATGCCTTCAACAGCGATAGCCGGTCGACGTCCTGCTGCGAGTAATAGCGACGGTTTCGAGGTCCATTGCGGGCTGGCATGGCCAACTGGTATCTCCGCTCCCAAACCCGGAGCGTTTCGGGATTTATTCCCGTCAATCTACCCACCACGCCGATTGTGTATGCCGGCGCCGCATCTGAGCCCTCGTTTATGGTCATTTGAACGATATCCACCGCGTTGCGATGCGTGGAGCATAGCTGGCACTGAAAAACTCGGCAAGTGTACAGGACATAATATGTTCAACGGACTTCAATGACGCTGTGAAACAGTGAGGCAGTGAAGCAGTGAGGCAGTGAAGCAGTGAAGCAGTGAAGCAGTGAAGCAGTGAAGCAGTGAAGCAGTGAAGCAGTGAAGCAGTGAAGCAGTGAAGCAGTGAACAGGGTCTTGCACCCCAGCACCTCCCCGAGCCGACGCGCCGACGCGAGGTATCATGATTCCATGATGCCGTTCGTGCTTTTCCCCCGCCGCCTGGAAGCAGCCATCCTGTGGGTCATGCTGGCGGCGCTGCCAACAGCCTGGGCGGAGCCCTCGGTGGAATCGCCCGCGGTGCACGTGCGGTCGAACTCCACGGCAGCTTTCCAGCGCAGCGCCGCCGAGTTGCAGCGGTCGCTCTACCATTCCACGCTGCAGCGCGCCACGATCGTCGTGGTACTGGCCGAGGCCGGGGCGTGCCCGGAGCCGGCCCGCCGCCGGGCCGAACGCTACCGGGACATCCTCGCCTCGGCAGTTTCCGAGGCGGGCAAGGCCGAGGCGGTGGCAGAGAATCATCCTGCCCGAGCTGCCGCCCTGTATCGTCGGGCCGAGCGCATCGCGGGCGGCATCCTGGCCGGGGCCCAGGCCATTGGCTGCACGCCGGAGGGCGGCACCTGACGACCGCCACGCCTGGACTGCGTTACTGCCCAGGATTTCCGGCGATCAATCGTTCAACGCGCCTGCGAATCCGAGCGCGACGAGCTTGATCCTTCAGCGTGTCGATCCACTCCGCATACTCGTCGGCCTTTCCTGCTCGCACGTTCGCGTTGCAGCTCGCCGGCTCCGCACCACAATTCGGGAGCTACCCCGTCGGGCAAGCGAACCGTTCGAATCAGAGCTGGAGGAAGGAGTCGGTGAGCATGGGTTCGCTGCCTCCACCCTGGCCCTCCCCCGGCAGCGCCGAGGGAGGGGACACGCAGACCCCTTCCCCTGCGAACGCGGGGGAAGGTCGGGATGGGCGGAAGACCTCATCGACTCCGCCGCGCCATGAACACCAGCCGCTCGAACAGATGCACGTCCTGCTCGTTCTTGAGCAGGGCGCCGTGCAGCGGCGGGATGATCTTGCCGCTGTCCTGGCTGTGCAATGCCTCCGGTGGAATGTCTTCCGCCACCAGCAGTTTCAGCCAGTCGAGCAGCTCGGAGGTGGAGGGTTTCTTCTTCAGACCCGGCACCTCGCGGATATCGAAGAACGCGGTGAGCGCCTGGGCCAGCAGGTTCTTCTTGATGTTCGGATAGTGCACGTCGACGATGCGCTCCATCGTGTCGCGATCGGGGAACTTGATGTAGTGGAAGAAGCAGCGGCGCAGGAAGGCGTCGGGCAACTCTTTCTCGTTGTTGCTGGTGATGATGATGGCCGGGCGATGCTTCGCCTTGACCAGCTGCTGCGTCTCGTAGACGTAGAATTCCATGCGGTCCAGCTCGCGCAGCAGATCGTTGGGGAACTCGATGTCCGCCTTGTCGACCTCGTCGATCAGGAGCACCGTGGACTCGGGCGCGTCGAAGGCTTCCCACAGGGGACCGCGCTTGATGTAGTTCCCGATGTCGTGGACTCGCGCCTCGCCCAGTTGCGAATCGCGCAGGCGCGAGACCGCGTCGTACTCGTACAGTCCCTGCTGCGCCTTGGACGTCGATTTCACGTGCCATTGCAGCAGCGGACGGTCGAGCGCCCTGGCCACCTCGATGGCCAGCATGGTCTTGCCGGTGCCGGGTTCACCCTTGATCAGCAGCGGGCGCTCGAGCGTGATGGCGGCGTTGACCGCCATCATCAGGTCTTCGGTGGCGATGTAGGACCCGGTACCGGTGAAACGCATGATGGTCGTGAAGCTCGCGGGAAGAACAGACCGAAGCGTACACGATGCGGGTGCGCTCTCGAATCAGCGCTTGCGGTTGGCGCGGACGGGCGGCGCGGTGACGGCTTGGTCGGACTGTTACGCGTACCAATCCGGGCGCGTGAAATGCGCTTTCAGGTGGTCCACGAAAACGCTGACCCGTGTAGGCAACAGCTTGGGCGACGGAAACACGGCGTGGATCTCCTGCCTGGGCAGTTCATAGCCGCTCAGGACAGTCTCGACTTTCCCCCGGCCGAGCGAAGCTCCGGCCACGTAGAGCGGGAGCGCCGCGATACCCATGCCCTCCCTCGCCGCCGCGATCAGCGACGACAGGTTGTTGGAGCGGAACGGCCCACGCACCCGCACCGAGACACGGCCCTGCTTCGGGTGCTGGAAATGCAGATGGTCGTCGCCGTGGACGCTGCTGTAGACCAATACGTCATGACGTTCCAGATCCTTCGGTGCGGACGGCGTTCCGCGCCGCGCCAGGTAGTCGGGCGAGGCCACCATCGTCCAGGGATTGAACCCCAGCGTCCGTGCGGCCAGCGATGAGTCGGCGAGACGCCCGAGCCGGACCGACACATCGATGCCCTGGGCGATGAGGTCGATATAGGCATCGTCGCAGCGCAGGTCGATCTCGATGGCGGGATGGTCGCGCATGAAACTCAAGATCAGCGGCGTCACCACGCGGCGGCCGAATGCGACCGAGGTTGCGATGCGCAGTTTGCCGCGCAGCGCCGTGCGCTGGTCCACGGCGAGGTTTTCGGTTTCCGCCACCAGGTCGAGCAACGCCTTGCTGCGGTCGAAGTAGATCCGGCCGGCCTCCGTGAGGCTCAAGCGCCGGGTGTTGCGGTTGACCAGCCGCACGCCGAGGCGCTGCTCGAGCGCAGCCACATGGCGCGTCACCGTGGGCTGCGTCACCCCGAGATCGCGAGCCGCGCTGGAAAAGCTGCCGGTCTCCACCACGCGCACGAACAGCTTGTATCCGTCGAGTCTATCCATGCCATTTCCCATTCATGCATGCGGTGCATAAGTACTATGGAACGCCGCGTACGCGAAGCTACCTGTCCTCCGCCACCATCCTGTCATGCGCCGAGGGGCGCAAACGGGAGGAAGAAGACATGCGCATGACAGCAGCGATGGCAGCAGTGGTAGTGATGGAGAAGGAAGGCGTGACAGCGGCTTTCGGCGTTCCGGGAGCGGCGATCAACCCGCTTTATGCGGCGCTGCGCAAGCGTCAGAGCATCACCCACATCCTCGCGCGGCACGTCGAGGGCGCCTCGCACATGGCCGAGGGCTACACCCGCGCGCAGCACGGCAATATCGGCGTGTGCATCGGCACTTCCGGCCCGGCGGGCACGGACATGATCACGGGGCTCTACTCCGCCTCCGCCGACTCGATCCCGATCCTGTGCATCACCGGCCAGGCGCCGCGCTCGCGGATGTACAAGGAAGACTTCCAGGCTGTCGACATCGAGTCCATCGCCAAGCCGGTGACCAAGTGGGCGGTGACCGTGCGCGAGCCGGCGCTGGTGCCGCGCGTGTTCCAGCAGGCGTTCCACGTCATGCGTTCCGGCCGTCCGGGCCCGGTATTGATCGACTTGCCGGTCGACGTCCAGATGGCGGAGATCGAATTCGACATCGACACGTACGAGCCGCTGCCGGTCTACCAGTCGCGCGCGAGCCGGGCGCAGGTCGAGAAGGCGCTGTCGATGCTGAACGAATCCGAGCGGCCATTGCTCGTGGCGGGCGGGGGCATCATCAACGCCGACGCTTCGGATCTGCTGGTGCAGTTCGCCGAGATCACCGGCGTGCCAGTGATCCCCACACTCATGGGCTGGGGCACGATTCCGGACGACCACCCCCTCATGGCCGGCATGGCCGGATTGCAGACCAGCCATCGCTACGGCAATGCCACCCTGCTCGCCTCCGATTTCGTGCTGGGCATCGGCAACCGATGGGCCAACCGCCACACCGGCTCGACCGAGGTCTACACGAAAGGCCGCAAGTTCGTGCACGTGGACATCGAACCCACTCAGATCGGCCGCGTCTTCATGCCCGACTACGGCATCGCGTCGGACGCGAAGGTGGCGCTCGAACTGTTCGTCGAGATCGCGCGCGAGTGGCGCGCGGCCGGCAGGCTGAAGGACCGCAGCGCCTGGGCCGCCGAATGTGAGGAGCGCAAACGCACCATGCTGCGCCGCACCCACTTCGACCAGGTGCCGATCAAGCCGCAACGCGTGTACGAGGAGATGAACAAGGCCTTCGGCCGCGACACCTGCTATGTGACGACCATCGGACTGTCGCAGATCGCCGCCGCGCAATTCCTGCACGTCTACAAGCCGCGCAACTGGCTCAATGCGGGCCAGGCGGGCCCGCTCGGCTGGACCATCCCGGCCGCGCTCGGCGCAGTGGTCGCGAACCCCGCACGCGAAGTCGTCGCGATCTCCGGCGACTACGACTTCCAGTTCCTGATCGAGGAACTCGCGGTCGGCGCGCAGTTCAATCTGCCTTACCTCCACGTGGTCGTGAACAACGCCTATCTCGGCTTGATCCGCCAGGCGCAGCGCGCGTTCGACATGGACTACAACGTGCAGCTTTCCTTCGACAACATCAACGCGCCCGAACTCAATGGCGCCGGAGTCGATCACGTGGCCGTGGCGTTAGGGCTGGGCTGCAAGGCGGTGCGCGTCACCGAGCCGTCGAAGATCGCGGACGCCTTCGCGCAGGCGCGCGCCTTGATGAAGCAGCATCGTGTACCGGTGGTCGTGGAAGTGATGCTCGAGCGCGTGACCAACATCGCGATGGGCGCCGAGATCGACAACATCAACGAGTTCGAACCGGTGTCGGCCAGCATTGCGGAAGCGCCGACCAGCGTGGTGGGGGCTAGACGGCGCGAGCCCCCTCCCTGACCCTCCCCCGGCGTTGCCGAGGGAGCGAATGCACCTGCACTCCCTCCCCGTGCGAACGCACGGATGACGGGGATCAGGCGGCGGGATAGTAGCGCCCGCGCCGTACTGCTCGCATCAAGGACCATTACCGGCTGGCCGTGACCTTGGGAACGGGGCGCATCGCGCCTAGTCTTGAGCCTGGCCTGCTGGCGCTCGCGCGAACTGGGATACCCGTGGGCCGTTTCAGGTGAAACCTTCTTGCCAATTCATAGCACTTAGTGCTATACAAGGTGAAGGAGCGAGGGCATGGCGATCTACAAGACCCGGTGGTTCGACCGCTGGGCGCGAAAGCAAGGATTGTCCACGCCCAGCCTCTGCGCGGCGGTGCGCGAAATGACAAAGGGGCTGTTTGACGCCGACCTCGGCGGCAACCTGTTCAAGAAGCGGATTGCGCGACCTGGACAAGGGAAGAGTGGCGGCTTTCGCACACTGGTCGCCACGAACAAAGGGAACCGTTGGTTTTTCGTGTTCGGCTTCCCGAAGAACGAGCGCAGCAACATCGACAAGGATGAAGAAGAGGCCGTGAAGAAGTTGGCGGCGCACCTGCTGTCATTGACCGGGCAGGCTCTTGCCAAGGCAACGCGTGAAAGTGAGTTGATAGAGGTGGATTGCGATGCGAAAGACGAAATCACCAATCCTCGAGGCCGTCCGCGAAACGGCCAAGGGGCTGCACAAGGCCGGCGTGATGGATCAGGTCACGCTGCGCGAATTCGACCGTCTGTGCTTGCCGCCGGTCGAACCATTGGAGCCGGAGCAAATCAAGCACATCCGCGAAAGCTCGCGCGTCAGCCAGGCAGTGTTTGCTCGCCTGCTGAACACGAGCCTGTCCACCGTGCAGAAATGGGAGATTGGTCAGAAAAAGCCAACGGGCACAGCTCTCAAGTTGCTGCATCTGGTGCAAAAACGCGGCCTGGAAGTCGTCGCCTGAATGACCTTTTCTGCGGCCCTTGTGGACTGTAACGTTTATTGAGCGTTTATGGACTGAATGACCCGTTGAGCGCCCAATAGCGGGAGATGAAACATAGCCGTCCCGCCGCCGCTTCGTATAATCCCGGCGTTTCCTCCAACCCGGGATCCCACCATGCCGCGCTTCAATGCGAACCTCTCCATGATGTTCAACGAAGTACCCTTCCTCGACCGCTTCGCGGCGGCCGCGAAGGCGGGCTTCAAGGCGGTGGAGTTCCTGTTCCCGTACGACTTCAACAAGGAGCAGATAAAGGGGGCGCTCGATCGCAGCGGGCTCACCCTGATCCTTCACAACATGCCGCCCGGAGACTGGGCCAAGGGCGAGCGCGGCATGGCCATCCTGCCGGGACGCGAAGCCGAGTTCCGTGCCGGCGTGGCGAAGGCGATCGATTACTGCGCGCACCTGGGCTGCCCGCAACTGCACTGCATGGCCGGGCTCGTGCCGGCCGGGGTCGCGCCGACCGCGCTGCGGGACACGTACATCTCCAATCTGAGATACGCCGCGGCCGAAGCCGCCAAAGCCGATCTCAAGCTGCTGATCGAACCGATCAACCCGCGCGACATCCCAGGCTACTATCTGAACACCTCCAAGCAGGCGATCGAGATCATGGACATCGTCGGCGCGCCCAACCTGTTCCTGCAGTACGACATCTATCACATGCAGATCGTCGAGGGCGATCTCGCCCCGACCATGGAACGCCTGCTGCCGCGCATCGGCCACATGCAACTCGCCGACACGCCCGGCCGCCACGAGCCCGGTACCGGCGAGATCAACTATCCCTTCCTGTTCGGCCACGTCGACCGCATCGGGTATCACGGCTGGATCGGCTGCGAATACCGGCCGGCCGGAGACACCGTCGCCGGCCTGGGGTGGGTGAAGCCGTACCTTTGAGGCCGTGACTGGTGATTAGTGACGGGTGGATTGCGGCGCGCGGATCGTGCCGCCCGCGCGCATCGACTACGGATCACCGTTCCCGGGGCTCGGGTCACGAGTCACGAGTTCCCAGTCACGGCTTTGACTCACGAATCGCGAGTCACGAGTCACGAGTTCCCAGTCGCGGCTTTGACTCGCGCATCACAAGTCACGGGTCACAAGCTCTCAGTCACGGCTTTGACTCGCGAATCTCGAGTCACGGGTCACGAGTTTCCAGTCGCGGCTGGCGTTGACTCACGAATCACCAGTCGCCAGTCGCAGCCTTCAAGGCGCCGTCCTCGCGCTCGCCGTAGCTGTCGTCTCGACCGCGTCCGTCCTGATCCGCTACGCGCAGGCCGAGGGCGTACCGTCGATCACGATCGCGGCGCTGCGCCTCGGCTTTGCGGTGCTGCTGCTGACGCCGATCGCCCTGCCGCGCATCTGGCGCGAACTGCCCCGCCTGTCCCGGCGCGACCTCCTGCTCGCATTCGGCTCCGGAACAGCGCTCGCGGTGCACTTTGCCGCCTGGATCACCTCGCTCGAGTACACCTCGGTCGCCAGCAGCGCGGCGCTGGTCACCACCAATCCGGTCTGGGTCGGCATCGCTTCGGTCGTGTTCCTCCGCGAACGGGTGCCGCCGCTGGCCGTTGCCGGCATCGGCCTCGCGCTCGCGGGCAGCCTGCTGATCTTCGCCGCCGGCGCCGGGGCGCCTGCCAGCGCGCCGCAACCGTTGCTCGGCAACGCACTGGCGCTGTTCGGTGCGCTTGCCGCATCGGCCTACCTCTTGATCGGCCGCGGGCTGCGCGAGCGCCTTTCGCTCCTCGCCTACATATGGATCGCTTACGGCATTGCAGCAACCCTGTTGCTTGTGGCGGCGTTCGCCAGCGGCGCAAGTCCGACGGGCCTGTCCGGAACCGCATTTATGCTGGTCCTGGCGCTCGCCGTGGGGCCGCAACTGATCGGTCACACGGCCGTCAACTGGGCCGTGCGGCGCGTGCCGGCCACGGTGGTCGCGCTGGCCATCCTGGGTGAGCCCATCGGAGCGGCGGCGCTCGCCTGGTTGCTGTTCGGCGAAGCGTTTTCCGGAGCCCAGTCGGCCGGGTTCGCCATGTTGCTGTGCGGCATCTACTGCGCGTCGCGGGCATCCCAGTCTGGCCATCCGGACGCCCGCGGCGGGTAGCACTTCGTCGGGGACCGCCGCTCGCGAAAAGCAATGCGGCAGACGCTCGATCCGCAGGTTTCCCATGCTATTGTCGAGTCGCGTCTGTCCAGAAGCGCCACCGAGGTTTCATGCGCGGCCGCCCCGGACAGCCAGCAATGTCGCTCCAATAAACTGAGGAGGAAGGCGAAATGCAAGTCAAGGTTAACAAGGAGAACCGGTCGTTCAACGGTGATCCGCAGATGCCGTTGATGTGGTACCTGCGCGATGAACTGGGCCTGACCGGCACCAAGTTCGGCTGTGGAGTGGGTCTGTGCGGTGCCTGCACCGTGCACGTGGACGGCAAGGCCGTACGGTCCTGTGCCACCGCGATGAACGAAGTGGACGGCAAGGCCGTCACCACCATCGAAGGCCTCTCGGCCGACGGCAATCATCCGGTCCAGAAAGCCTGGCGCGCGGAGAACGTCCCGCAGTGCGGCTACTGCCAGCCTGGCCAGATCATGCAAAGCGCGGCTTTGCTGCTTGAAAACAAGAAGCCCAACGACGAGCAGATCCTGGCAGCGATGTCCGGGATCATCTGTCGCTGCGGCTGTTACCAGCGGATCTTCTCGGCCATCAAGGCCGCCGCGAAGGAGGCCTGACATGAACATGAGAAACCTCGAGAAACGCATGCTGATCGAGAACGTCAGCCGCCGCAACCTGCTGAAGGGCATCGTCTCCGCCGGCAGTCTGGTCGTCGCAGCGCAAGTGTTCCCGCGCTCGGCCTTCGCCGACGAGAACCAGTACAACACCGGCGCGGGCGGAATGCCCGGCGGCGTGGTCTGGGATCCCCACGTTTTCGTCTCGATCTCGCCAGACGGCACCGTGACGATCGTCACCCACCGCTCCGAAATGGGCACCGGCTCGCGTACCAGCCTGCCGATGGTCGTGGCGGACGAGATGGAAGCCGACTGGGCCAAGGTCAAGATCGTCCAGGCCCCCGGCGACGAAACGAAGTACGGCAACCAGGACACCGATGGCTCGCGCAGCATCCGCCATTTCGTCCAGCCGATGCGTGCCTGCGGCGCGGCCACCCGTGCCATGCTGGAAAAAGCGGCCGCGATTGCCTGGGCCTGCCCGGACACGGACGTACGCGCGCAGAACCACAAGGTCATCCACGTCCCGTCCGGCAAATCGCTGGGCTACGGCGAACTGGCCGCTGCGGCGGCCGCCCTGCCGACGCCGAAAGCCAGCACACTCACGTTGAAAGACCCCTCGCAATTCCGCTACATCGGCAAGGGCAAGGTCCAGATCACCGACCTTCGCGACATCACGACGGGCAAGGCCATGTACGCCCAGGACATCCACATCGACGGCATGAAGTACGCCGTGATCGCGCGTCCGCCGGTGGTGCTGGGCAAGGCCGTCAAGTACGACGCCGATGCAGCCATGAAGGTGCCGGGCGTGATCAAGGTGGTGTCGATCGCTCCCACGCCGATGCCGGCGAAGTTCGCGCCGCTCGGTGGCATCGCGGTCATCGCGGACAACACCTGGGCAGCCATTCGCGGACGCGAAGTGCTGAACGTGCAGTGGGATGACGGCCCCAACGCCGACTACGACTCCGACAAGTTCAAGTCGGACATGGCCGCGCAGGCGCACAAGCCGGGCAAGATCGAGCGCAACGAGGGCGACATCGACGCAGCCCTCGCAGGCGCCGCCAAGGTCATCGAGCACGAGTACTACATTCCTCACGGCCACCATGCCACGATGGAACCGCCGGCGGCAACCGTCCGCGTGGCCAACGGCAAGGCGGAAGTCTGGGCTTGCGTGCAGAGCCCCGGGGGAACCCGCGGCGACGTCGCCAACCTGCTGGGCTTCAAGGAAGCCGATGTCACCGTCAACGTGACCCTGCTGGGCGGTGGTTTCGGCCGCAAGTCGAAGTGCGACTTTGCACTCGAGGCTGCGCTGCTCTCGAAGGATCTGGGTGGAACGCCGGTCAAGGTGGTGTGGACCCGCGAGGACGACATCCGTCACGGCTTCTACCATTCGGTGTCGTACCAGCATGTCACCGCCGGCCTCGACAAGAACAACAAGGTCGTGGCGTGGCGCCATCGCAGCGTGTCACCGTCGCTCATGTCCAACTTCATGCCCGATCCGAAGCGCGAGAGCTCTCTGGAACTGGGGCTGGGGCTGATCGATACGCCCTTCGACGTGCCCAACCTCCGACTCGAAACCGGTGAGGCGGTCGCCAAGACCCGTATCGGCTGGTTCCGTTCGGTCAACAACATCCCGCACGCCTTCGCCATGCAGTCGATGGTGGGCGAGCTGGCGGCCGAGCTGGGTCGTGATCCGAAGGACTTCCTGCTCGAGATGATCGGGCCGGCGCGCATCGTCGACCCGCGCAAGACGGTGACGAGCGAGCTGTGGAACTACGGCGATCCCTGGGAGACCTATCCGATCGACACGGGCAAGCTGCGTGCGGTGGTCGAGCGCGCCGCCAAGGAAGCCGGTTGGGGCACGAAGCTTCCCGCAGGCAGCGGCATGGGTATCGCCGTGCAGCGAAGCTTCCTGACCTACGTTGCAACGGTCGTCCAGGTGAAGGTCGACAAGGATGGTGCCGTCACAGTGCCACGTGTGGATACCGCGATCGATTGCGGCTTCTGCGTGAACCCCGAGCGCGTCCGTTCCCAGATCGAAGGTGCCGCGGTGATGGGTCTTTCCCTGTCCAAGTACACCAACATCACCTTCAAGAACGGCCGGGTCGAACAGGGCAACTTCAACGATTACAAGGTTCTGCGCATCGGCGAAGGCGCCATGGACGTCCGGACGCACATCACGGCGAATGGCATCAATGTGCCTTCGAGCGGCGTCGGTGAGCCCGGCGTGCCGCCGTTCGCACCGGCGTTCTTCAACGCGATCTACGCCGCCACGGGCAAGCGCATCCGTAATCTGCCCATGGGCGATACAGTGAGCGCCTAAGAAAAAGAAGCAGCCGGGGCAACCCGGCTGCCGATACCTGCAATACGTGAAGCCCGTTTCGAGAGGAACGGGCTTTTTTCTGGGTATTAATTACTCTGCGCTCTGCGCGTCTTTGCGGCCGATCATCCCGGTATGGTCATGATCCCTCCGGAAGCCGCATCCGAGCCGGGCCAACCGGCGGTTACACTAGGCCGACTGATCGCGTAACCGCCTCCCGACGCCATGACCCGTGACCCTCGCGCGCTGTTGCGCCAGATGTTCGAAGCCGCCATCGCTTCCGCCTTGCCGGAAAAATCCCTGCCGCCCCATCTGCCGTCACCACCGAAGGGTCGCACCGTGGTGGTCGGCGCAGGCAAGGCCGCAGCTTCGATGGCGAAGGCCGTGGAAGACCACTGGCCCGGCGAGATCGACGGACTCGTGGTCACCCGCTACGGCCATCATGTGGCCACGAAGCGTATCGAGGTCGTCGAAGCTGCGCACCCGGTACCCGATCTAGCTGGACGCGAGGCGGCCGAGCGCATCCTGGCCAAGGTACGCGGGCTGACGGCCGACGATCTCGCGCTGTGCCTGATTTCCGGCGGTGGCTCCTCCCTGCTCACACTGCCGGCCACCGGGCTGACCCTCGGGGACAAACAGGCGGTGAATCGCGCGCTCCTCAAGTGCGGCGCCAACATCGCCGAAATGAACTGTGTGCGCAAACATCTTTCGGCGATCAAGGGCGGCCGGCTCGCTGCGGCGGCCGCGCCTGCGCGCGTGGTCACGCTCACGATTTCCGATGTGCCGGGCGACGATCCGGCGGTGATCGCCTCCGGGCCGACGATCGCGGACCCGACCACCTACGCCGACGCCCTCGAGGTGCTCCAGAAGTACGGCATCACCGAACCCGCCAGCGTGCTGACCTATCTGCGAGCGGGCCACGACGAAACACCCAAGCCAGGTGATCCTCGCCTGGCGCGCTGCGAAACGCACATGATCGCCGCGCCGCAGATGGCGCTCGAAGCGGCGGCGCGGGTTGCGCAAGCGGCTGGCTTCACGCCGCTCATCCTCGGCGATGCCCTCGAGGGCGAGGCGCGCGAGGTCGCCATGGTTCACGCGGGCATCGCGCGCCAGGTCCTGCGGCACGGTCAACCGGTGAAGGCCCCGTGCGTACTGTTGTCGGGTGGCGAGACCACGGTGACCGTCCGCGGCAAAGGTCGCGGCGGACGCAACGTCGAATTCCTGCTCGCGCTGGCAGTAGCACTGAATTGCACGCCACGAATCTACGCGCTCGCCGGTGACACCGACGGCATCGACGGTGCGGAAGAAATCGCCGGTGCGATCATCACCCCCGATACCATCGCCCGCGGCACCGCCCTCGGTGTGGACGCCAAAGCAGCGCTTGCCGATAATGACGGGCACGGCTTCTTCGAGGCCCTCGGCGACGGCGTCGTGACCGGACCGACGCTCACCAACGTCAACGACTTTCGCGCGATCCTGGTAACGAGTTAACTATGGGCAAGCCCGAACTGCTGGACCCGACTCCGGATGCGCTCGTCGACCGTGACGAGCTGATCCGTCGCCTGCTCGAGGGCCTTCCCCGCCATTGCGTGCTGGATGCGAGGGAGGAGTTGAAACCCTACGAATGCGACGGCCTCTCCGTCTATCGCGAGGTCCCGTTCGCGGTGGCTCTGCCGGAGAACGAAGCCCAGGTGTGTCACGTCCTGCGCACCTGCAATGCGGCGCGCGTCCCGGTGGTCGCACGCGGAGCGGGTACCGGGCTCTCCGGCGGCGCTCTGCCGCATCCGCGCGGCGTGACGTTGGGACTGTCGAAGATGAAGTCCATCCTGGCGATCGATCCGGCTGCGCGCACCGCAATCGTGCAGCCTGGTGTACGCAATCTCGCCATCTCGGAAGCTGTGGCGTCGCTGGGCCTGTACTACGCGCCCGATCCGTCCAGCCAGATCGCCTGTTCCATCGGCGGCAACATCGCCGAGAACTCCGGCGGCGTGCACTGCCTCAAGTACGGCCTGACGGTGCACAACGTATTGAAGCTGCGCTTAGTCACCATCGAAGGCGATGTGCTGGAACTCGGCGGCGAAGGGCTCGATGCGGCAGGCCTGGACCTCATGGCGCTCGTCATCGGCTCCGAAGGGCTGCTCGGCATCGTCACCGAGATCACCGTCAAGCTGCTGCCCAAACCCCAGTTGGCGCGCGTCATGCTCGTCGCGTTCGACTCGCTCGAGAAGGCCGGCGAGGCGGTCGCCAACATCATCGCGGCCGGCATCATTCCGGCCGGTCTGGAGATGATGGACAAGCTCGCCACCGGCGCGGTCGAACAGTTCGTGCACGCCGGCTATCCGCTCGATGCCGAAGCGATCCTGCTGTGCGAGTCCGACGGCACGCCCGAGGAAGTGGCCGAGGAAATCGAGCGCATGAGCGCGGTCATGCGCTCGAGCGGCGCCACCGAGATTCGCCTGTCGGTCGATGAAGCCGAGCGGCTGCGTTTCTGGTCCGGTCGCAAGGCCGCGTTTCCCGCCGTGGGACGCCTGATGCCCGACTACTTCTGCATGGACGGCACGATCCCCAAGCGCCAGCTCGGCCGCGTGCTGCGCGGCATCAAGGCACTATCGGTAGAGTTCGGCCTGCAGTGTCCGAACGTATTCCACGCCGGCGACGGCAACCTGCATCCGCTCATCATGTTCGACGCCAACGTGCCCGGACAGCAGGACACGGCCGCTCGATTCGGCGCACGCATCCTCGAATTGTGTGTCGAAGCCGGCGGCACGATCACCGGTGAGCACGGCGTAGGCATCGAGAAGATCGACCAGATGTGCGTGCAGTTCCACTCCGACGAACTCGAAACCTTCCATTCCGTGAAAGCCGCATTCGATCCCTTGCGCCTGCTCAATCCCGGCAAGGCCGTGCCCACGTTGCAGCGCTGCGCGGAGTTCGGCGCGATGCACGTGCATCGCGGACAGGAGAAGTTCTCCGACCTGCCGCGGTTCTAGCCACGTTCCGTTTCACCCCGGCCCGGCCGCACCGCCCAGGTCCGGCTCGCCCGACCATCACACCGACATGATCGAACAGTTCGCCGAAACCATCCGCCGAGTTGCCGTCGAAGGCGGCAGCGTCCGCATCCGCGGCGGCGCCAGCAAGGACTTCTACGGCGTCGCGCTCGAAGGCGACGTGCTGGACACCCGTGCGTATACGGGCATCGTGGACTACGAACCGTCGGAGCTCGTGATCACTGTCCGCGCCGGCACGCCGCTTACCGAAGTCGAACGAGCGCTGGCCGAACGCGGGCAGATGCTCGCATTCGAGCCACCTCATTTCGGACCGGATTGCACCATCGGCGGAGCCGTTGCCAGCGGCTTCTCCGGACCACGACGGGCGGCCGCCGGCTCCGCGCGCGACTTCGTGCTCGGCGTGCGCGTGCTCGACGCTTCCGGCCGCGACCTTTCGTTCGGAGGCCAGGTGATGAAGAACGTTGCCGGCTACGACCTGTCGCGCTTCGTCGCCGGATCGTTCGGCACACTCGCCCTGATCACCGAAGTGTCGCTCAAGGTGCTGCCCCGTCCGATCGCGGAAGCTACGCTGCGCTTCGATATGGACGAAGCCCGCGCCATCGACACGATGAATCGCTGGGCCGGGCAACCGCTGCCGCTATCGGCCACATGCTTCCACGACAGCTCGCTGTGGGTGCGGCTATCGGGCGCCAAGGCTGCCGTGGACGCCGCCCTATCGAAACTCGGCGGCGAACAGCCTGCCGACGCGGAAGCGTTCTGGAACTCGATCCGCAACCAGACGCATCCGTTCTTCGAGACCGCGTCCATGCTGTGGCGGCTGTCGATCCGCTCCACCACCGCTCCATTCGAACTCGGCCCGCAACTGATCGAGTGGAACGGCAGCCTGCGCTGGATTGCGGCGGAACTCGATCACGAAACAGGGTATCGCACCGCGCAGACCTACGGCGGACACGCTACATTGTTCCGCGGCGGGTTCAAGGGTGCGGGGATCCAGCGGCTCGCGCCCGAGGTGCTGGCGCTGCATCAACGCATCAAGCGCTCGCTCGATCCGAACGGCGTGTTCGGGCGCAATCGCATGCATCCGGAGTTTTGACGTTGGAAACGCATCTCGCCGACTTCATCAAGGACACGCCCGAAGGCAAGGAAGCCGAAGCGATCCTGCGACGGTGCGTGCACTGCGGCTTCTGCACCGCCACCTGTCCGACCTATCAGCTGCTCGGCGACGAACTCGACGGGCCGCGCGGGCGCATCTATCTCATCAAGGAAGTGCTCGAAGGCACACGGGCGACGCAGAAGACGCAACTGCATCTCGACCGCTGCCTCACTTGCCGCTCGTGCGAAACCACCTGCCCGTCGGGCGTGGAGTACGGCAAGCTCGTCGACATCGGCCGCAAGGTAGTCGAGGAACAAGTCGGCCGCGGGACCATGGACGGCCTCAAGCGTAAGGCGCTGTCGACGATGCTGCCGAATCCATCGCTGTTCGCGCCGGCGCTCGCCGTCGGGCGCGCGGTGGGAGCATTCCTGCCGAAAGCTCTGAGAAAGAAGATTCCTGCGACCCGACCGGCGTCGCATTGGCCTGCTGCCCGGCATGCGCGGCGCTGGATAGTCCTCGACGGCTGCGTGCAGCCTTCGCTCGCACCTAACATCAACGCCGCCGCCGCGCGCGTGCTCGACCGCATCGGCATCTCGTTGGTCACCGCACCCCGTGCCGGGTGCTGCGGCGCCGTCGACTTCCACCTCAACTACCAGGACGATGGCAGGCAGGCCATGCGCCGCAACGTCGAAGCGTGGCTACCGCTGCTCGACGGCGGCGCCGAAGTCATCGCGATCACCGCGAGCGGATGCGGCACGACGGTGAAGGAGTACGGCCACTACCTCGCGCAATACGCGGCGTATGCCAAACGCGCAGCGCGCGTTTCGGCTGCCACCAAGGATCTGTCCGAGTTGCTCGGCGCCGAATCGGAACGGCTCGTACCGCTGCTCGAAGCCGCGTCGAAGAACAAGCCGCGGCGAAAGATAGCTTTTCACTCGCCCTGTTCGCTCCAGCACGCCCAACAGATCCGCGGCCTCGCCGAAAAGCTGCTGACGGCCGCGGGCTTCGATCTCACCTTCGTGCCGGATGCGCACCTGTGCTGCGGCTCGGCCGGCACCTATTCGTTGCTGCAGCCAGAGCTGTCGCAGCAGTTGCTGGCGAACAAGGTGAAGGCGCTGGAAGGCGGTGCGCCGGCGGGTGTCGCCACTGCGAACATCGGCTGTCTCACGCACATCCAATCCGGCACGCAGACGCCGGTGCGGCACTGGATCGAGTGGGTGGATGAGGTGCTCGCCGGCGCCGACTAGCGTCAGCAATCGGACGAGCATTGGGAATGCTCGCCTCACTCACCTCGGTTGGAGGGTCGGGAAGGCCTCATCGGCCGCCACCCTGCGACTGGCTCGCCGCGCTAACCGAACTTTGCATAGCTTGCGTTACGAGGCAAGTTAATGCACTTCTGCAGGCCTGACCCCTCGCATCCTGCGTCCCGCTAACCGAACTTTGCATAGCTTACGTTACGAGGCAAGTTAATGCACTTCTACAGGCCTGACCCCACTGCCACCCTGTTACCACTGCCAATGCATTCGATGTGGCAATTGTCGACTACCACTGAATGGAGGAGATCATGGTCAAGAACGGGTTGGCGCCCATCCATCCTGGCGCATTTCTGCGCGCGACATCGCGAGACATAGGAAGAGCTAGGTATCTCGCAGACACGTTCGCCCGCGCGATCGGCGTCGCACCGATGCGCATCTCGCATGTGGTGACGGGTGGACGCCCGGTCTCGGCGGAACTGGCATTGCTGTTCGGCCGCGCGCTCGGCCAGGCGCGGCAATGCTGCCTCAACCTTCAGGGCATCTACGACTTGAAAATGGCTGAGCGTTCTATCGGTGCCCGGCTGCGGGCGGTGATAGCACTGGCACCGACTCGAGTGGCGGGATCGTACTGATCGGATCTCAGTTGAGCGTCCGCTCCCTACCTTCCTCTTCGGCCAGGAACTCTGCCTTCGGCAATTCGAGTTCGAGTTCCCACTCGGCCTTCGCCACGGCTTGCTGCACCAGACGCATCAGCCCGTGGAGCAGATTGTCGCTGAGGGACAGATGCGCCCCTTGCCCTTCCGTGGGCAGCATGGCCACCTGGGTTCGACCATCGGGCATGCGGCGCGCCTGAATGCGCGAGATGAGCAACGGCGACGGGCCGAGCGGCTGAGCGCGAGGTTCACTGCGCGGCGGCTCGCCTTCGCCCGGTTTCGAGAACTTCACTTCCTGGAGCGCCTTCTGGTGCTCGAAATGGAGCACGGCCGCGCGCGCTTCCTCGCTCACCTGCAGGCGCACTTCGGGCTTCCATTCCGCCATCTTGAGCAGCGCCTGCCAGAAGCGCTTGACGCAGCGGCGCGTCAGCCAGAGCAACACTTCCGATCCGCCATCGATCATGATGCGCATGAGCAGTCGGTCTTGTTCGGCGTCGAATTCGATGCGGATGCGTTCGAGGCGCATGGGTGAAGTCTGGGGGAAGATGCTCGCGACGAAGATAACACGGTCACGCAGGCAGCCCGCGCTCGGCGATCGAACGGTCGCGCCCCCATCCCTACCTTCCCCGCCTGCGCAGGGGAAGGAGTAGTAAACCCCTCGTGAACGACGTAGAGGAGTCGTAAACCCCTCGTGAACGACGTAGCAGTACATACCCCCTCAGCTCCCGCCGAGGGAGGCTGGGCGGAGCGAAACCGCTGCCGCCACTAGCCCGCCGCATCCCCGAGCGGCTACCATCATCCTCATGAACCAACCGCTCAAGACCCTGCTGCCCCTTGCCTTGCTCGCGATCGTGGCGGCCTGCGGCTCGAAGCCCGACACCGTCAAGGAATACCAGCGCGCCGCCCAGGCGAGCGAATCGGAAGCTCGCAGCGTCGATGCCGAGGGCTACCACCGCTCTGCGGTGGAGCGCTCCCGTTCACTGGGCCCTGCAAAACAGTCGGAGGCGCTGCTGGGGCTGGGCGCGTTCCTGCAACGCGAACTGCGCTTCAGAGAGTCGCTGGCGCCGTTGAACGAATCATTCGCAAAGGCCCTCGAGGGAAGCCTCGGCGACGCGCAGCAGGCGCTGCGCCGGGTGCACCTTGCGAAGAGTTACGGCGCACTGAACCGCTGGAAAGAAGGCGCTGCAGAATTGCGCGCTGCAACGCCTGCGGCGAAGACGCTCACGGGCGACGATGGCAAGCTCGCCCGCGACGTCATGGATGTGTACCGCGTGCGTCTGACCGAGTTGAACATGGACGCGAGTTTCCTCGACTGATCAGGCGGCCCGCGCCGCCGGCTGCCCCGCCTGCTCTTCGGCTTCGAGCCGTTCCCAGAGCTTGCGGATCAGGTCTTTCAGCATCAGCGCTTCCTGCCAGCGGTCGGAGAGTTCATGGCCGTCGGCGCCGGTGATGGCGTATTCCTTCGGACCGAGTTCGCACAGGAACGTAAACGTCGCGTCCTTCGGTGCGCGCTGCCGCCAACTGCGAATGCCGTATTCCCACCAGCGCAGGAAAAGGTCCACCCATTCCTTGTGATGGGCGAAACTGATCTGGATCTGCACCTGCTCCCGGCTGGCGACACGCCCGTGGAAACCCCAGCAGTTATCGAGGATCCGGTGCATGAGCGCATGGTTTTCGTCGGAAATCGGCCAGGCGAATTCGCGCCCGACCACGTAGTGCGAAATGTCTCCGGTCAGGCGCAGATCGGGGAAGCAATCGAGCAGGTTCAGCGTGAAGAACAGGTCGGTGGTCATGCGGTCCCGGTGGGTCTCGATATGCACCGGGATCTTCGCGTCGTGAGCCAGCCGGCGCCAACCTTCTATATAGGGAATGCATTCCTCGATCCGGTAGGGACGCACATCGGGCTGCAGGTTGATGTGGTCCGCGCCCAGATCTTTCACGTGTTCGAGGATGGGCTTCAGGTCGTCCACCGTCTTCGGGTAGCACTGTGCCTGCCAGGTCATGCCGTTTGCACGCAGGAACCGGGTCACTTCGGTGGCGTACTTGTGGTCGAAGAAACGCACGCCGCAGCCATCGAAGCCGGCGTCGCGGATCATCGTGAGTTTCTCGTCGAACGACCACTCGAGGCCGTCGGGGCGGCGGCGTTCCATGGCCCAGAGCGATTGATAGACCAGCAGCTTTTGCATGGGGATCTCCTCGAGCGATTCGGATGGGAACGCGTGTGTGCGGCGATTTTTACTGCGCCCTCCCTGGCCCTCCCCCGGCTTCGCCGAGGGAGGGAATGCAATGCGCTCCTTCCCTCGCGTGAAGGCGCGGGGGAAGATTGGGATGGGGGAGTGCAAACGTAGCGTCGATTGGCCCGCTAGAACCTCTCATGTCGACAGCGCGGCCGCGTGATGCCGCAGATGATCCGCCATGAACGTGGCGATGAAGAAATAGCCGTGATCGTAGCCGCCGTGCCGCCGCAGCGTCAGGCTCTGCCCGGAGTTCTGGCTTGCGGATTCGAACAACTCCGGCTTCAATTGCTCGACGAGAAACTTGTCGGCGAGACCTTGATCGATGAGGATCGTGCCGGGAAAAGCGCGCTCGCGCACCAGTTCGCAGGCGTCGTAGGAGCGCCAGGCGTTGCGTTCGGCGCCCAGATAGCCGCCGAACGCTTTCGTGCCCCACGGACCTTGCATCGGTGCGCAGATCGGCGCGAAAGCCGACAGCGAACGGTACCGGCCCGGATTGCGCAAGGCGCACACGAGGGCACCGTGGCCACCCATCGAATGACCGAAGATGCCCTGCCGATCAGTGTCGGCGGGAAACTGCGCTGCGACGATCGACGGCAATTCGCGCGTCAGATAGCTGTACATCCGGTAGTGCTTCGACCACGGATCGGCGGTCGCATCGACGTAGAAACCGGCGCCCACGCCGAAATCCCACGCGTCCGCCTCGCCGGGAATGTTCGCGCCGCGAGGGCTCGTATCCGGCGCCACGAGCATGAGGCCGAGTTCCGCCGCCAAGCGCTGGGCTCCGGCCTTGATGGGGAAAGTCTCCTCGTTGCAGGTCAATCCCGCCAGGTAGTAGAGCACCGGCACCTTGCCCGCGCGTGCCTGCGGCGGCTGGTAGACGGAAAAGCGCATCTCGAGGCCGATCTCGGTGGACGCATGGGAGTAGTAGCCCTGGATGCCGTCGAAGCACTTGTGCTCGGAGAAGGTTTTCAAGAGATCAGGCATGACAAGCTTTCAACACGAAGGGCACGAAGAACGCGAAGAAAACCGAAGACAGGGTTGCAGCCGAATGCTTTTCCGTCGTGATTCTTCGTGTTCATTTTTCGCTTTTCGTTCTCGAAGCAGAACCGCCTTCAACACGAAGTCCGCCCGGAACATGGAAACCTCGTTTTGCAGAACTATCGGCCGGACGTCAACCGGAATATTCCGTTGCACGATTCGGTTCTTGAACTATCCCCGCTTCTTCTTCGGGTTCTTCGTGCCCTTCGTGTTTCTCACTTTTGGTTCGCTCAGTACACGACAACACTGCGAATCGACTCGCCCGCGTGCATCAGATCGAAGCCCTTGTTGATGTCCTCGAACGGCAGCACGTGGGTGATGAGATCGTCGATGTTGATCTTGCCCTCCATGTACCAGTCCACGATCTTCGGCACGTCGGTGCGGCCGCGCGCACCGCCGAACGCCGTGCCCTTCCATACGCGGCCTGTCACCAGCTGGAACGGGCGTGTGGAGATCTCCGCACCGGCTGGCGCGACGCCGATGATCACCGAGACGCCCCAGCCCTTGTGGCAGCATTCCAGCGCTTGGCGCATCACCTTCACGTTGCCGATGCACTCGAAGCTGTAGTCGGCGCCGCCCTTGGTGAGATTCACCAGATGCGGTACCAGCTCGTTCTCGGCCATCCCGGACGGGTTCACGAAATGTGTCATGCCGAACTTCTGCGCCAGCGCAACGCGTTTCGGGTTGAGGTCGACGCCGACGATCATGTTCGCGCCCGCCAGCCGGGCGCCCTGGACCACGTTGAGTCCGATCCCGCCGAGCCCGAACACGACGACGTTGTCACCCGGTTGCACCTTTGCGGTGTTGATCACGGCGCCGATGCCCGTCGTCACGCCGCAGCCGATGTAGCAGACCTTGTCGAAGGGCGCGTCCTCGCGGATCCTGGCGAGCGAGATCTCCGGCACGACCGTGTAATTCGCGAAGGTCGAAGTGCCCATGTAGTGATGCAGCTTCTTTCCGTCCAGGGAAAAGCGGCTGGTGCCGTCGGGCATCATCCCCTGGCCCTGGGTGACGCGGATCGATTGGCAGAGATTGGTCTTGTGCGACACGCAGTATTCGCACTCGCGGCATTCGGGGACGTACAGCGGGATGACGTGGTCGCCCTTCTTCAGGCTCTTCACGTTCGGGCCTACGTCGACAACCACGCCCGCGCCCTCGTGGCCCAGGATCGAGGGGAATAAGCCTGCTGGGGCCGCCACCGAGAGCGTGAACTCGTCCGTGTGGCAGATGCCGGTGGCCTTGATCTCGACCAGCACTTCTCCTGCGCGAGGACCGGCGAGCTGCACGGTCTCGAGCGTCAGGGGGGCACCGGCCTTATGCGCGACTGCTGCGCGTACATCCATTCGATTTCTCCTCGTTAACCCTTTTCTATCTATTCCGCCTTCGCCGTGATGTCGCTCCGATAGGTCTCCGGTCCGAAGTAGACAGCGATTGCCGTGATCGAAGCCAGCAGCATCATGTACCCCGCCACCGCCCAAGGCTGGCCGCCAGCCCAGATCAACAAGGATGCAGCGATGAACGGCGCCGGCCCACCCGCGAGGATCGAACCGAGTTCACGTGCGAACGCAAACCCGCTGTAGCGCAGGCGCGCGCCGAACAGCTCGGCGAAGTATGCGGCCTGCGGGCCGAACATTGCCGCGACGCCGACGGCGATCCCGAGGATCAGGGCGAGGTAGATCAGCGGCTGACTCTGCGTGTTCACGAGCAGGAAGAACGGAAAGGCGAAAGCGATCGAGAACAACGCCCCGCCCAAGTACACCGGGCGACGGCCGACGCGATCCGACAGCCAGGAGAAGAACGGGATCGTGAGGAGTTGCACTCCGTACGCGACCATGTTGCCCTGGAGGATCATCGATTTCGGCAAGTGCAGCTGCTGCGTCATGTAGCTCAGTGCGAACACCGGAAACAGATAGCCAAGACCGTTCTCGGCGAGCCGCGCGCCTACCACCACGAGGAACTCGCGCGGGTGCTTCTTCACCGCTTCGAGCACGGGAGAACGTGCCGCCTTGTTTTTGGACGCAATCTCGCTGAATACCGGCGTCTCGCTCACCTTGGCGCGGATGTAGAAACCCACCAGGATAAGAAACATGCTCAGCAGGAACGGCACGCGCCAGCCCCAGGCGAGGAAGTCCTCTCTTGGCAGGGAGGAGAACAACGCGAATACGCCGTTCGCGAGCAGGATGCCCACGGTCACGCCCAGCGGCGCGAAGCTGCCGTAGAGTCCGCGCCTGCCGGGCGGCGCATGCTCGACGGCCATGATCACGGCACCGCCATACTCCGCGCCAGCGCCGAAGCCCTGCACCAATCGCAGCAGCACGAGGAGGATCGGCGCCCACACGCCCGCGGTTTCGTAGGTCGGCAGCAGCCCGATCAGGAAAGTCCCGGCGCCCACGAGCATCAGGGTGATCACGAGGACCGGCTTGCGCCCGATCCGGTCGCCCAGGTGACCGAACACGATGCCCCCGAACGGCCGCGCGATGAAGCCCACGCCGAAGGACGCGAACGCGAGCAGGGTGCCGACCGCCGGATCGGCCTTGGGAAAGAACAGCTCGCCGAACACCAGCGCAGCCGCGGTCCCGTAGATGAAGAAGTCGTACCATTCCAGCGCCGAGCCGATCGCCGACGCCATCAGCACCCGCCTGACGGACTTGTCCATTTTCCCCTCCCCGTGTGAGCGCTGCGCGCGGCGCTTGGCGGCCGCGTCGCTTTCGACCGGGCGCATGGTCGCACAAAAATCGCCGGCCGCCCCCGTCTGGCTACGGCCGACCCGAGCCCGTAGAATGCGCGGCCTCCTTTTCGGCCGGCGCTGCCCCGCCGCCCTCCGCCGTCCAACGCCCATGTCCGACATCACGCCCGAGCAGCTGCGCGAACGGGTTGCGCAACGGCGCACCTTCGCCATCATCTCCCACCCGGATGCCGGCAAGACCACGCTCACGGAAAAGCTGCTGCTGTTCGCCGGCGCGATCCAGATCGCCGGGAGCGTCAAGGCGCGCAAGGCCACACGCCATGCGACGTCCGACTGGATGGAGATCGAGAAGCAGCGGGGGATCTCGGTCGCGAGCTCGGTGATGCAGATGGAGTACCGCGGCAAGGTGGTGAACCTGCTCGACACACCCGGCCACCAGGATTTTTCCGAAGACACCTATCGTGTGCTGACCGCGGTCGACGCCGCGCTCATGGTGATCGATGCGGCCAACGGCGTGGAAGCGCAGACGCTGCGGCTGCTGGAAGTGTGCCGGTCACGCGGCACGCCGATCATCACGTTCATCAACAAGATGGATCGCGAAGTACGCGAGCCGCTCGACCTGATCGACGAGATCGAACGTACCCTGGGCATGGCGGCGGTGCCGTTCTCGTGGCCCATCGGCATGGGCAAGCGTTTCCATGGCGTCTACGACCTCACCTTGAATCGGTTCCGGCTGTTCAAGCCGGGAGAGAATCGCGCCGGCGGCGACCAGGAGATGCTCGAAGGGCTCGACGACCCCACGGCAGTCAAGCGCTTCGGCGCCGAACTCGAGCACGCACGCCACGATATCGAGCTGGTCCGCGCAGCCACACCGGCGTTCTCCCGCGAGGCGTTTCTCGCCGGCAAGCAGACGCCGGTGTTCTTCGGCTCCGCCATCAACAACTTCGGCGTCCGCGAAGTGCTCGATGCCCTGGTGGATATCGCGCCGCCGCCGCAGGCGCGTGTCGCACTCCAGGGGCCGGTACAGCCCGAAGGCGCCAGGTTCTCGGGCGTGGTGTTCAAGATCCAGGCGAACATGGACCCGGCGCACCGGGATCGCGTCGTGTTCATCCGCGTGTGTTCCGGCCATTTCGAGCGCGGCATGCGCCTGCGCGTCCAGCGCACGGGCAAGGACATTCGGCCCAACAACGTCGTCTCGTTTCTCTCCCAGCGCAGGGAACTGCTGGATGAGGCCTATGCTGGCGACATCATCGGCATTCCGACCCACGGCGGCCTGCAGTTGGGCGACACGCTCACGGAAACGGCCGACCCGCTTCAATTCACTGGCCTGCCCTTCTTCGCGCCCGAGATCTTCCGCGGAATCGAAGTGATGAATCCGCTCAAGACCAAGCAGCTTCGCACCGGCCTGGTACAACTCGGCGAAGAAGGCGCGATCCAGGTGTTCCGGCCGATGCGCGGCTCGATCATGTTGCTCGGTGCGGTGGGGAGCCTACAGTTCGACGTTGCGGCGCACCGCCTGCAGCACGAATACGGTGTCGAGGCCCGGATCGTCCACTCGCCCTACACCTGCGCGCGCTGGGTGTCGTCCGACACGCCGGGCGAACTGGAGCGCTTCGTCGAGGCCAATGCCGGGCGGGTAGCGCTCGATGCGGCCGACGCGATCGCGGTGCTGACCGCGACGACCTACGAGATGAAAGTGGTGCAGGACATGTGGCCCAAAATCCGCTTCCACGCGCAGCGGGAACACGCCGGGCTGGTGCTGGAATCTACCGCTGGCTGACCTCGGAACTCATGAGTTACAGCTAGAGGAAACTCAAACAAAGTCATGAATCGACGCGAAACGTCGGATTGTGACTTTGAAGGGCGCGAGGCTGCGTCCACCGCCATTCGAACCAGATGTACAGCACTGGCAATTTCCGGCCGCCGTCCCTACCATCGATTCCGGGAGCGGTCGGTGTCAGCGACGACTCGAGGGGAACGATGGGCTGGAATCGTACCGGGCAGCCAAGTCCGGAGGTCGCCGCGCCATGACGGCAACATTTCCGGCCCGCCCCTGCGCGCGGCCTTCGCGTCGCGGGTACCACTGCGGCTCGCGGTCTCTCCTGGCGCTCGTCCTGTTTGCCGGGACGGTCATGACAGCCCTCGCCGCTCCGCTGGGCCTGGGTATCGAAGCGGGCTACAACTACAGTGACAATGTCACCCGGGCGCCGCGCAACAGTCCCGACGTGCTGAGCGACCATTCGTATGGCCTCACCGTCAGCAAAAACTTCTTCTTCCCGGTCACTGCACGGACGCGGCTGATCGTCAACGGCTTCGTCAGTGGCGAGAAGTTCCAAACCTACGACGGACTCTCCCATGTGCTCCTGGGAGCGCAGGGAACCTATCAGTTCCGCCCCTCGGGGTCGTTCGGTTCGCCCACCTACGCCCTGTTCCTGCGCACCGCGGCGGACTACTACGATTCGAATCTGCGCGACAGCTACCGGTATGCTGCCGGCGTATCCGTGCGCAAGCCGGTAACGGACCGAATCCAGGTCGCGGGGGGCCTGACTTACAACTATCGCGATTCGAAGAGCGCCGTATTCGACAACAAGGACTGGGCCGCCCGGCTCAACCTCGACTACACGTTGCGCGGCGCCGACACCTTGTATTTCGGCGGCGAGTACCGGCGCGGAGACACGGTTTCCACGGCGCGACCCTCGCTGGCGCTGCTGAATCTCGCCAGGTCGGTCGTCCCCGATGACGTCTTCGACGACGGGGTCGACCGTCTGGCTTATCGCTTCAAGGCTGCCACCTGGATCGGGACGGTCGGCTACAACCTCGCCTTTACCCGCGGACAGTCGCTCGACTTCTCCTACCGGTACGTGCGCTCGACACCGACCGATTCGAGCAGTTACCTCTACGCGAACTGGAACCAAACCATCCGCTACATCGACAACCAGTTCGGCGTGGCGTACCTGATTCGATTCTAAGGCCTGTTGACACATGAAACGAACCGGCGTGAACTCCGGAACGAGCGCAATCAAGGCGCAAAGCATGCAGACTCTCGAAAACTATGGGGTGGAAGACAGCGGGAGGTTGCGCATTTGTTTTATTCGTCAGAAGAGGCAGACCTCGCTTCAGCTAGGCGGCGCGGGCCGCGATGAAGGGCGTGAAGTCCGGCAGCGGCCCGGGGATCTGCACGCCGCGCTGCACTGCAGGACGGGCGGCAACGCGCCCGTACCACGCTGCATAGGCCGGGAACGCCTCGAGGCCGAAGCCCTGGGCAACGGCGCAATGGGCCCAGCCGAAGTGCGCAATGTCGACGATGGAATAGGTCTCGAGAAAGTACTCGCGACCCTTCAAAAGGGTGTCGATCACGCCACTCAACCGGTGAGCCTCGTCTTCGTAGCGCTTGACCGCGTAGCCTGGCTTCTCCTGCGAGAACAGCGAGAACCATGCGCGCTGACCATAGAAGGGTCCTACGCACTACGCAGGCGGCCTGGAAGAACAGCCATTGGATGGCTTTCCAGCGACTTGTCGCATCCGTGGGCATCAGGCGTCCCGCTTTTTCCGCGAGATACATAAGGATCGCATTCGACTCGAACACGGTGGCGCCGGTGTCGTGGTCGATGATCGCGGGCACCTTTCCGTTCGGACTGATGGCCCGGAATGCCGACGCGTCGCCCTCGCCGGCATAAGGGTTGAGCGCGGTGACCTTGTATGACAGCCCCAGTTCCTCCAGGGCGATGGCGACCTCGTGCGGATTCGGCGAACCGTGTGCGAACAACTCGATCATGGTGAGGCTCCTTCTGTGGTGGTGGGAGAGATCTTCTGTCTCTGGAAATACGAGAACGAACGTTCTCTCTGTTGCAAAACAATCAGTGCAGCGCACGAAGCGCGATGGCGGCAATGGCTCTCAGGCTGGTGCGTCCGGTGCCGGCCTTGCCCATTACCCTCAGACCCTGGATCGTGTTCACCAGGAAGGCCGCGAGTTCTCCGGTATTGCCTTGCGACGGAATCTCGCCAGCCTTTCGCGCGGCGACGATGCGTTCTTCGAGCAGCGCACGCAATCCGGAGAGCGCTGCGTCGGCGCGCTTGCGGACAGCTTCGTCCGTGCTGCCGCGCTCCGCGATGGCGTTGACCATGTAGCAGCCACGGGCCCCGGGCCCGGCAGATTCACGCGCGAACCGGTCAAGGATGCGTTCGAGCGCAGCAAGCGGCGACGGCGCTGCCGCCGCCCGTCGCAGCAAGGCTGCCGATTCGAGCTCGCAATAGCGGTCGAGCGTCGCCAGGAACAGGTCGTGTTTCGATCCGAACGTGCCGTACATGCTGCCGCGGTGCACGCCGGTCGCATCGACGAGCTCCTGCATGGAGGTGGCCCCATAGCCCTTGTCCCAGAACTTGTCGAGGGCGTGGTCGATGGCCGAGCCGGGGTCGAATTCGCGGGAGCGAGGCATGGGGAGCGTGCGTGAGGCTGAGGACAGCGCACTCTAGAACGATCGTTCTCGTTTCGTCAAGCAGCGGCTCTGGTTTGGGCGCTCCTGCAGTCCGGCATGTCGATACAGGCGCCGCGGCTTCTGCCCCTCGTGCGGCGCGCGGCGCATGGCGCAGACCGCGGCACACCCGGTCGACCAAGTCCTCCCCCATGTGCCGGTGCGCCAGTGGTTGCTGGGGCTGCCGTTGCGGCTGCTGCTGGCCGCGCAGCCGCAGCTGGTGACGCCGGTGCGGCAGGTTGTGGCCGAGCGATTGCACGCTTCCTGCTCGATC
>Ga0163144_10004209_pt1 | contig 32492 bp, 27 predicted proteins | sample OliLak19BULKMAT1_FD_123175 | JGI IMG/M metagenome (GOLD analysis project Ga0163144, IMG submission 123175) | Freshwater microbial mat bacterial communities from Lake Vanda, McMurdo Dry Valleys, Antarctica - Oligotrophic Lake LV.19.BULKMAT1 | ecosystem: Environmental > Aquatic > Freshwater >... | reverse complement strand
CTTCAGCGTCATCCGCCACGGTGTCCCCAATACCACCGCGGGCGGCGCTCCGAAGATGCCCGGCTACGCCGACAAGATCAGCGTCGCCGACTCCTGGGCCATCGTGCTCTACCTCCGCGCCCTCCAGGCCAGCCGCACCGAGAGCCTCGAAGGGCTTCCGGCGGAGGAGCGCCAGATGCTGGAACAGAAGCGACCCCCGGCGAGCCGCAGCGCGATCGACGGCTCCGGGCCGGCGATCCCGGTCGCGCCCCCGGTCGCGCCCCCGGTCGCCGCAACGGAGACCACGCCATGAGCCAGATCGTCTCCGGCCAGTCCCGCGCGCACAACGGCGATGATCACGGCAACGCGGGCGTGCCAGCGCATGTCGCCGCGCGAGCGGAACTCAGCGACAGCGCGGTCCGCGGCGGGCTGGGCCTGCTGCCCTTCATTCTCTGGGCCGTGGGCGCGCTCGGCATTGTCGCCGCGATCGTCGGCGGGGCCACCGGCGGTGAGGACGGTCCCGGCCACGCGCTGGCGGCCTACCACGTCGGGTTCCTGTACTCGCTGAGCCTCGCGCTGGGCTGCCTGGGCCTTACGATGATCCTGCACCAGTTCAACGCGGGCTGGTCCGCGGCGATCCGGCGACAGGCCGAGAACGTCGCGAGCCTGATCCCGGTTGTCCTGCTGCTCTTCCTCCCGGTGGTCATCCTGGAAGTCTTTGTTTATCACGGCAAACTCTTCCACTGGATGGACCCGCACGCCGCGCTCGACCCGGTGATCGCCAAGAAGGCCCCTTACCTGAACGTGGCCCGCTGGCTGGCGTTCGCCGCGCTGTACTTTGTCATCTGGACCGTGCTCGCGACGAAACTTCGCGGCTACAGCACCCGGCAGGACATCAGCGGGGACAAGTGGCTCACAGCCCGCGCCCGCAAGATGAGTTCGTACGGGCTGCTGATCTTCGCGCTGAGCACCGCGTTCGCCAGTTTTGACTGGCTGATGAGCATGGACCCGCACTGGTTCAGCACGATGTTCGGCGTCTACTTCTTTGCCGGCGGCATGCTCTCGTGCATCGCGCTGGTCATCCTCGTTCTGGGGCTGCTGCGGATGCGCGGCAAACTCGAAGGCATCGTGACGGCCGAGCACTTCCACGACCTTGGCAAACTGCTCCTGGCGTTCACGATCTTCTGGGCTTATGTCACGTTCTGCCAGTACTTCCTGATCTGGTACTCGAACATCCCCGAAGAAACCGCGTTCTACCACCTCCGCGCCAGCGGCGGGTACGAGAAACTCGGGCTGATCCTGTGCCTTGGCCACTTCGCCATCCCGTTCCTCCTGCTTCTGTTCCGCGAGGTCAAGCGCAACTACAAACTGCTTATGGCCGTGGCGCTGTGGCAACTGGTTATGCACGCGATCGACCTGCTCTACATGGCACGCCCGATCGCGCACGCGCACTTCGGCGACCGGTTGTGGATCGACATCCTCGGTCTTCTCGGCCCGCTGTGCATCTTCCTTGGCTTTGTCGCGTGGCGTGTCGGAACGGCCCCACTCATCCCTCTCAAGGACCCGCGCCTGCACGAGGCCCTGTCGCACAAGAACTATGTCTGAGCACAAGCGTCCGGCATCAATCCGCACCACGAGTCTGCCATGAGCGAAGCCCATACCCACCACAAGCCGCACCTGCACGAGACCGCGGCGCTGCACGACGCGGTCGATCAGTGGCACGACCACACCATGGACCAGAAGCCCCAGCACGCCCACGCCGAGGTGGGCAACGCCTTCCGCATCATGGGCGTAGGGGTGGGCCTGTTCCTCGTCATCGTGTTCGCGTGCGTTGTCACCTACGGCTTCTATGTCCAGCAGAGCACGCAGAAACTCAACGAGATGGAGATCGTGCGGCTGGGCGACACGCTCTCGCCATCCATCGAGGCCCGCCTGTTCAAGAGCAACTCGCTCATGCAGATGGAAGCGGGCGACTGGCTCGCCATCCCCGCCGTCGGGGATGTCCCGGCCCGCAACGTCGCGCTTGTGCGCATCGAGACCGCCAAGCGGAGAACCGCACAGGATTACGCCCGCTGACGTAGAAGTCTCTAATGACCCCGCGCCGCTCCATCTTGACCATCGCCTCCCGGGCCGCAACGCTCGCGGCTGTCGGCGCGTTCCTGCTCGGCACACCGGCGGCACCGGCCCAACTCGCGATGCCCGGCGATGAGCCCGACCTTCGCCCCGCTCCCGTCCGCGGCCTCGAACTCAAGAACAAACTCGGTTCCTCCGTGCCGCGAGGCCTCGTCTTCACCACCTCCGATGGCGAGCAGATCAAACTCGGCGACCTCTTCAGCGCGCCCGGCGCGGGCAAGCAGGACGGCGCGGGCAAGCCCGTCCTGCTTACGATGATCTATTACCGATGCCCGGTCCTGTGCCCGGCGGTGATGGAGAAGTTCACCGACGGTCTGAACAAACTTAACCTGACCGTCGGCAGGGATTTCAAGGTCGTGGTCGTGAGTTTTGATTCGGGCGATTCGACCGATGCCGCCGCGCGCGAGAAGACGGGTCAACTCCTCGCTTACGCCCGGCCCACGACCGACTCGATCCGCGACGGCTGGGTGTACCTGACCGGCCTGCCCGAAAACTCCCGCGCGCTGGCCGATGCCATCGGCTTCCCATACCGCTACCTGCCGGATGCCAACGAGTTCTCCCACGGCCCGGTGATCTTCGTGCTCACGCCCGAGGGCAAGGTGTCGCGCTACCTGACGGGCCTTGAGTACCCGCCGCAACTCGTCAAGGACCTGAAGTTCGCGCTCATCGACGCCTCCGGCGGCAAGGTCGGCACCGTGTTTGAGCAACTCGCCCTGTGGTGCTACCACTGGAACCCCGAGGACGGCTCGTACTCGCTCGCGGCGATGCGGGTGATGCAACTGGGGGGCATCGTCACCGTGCTCGCCCTCGGATCGACCATCGCCGTCCTGTTCGTGAGCGATCGCCGCCGGCGCACCGCACAGCCTTCTCCTTCTGCCGCCCGCTCCGCAGCCTCCCCTCCCCCAATAAGCCTTGAACTGTCGGGGTCTCAGCCATGATGACCGATCTGTTTCTGACGCTCGCCCAGGCGGTCGCCCCGACGGGCACCCCGCCGACCACGACCAAGGCCGAGGCCTCGCGCGGCTTGCTCCACGAGTGGTCCTTCGGCCACGTCGGCAACTCGACGCAGGCCTTCGAGACCGAGTGGTTGTACGTCTTCATCGTGTGGGTGAACATCATCTCGTTTTTGGTGGTGATTGTCCCGATGCTTTGGTTTGTCTTCAAGTACCACCGCTCCAAGCAGGCGACCAACTACCAGTCCAGTGCCGCCCACAACACGCCGTTGGAGTTGTCGTGGTCGATCATCCCGCTCCTGGTGATGGTGCCGATTTTTTTCTGGGGCTTTGAGGGGTACATCCGCAAACTCGCGGCCCCGAGCGATGCCGAGGAAATCCAGATCAAGGGCTCGAAGTGGTCGTGGACCGCGACGTACCGCAACGGCGCTGAGCCGCCGCCCAAGGAGTGGGTCGATATCACGCAGTCGGGCGAGTCACCCGTGCCGCTGATCGCGGTGCCCGCGAACCGACCCGTGAAACTGCTCATGTACTCGATGGATGTGATCCACTCCTTCTTCATCCCGGACTTTCGCACGAAGATGGACGTTTTTCCCAACCGCTACACCAGCATGTGGTTCGAGGCGCTCGAGCCGACGGAGCGGGCCGCCGATGGCACCTGGATGCGCGACACCGGCGGCTCCCACAAGGAGTTTGTCGGTCACAAGGTCTTCTGTGCCGAGTACTGCGGCGACAAGCACTCCGAGATGGCCGCGGGCATCGTGGTGATGACCGCCGCGGAGTACGCGCAGACGCTCGCGCTGTGGGCGATCCCGTACGACGACAAGACGGCACCGATCGAGATCGGCAAGATCGTCGCGATCAAGAGGGCCTGCGTGACCTGCCACAGCATCGACGGGACCGACAGCACCGGCCCCTCGTGGAAGAACTGGTTCGGCTACGAGCACGCCTACACCGACGGCTCGAAGCATGTGGCCGATGAGAACTGGCTGATGGACAACATCCTGTACTCGCAGAAGCACATGGTCGCCGGGCGCAGCACGTCGATGCCCGTCTACGCCGGCGTGCTCAAGCCGCTCGAACTCAACGGCCTCATCACCTACATCAAGTCACTCTCGGATCGCGGCCCCTCCCCCAGCGATGCACCCCCCGCGACGGAGCCTGACACCGCCCCTGCCGGAACGCCCGCAACCCCCCCGGCAACCCCCCCGGCAACCCCGCCCGCAAGCCCCCCCGCAACCCTTCCCCCGGCGCCCTGACCGGCGCCTCGAATTTGTGACGGAGTGTGACGTATGGCCTCAATCGACCTCGGCAAGGCAGGCGCGCTCAAGGGCGGGCACGACCCGCACGCGCACCATTCGTACCTCCATCCCAAGGGCGGCTTCTGGGCGACCGTCTGGGACTGGGCGAGCACCGTCGATCACAAAAAGATCGGCATGATGTACCTCGTCGCCATCCTGTTCATGTTCTTCCTGGGCGGCATGGCCGCGATCATCGTCCGGATGGAGTTGTTCGCCCCCACGACAATGGAGGGGGGCAAACTCACCGGCAACCTCCTGGGCCAACTCTTCGGGTATGGCGACAACCTGGCCAAGAGCAACGAGATCTACAACCGCACGATGACGATCCACGGGATCATCATGGTGTTCCTCGTCATCGTGCCCAGCGTCCCGGCCAGCCTTGGCAACTTCCTGCTTCCCCTCCAACTCGGTGCCAAGGACGTCGCGTTCCCGCGTCTGAACCTCCTGTCGTGGTACACCTACCTGCTGGGCTCGATGTTCGCCATCGCCTCCCTCCTCTACCACGGCGTCGATACCGGGTGGACCTTCTACACGCCGTACTCGACCACCACCGATGAGGGTCACTGGCGCGTGGTGTCGATGGTTGCCGGGGCGTTTGTCCTGGGCTTCTCCTCGATCTTCACAGGCCTCAACTTCGTTGTGACCGTCCACAAACTCCGCGCGCCTGGCATGGGCTGGTTCGACATGCCCTTGTTCGTGTGGGGTATCTACGGCACGGCCATCCTGCAGGTGCTCGCGACTCCGGTGATCGGCATCACGCTGCTCCTGCTCATCTTCGAGCGGCTGTTCAACATCGGCATCTTCGATCCGCGTCTGGGTGGGGACCCCGTCCTGTTCCAGCACTTCTTCTGGTTCTACTCGCACCCGGTCGTGTATGTGATGATCCTGCCGGGCATGGCGATCATCAGCGACATGATCGCCGCGGGCTCGCGCAAGAAAATCTTCGGCTACCGGGCGGTGGCGTTCAGCACGCTGGCGATTGCGGGCATCTCGTTCATCGTGTGGGGCCACCACATGTTCACGAGCCAGGGCGAGGTCGCCGCGGTGGTGTTCAGCGCGCTGACCTTTCTCGTCGCCATCCCCTCGGCGGTCAAGATCTTCAACTGGGTCTCGACGCTCTACAAGGGCTCGATCGTTCTCACGACCTGGAACCTGTACGCGCTGGCTTTCCTGTTCCTGTTCTCGATCGGCGGCCTGACCGGCCTGTTCCTGGGCGCGCTGGCGGTGGACCTGCACCTGCACGACACATACTTCATCGTCGCGCACTTCCACTATGTGATGATGGGCGGCACCATCATCGCGTTCATCGGCGGCATCCACTATTGGTGGCCCAAGATGACGGGCAAGATGTACAACGAGACCGCGGGGCGCATCGGCTGGTTCCTCGTCTTCGTCGGCTTCAACTCGACCTTCTTCCCGCAGTTCTTCATGGGCTCGCGCGGCATGCCGCGCCGCTACGCCAGTTACGTCCCCGAGTATGAGTTCTGGCACCAGTTCTCGACCATCGGCTCGTGGGTGCTCGCCCTGGGCATGTTCGTCCACCTGTTCACGTTCATTGCCTCGCTCGTCAATGGGCGCAAGGCCCCGCCCAACCCGTGGGGCGCGCTGACGCTCGAGTGGACGCACGCCGCCAGCCCGCCCATTGAGCACAACTTCGAGCACGAGCCCGTTGTCACGCATGGGCCCTACGACTACGACACGGTTCTCCCCGCCCAGACAGTCCCGGGCGATTACGTCCTCCCGCGCCCCGCCGCGCCGGGCTCCAAGCACCATTGATCAGGATGATTCACCGCGGAGGCGCAGACCCCGCGGAGTCCAATCAGATGCCTTGATCCCTTCTGCGTCCTCAGCGTCTCTGCGGTGAAGCCTTCTTCTTTGAGCCCCACCATGGCAACCATCGACCTCGGCAAGCACGGCGCGCACCCGCCCGGACCGTCAAGCGACGACCGGCCCTACCACGAGCGCTACCACGCCGCGCACCACTTCGTTGACCGCGAGCACGAGTTCGACGCCGTCAAGATGGGCGTGTGGCTCTTCCTCGGAACCGAGGTGCTCCTCTTCTCGGGCATGTTCGTCGCCTACGCGGTCTTCCGGATGATGCACCCCGAGGCGTTCCTCTCCGGCTCCTCGCACCTCGAAGTCAAGTGGGGCCTCCTGAACACCTTCGTGCTTCTCCTGTCGTCCTACACCGTGGCCGCGGCGGTCCGGCACGCCCAGACGGGCAACCAGAAGTGGCTCCGCATTAATCTCGTCTTCACGTTCTTCGCCGGGCTCGCCTTCCTGCTCATCAAGTTCATTTTCGAGTACTGGAAGAAGTACAACGAGGGCCTCTTGCCCGGCAAGTTCTATAGTTACCCGTACTCGGCCGATGTGCCCTTCGAGCCGCTTTGGTGGGCCATCTACTGGGGCGCAACGGGCATCCACGCCTCGCACGTCATCGTCGGCATGGCCCTGTTCGCATGGCTGTATGTGCGCTCCAGGAAGCAGCACTTCGGCCCGGGCCACTACAACGCTGTCGAGGGTGTGGGGCTTTACTGGCACATCGTCGACATCGTCTGGATTTTCCTGTTCCCGATGCTGTATCTGATCCACTAGAGGCGGTGAGGGACGGGGAACAAGGGATCGAGACTCAGGACTCAGGACCAAGCATTCAGGACTTCTTTATGACCCCGCACGCCCATCCTCACGCCCCAGCACACGCCGAGCATTTCGACGCCCACGGCCACAAGGACCATGGGCACGTCATCGTCTCGGTCGCCACGCTGCGCACCGTGCTGCTCCTGCTGTTGTTCTTCACGTTGCTGACCGTCGGCGCGGCCAAGGCCGAGGTGTTCATCTCGCAGACCTTCAACGTCGAGATCCCACAGGCGATCAACGTCTTTGTCGCCCTGTCGATCGCAGCGGTCAAGACGGTCATCGTCGTGATGTTCTTCATGCAACTCAAGTACGATAACCCTCTCAACACCATGATTATGGTGTTCACGTTCCTCACGGTCGGGTTCTTCATGGGCTTCACCGTGCTCGACCTCGGCAACCGCGGCACGCTCGACCCTTTCAAGCAGCAGTACATCATCCCGGGCGGCACTGGGTTGAAGCACACCGACAACAAGACGATCACGCAGTGGGCGGAGGATGCCGCCAAGTCCAACGGCACATACGACCCGCACCACGCCCACCACAGGCACGACGCGCGTCTCTCTATCACGGACATGGGCTATGTGCCGGACGGCCCGCTCCACGGCGGGAGCAGTGCCCAGCGATCGCGCCCGATCACCGTCTCGACCGGTCTTGTCCCCGGGACCGCGCCCGGTGCGCCGGGTGCGGCGACCGACGAAGCGGCGCACGGCGAAGGCCCGGCCCATTGATTTTCTGGGGACCGGCTTTGGTTGGCCGGCACTCCGTGCCGGTCGTGAGAGACAACCGCAATGGAACGCTCGCGCCGAAACGTCTGGCTTGTCACACTGCTCTCCGCCGCGGCGTTCATCGGCGCGCTCTACCCGCTCACGAGCCGCATCCGCGCCTTCAACCGCGATGCGGGCCTGCACAACTTCCATGCCGCGTTGTTCGACACCAGGCGTGTGCAGGTCGGCGCGTTCCCTGAGTTCACGCTCACGGATGTGCCCGGTGAGAGTGGTGGTCGCGCGGCCTACGAGTCGTTCCTGAGGCTCGATTACGCGGGCAAGGCGACGATGATCCCCGTCAAGAAGCCCGCGGCCTTCAACGTCCCGACGCTCGGGCTCTACGACGAGTGGGTGAAGCCGATGGCCGTGAACGAGGTCGGGCGGGACGCCGCGGGAAACACACAGGCCATCCCGGGGACCGAGCAACTGCTCATCATCTCGCGCCGCACACCCGACGGCTTTGACCCTGAGACCTGGGGCAGCGTCCGGCGGGACGACTGGGTGTTTGATTTTTATGAGTTGAAGTTGGGTGGCGAGGTGGCGACCTCTCGCCGGCGCTGGCCGCGATCGGAACGGGCGGAGAAGCGGCTCGCGGAGGACACGGCAAACCCGCTGAGGGAGATCGACCCGCTGAGGCCTCGGACGCTCGCGTACTTCGCGGCGATGCACGCCATCCCCAAACTCAACATGCCCAAGTACCGGTTCGACGACACCGCGCTCAAGTTTGAGACGCTCGGGTGGGCGCTGCCGGTATCGATGATCGGGCTTCTGGGTTTCGCGGGCGGGCTGGTGTTCGCCCTTGCGCCGCGACAGGCTGGGCGCAACACGCCGGCGTGAGCGATCTCACGCGCTCGTGTCGCTGAACGCCTCATCGAAGTCGTACACGCCCTTGAAGTCGAGGAAACTGTCCCGCTCGCCTTGGCGCAACTCAGAGCGGTCGATGAGCGTGAACACGATCACGCCGAAGTCGTCGGTGCGGCGCACGCCCCACTTGTGCAGGACGGTGCGAGCGAGCATGCCGTACCGTTCGGTCGCGAGTTTCTTCAGGCCCGCGCAGAGTTGCTGCCCGCTGACGTGCCGGCGCTCATCGGTTGCGTCTGCTCCTGCGCGCCGCGGCTCGCCGTGGAAGAGTTTGGCGGTGTACACCAGGCCTTCCCTGACAAACTGGTACGCCTCTTCAGGAAAACGTGCGCCGCGCTCGCGGATCGCGCTCCAATCCAGTTGCGAAAGTCCATTCACGTCAACGCACTCCGGGGTGTGGACCCGGCGGTGGGCCTTCACACATGGGGGGCAAATGCTACGCACGCCGCCGCGTGACGCGGCGAGCCCTGCCAGCAGAATCAATGGAAGGATTGCCCACATTGACACCTGATTGATCGACCGAAAGGCGGCGTGGATCGAAAAAATATCTCAGGGGCCGCTCCGCCCACTCCTTGGCGTAGGCGACGCCGATCCTCGGGGTACATGAAACCCACTCCTCCGGGACCGTGCCGCCGCTGTCGCACTCAACATGAAGGCGCGGGTCGGCGGTCAGGTCGATGGCGTTGAGGGACCGGTCGATCGCCAGCGCGCTGCAGAGTTTGCCCGGCCCATCGGCGAGCGTTCGCGCGCGGGTGGCGTGCTGCTCCGGGGTCCACTTGCGGTTGGAGATGGCTGCGGCGAGCCCTTCCACGACGATCCCGCCCCGCAGGAGCACGGCAACCGGCTCGCCCAGTTTGCCGCACACGACGTTGAGGCAGTGGTGCATGCCGTAGGTGAAATAGACGTAGGAGGTGCCGGGCCTGCCGAACATCGGCTCGGTCCTGGGGGTGCGCCGGCCGCCGAAGGAGTGCGCAGCGCGGTCCTCGACGCCCAGGTACGCCTCGGTCTCGGAAATCATCAGGCGGATCACCCGGCCATCGTCGAGCGTGCGGACCAAGGCCGAGCCGAGCAACTTACGCGCAAGCGATTCGGGATCGGTCGCAAAGGAGGATCGCGTCAAGCGGGTTCTCATGGGTCGCGTAGGTCTCATAGGACCTATTCCCGCATTCTGCTCTCTGCTTTCTGCTTTCTCCCCCGCTCACGCGTACGCGTGCAGGCCCGGGAGCAGGAGGTTCACGCCGAAGTAGGTCCAGAGCATGACGATGAAGCCGACGACGCTCATCCATGCGGTGACGAGGCCGCGGTTCTTCATGCCGGTGAGGCGGAGGTGGATGACGATGAAGTAGCAGATCCAGGTGACAAGGGCCCAGAGTTCCTTGGGGTCAAAGGCCCACCAGCGCCCCCAGGAATGGTCGGCCCACCACGCCCCCAGCAGGATGCCCACGCCCAGGGTCCAGAAGGCCAGTTGCAGGATGATCATCTGCGACTTGTCGAGGTCCGACAGGACGCGCGCGGTGCCCACAGGCTCGCCCTCCTCAAGCCCGAGCGCTGCGGCGGACATAGGAGCCTGCGATTCGCCGAGCGCCAGCGCTGGAGTCTGGGTCCCGACAACTCTCGCCCGGAGGCGTGCGCTGTAGTGCGTGCCGAGATAGAACAGGCTGACCATGAGCCCCAGCGAGATGAGCGAGTAACTCACCAGCACGGTCGTGACGTGGTACTTCAGCAGGACGCTGGTGTTGAGGATCGCGGCCTCGCGCTCCACGCTCACGCCGGGGATTCCGGTCTGCGTCGCGGTGAGCAGGACCATGAACCCGACGCCAGCGGCCGCCGCGCCAAAGAGCCACTGCCGGCGCACGAGCATGATCGCCGTGCCCACCACCGCGCCGAACAGACTCAGCCCGGTCATCGACTCGTACTGGTTCTGGATGGCGAAGCGCTCGGCGATGATGCAGCGGGCGACGAACCCGAAGCCGTGCATGCCCACGGCGGAGAGGAGCGCGGCGACGCCCGCGACCGCCAGCCACTTCCGCCCGGTGCCGAAGGCCAGCAAAAGCAGGAGCAGCGAGAGGGCGTAGAGCCAGTACCCCCACTCGAAGGCGTTGACTCGGTTGTACGCGGCCTCCAGCGACCTCCGCCCCGCGGGGTAGTTGTGCGCGTTGATCTTCTGCACTTCCGCCGCGAGCGTCCGGATGGCCTCGCTCGCCTTGGGTGCATCGCCTGCGCGCCAGGCCTGTCCGAGCGCGACGGCGGCGACCGAGACGGGGGCATCGGCGGGCTGCTCGGACAGGTGGTGCCACTGCACATCCGCGGTCTCGGGCGCGACCATGAGCAGGTTCCGCCAAGAGTCCTGATAGAGCGAGAACGAGCCGCGGGTCTGGCTGAGGGCCCGCTGCGTGGGCGCCTCCATCGGCAGAGTGGGACCGACTTCCTGCCAGGCGAGCATCAGTTCGCCGGGCTTCAGGCGGCCCAGGCGCTTCCACCAGTCAATCTCCGTCTTGTCCGTGTACATCTTGTCGAGGAACGCCTCGCGCAGCGGCAGGTACTCGACATGTATCAAAGGCTTGTCGAGGTAGTACGCCGGATCGATGATGATGTCGATGAATGTGAACAGCGGGTCGTAGTGGTGCTTGTCGCCCCTGCCGGCAGGATCGATCTTGAAGTCCACGAAGTCGCGTCGGCCCAGGATTTCCTGCACGGTCTCGCGTGCGAGCGTGTCCGCGATCTTGATGCGCCCGTTGTGGAAGACCGCCAGGTCGCGCAGCGGGCGCAGGTCCACCGCCGCGGCGAACACGCGCTTGGCATCGGTGTCAACGGTCTGCGAGACGGGTTCGCCGAAGGGGTTGGTCTCAGCGACCGCCGATTCGGAGATCGACTGTGTCTGCGGGTGCGCGTTGCCATCGGGAGCAGTCTGCGCGAACGCCGCGCCGCACCACGCCAGTGCGACCAATCCGGCGATCAGTCTTGAAAAGGATGTTTTCATATCTGTGCTCCCTCCACCGCCCCATCGGCTTTGTGTTCTTGGTGTCCGCTGGGTGCCCGCTGTGGACCCGCCTTGCCGCCCGCGCCCAGTTCCCGCTGGATCTTCCCTTTGCGGTACCGCAGGATGGCGGGCTTGACATAGAACGCCCACGGGATGCCCACGCTCATCATGATCGCGCCCGCGGCGATGACGTAGATGCCGGGATTGTTGCCCACACCCAGGATCGTGAAGCGCGCGTGCGGCTTGGGACCCTGCCCGGCCTCAGCGCGCGCCTTGCTCTCGCGCCAGCCCTGCGCATCCCAACCGGCCTGCGCGAACTTGTACTGGTTGGGGATGATGAGGCTCCACAGCCGTCCCGCCCAGTTGACCGGGGCCGGAACATCGTCGCGCGGGATGAACGGCACGCGCACCAGCAGCGGCTCATTCAAACTCGTCTTGCGCTCGCGGTCCTGGTACACCCCTCCCCACCTGCTCATCACCAGCACATCCGACCGGTAGTCCCGCGGCGTATCGCTGTGCGGGTAGGGGTCCATGTGGAACTTCGTCAGGCGGACCTCGAAGGGCAACTGATGCCAGACGCGCCCGAAGGCGAGCGTCACGCGCCGGCCATCGGGCAGGTCCACCGAGCGCTCGGTCTCGCTCCCGATGCCCATGTACTGCGTGAACGGGAGCCACACGATGCGCTCGAAGGAAGCATCGCTGGAGAGGCCGACCTGCACCGCGACCGCCGCGCGCTTGTGCGTGCCGATGTCGGCCTTGGCCTGCTCCTCGGGCGGGACCGCGAGCGGCGCTTCGACGAGCGAGGCGTTGTCGGAGCGCAGGCCAAGTTTCAGGCGCAGAGAGGGCGCGACCTGGAGGAGGTCGCCGGGCCGGAGGCTCTCGGTCACCGTTGCCTCGCCGCCGGGGAAGCGGACGATCGCGCGCACGCTCCCAACGCCTTCTCCCGCGACGCGCTCGTCGAGGTACACCTGTAGGATCGACGCGTCGATGTAAGTGATCTTCAGCGTCGGATCGGCATCGCGCCGCACGGGCATGCCGCGCTCGTTCAGTTGATCGAGCAGGTCCTGGCTGATCTCCGGATAGCGGTGGTAGACCCAGCGGTCAAATGCAACGGGCTTCGCGCCGTCTGCTTCGGTCGGCTGCGGCGGAACAACGCGCACAACCGCAACGCTGGAGGTTGCGCCCTGATAGCCGCGGGTGATGATGGGGAACGGCGGCGCGGCGTCGAGTGAGCGGACTTCGAGCTCGAACCCGGTATCGCCGACGCTGAGGCGCTGGCCGACTTTTACCGGGTAGATCGAGCGGAAGCCGGTGCCCGGATGCTCGACCACAAGTGCGTGCTGTGTGCCTCGCGGGAGAAGCGTGGTGAGTTCGCTCCACCGGCGCGGGTCCATGCCGCGGGTGTACTCGACACCAAAGACGTCGAGCACCTCGGCGCGCTGCGCGGCGAAATCCGGCAGGAATCGGTAGGTTTTCTGCGGACGCGTGTCCGAGCCGCCTTGGGCATCGGGGACGGTCAGAAACGCTTCGACCTCGCGCATGCGCGTGCCGCCCGAGGTCGCCGGGCCGTCGGTCGCGGACGGTCGGCCGTCCGGCGGGACCACCCAGCGAGCGGTGAGTGTTGCGTAGGGCGAATACCCCACGACACGGAAGGTCAGGTCGTCGGCGACCGCGCGCTGCGCCATGTCAGGCGTTGCGATGGGCGCGTCGATCAAGACGGGGCCGAGGTCGCGCAGCGCGGGGTGCTGCTCAAAGCCGTTGGTGCCGGGACCGGCCGCGGCAAGGTTGTAGTCGTGGTAGCGCGGGAGCCAATCGAGGGGCCGCTGTTCCCAGCCGCCCGGGCTGCCGTCGGGGACGGGAGACTGCTGGGCCCAGATCGCGATGCGGGTATTGTCGTAGAACCCGCGCTCGGCGCTGCCGGGTGTGGGCTCGCCGGTGCTGTCGGGAGGACCGGCCTGCAGGAGCATGTCGCCTTCCTGCTTGAGCGTGCCGTAGACCGCGCTGCCGAGGGCGAGAGTGACGATCCCGGAATGAACCGTGAGAACGCCGATGTTCACGAACGTGAACTCAATGCGGCGCATGGTGGTGACGACCATGTCGATGACGAACAACACGAGCACCAGCCGCAGCGGCCACCACGCGTAGAACTCGAGTTCGGACATCTCAATCATCGGCAGACGGCGGAACTGCACGCTCTGGTAGCGATCGATGAAGTCGCCGAAGAACCGGATGCCGTGCCATTCGCCACCCTCCCCAAGCGTTGCCGGGCGGTAGTGGAGGAGGGGCCACAGGAAGAGGTACCACGCCGCGGCAGCCGCGACCGCCAGCCCGATGAGCAGGAGGAGGGAGATGACGAAGCGGGGAGCGGGGCCGATGCCCGCGCGGTGCAGGCCGCGCCCTCCCAGCCAGACCGGTACGCCCGCTCCGAGTACGACGGCGAGCACAAGGGTGGCGGCGTACAAAGCCCACGTCGCGGAAAGCGCGATGATCCCGAGGGGCACGCTCGCGAGTATTCCGTAGAAGGCGACCAGCACGAGCAGGCAGACCGCCAAGGGGATGGAACTGAACGCGCGGAGGAGCCACCTTAAGGGCGTGAGCACGCCGGTCAGGTGCTGATCATCCCACTTCTTTGAGCGGACCCACTTCGCGCTCATCTTGTTTCCCCCTGGGAGGTGACAGAACGCTCGGAGAGCCGAGGGACGCATCTAAAACGAGGTTGGGAGAGAAATGCTATCATAAACCAAACAATGTGTCAACAGGGGTGCCTCGAACGTCCGGTGGCCTCTGGCCGAACTATATGGGCGCTTGATCGATCGTCAGATCGGCCGAGTTCCTGTCAGACAGGAAGGAGTTCATCCCAACAGCAAGTAAGACGGACACGAGCAATCGAGTACAACTTGAACGAGATTGGTGCGGGAATGTTCTTTGCCGCTCGCGCAGTCCACGCCGACAACCCCAGCGAGTCGCGTTCCAACGGAGAACGCAAACGCTTCCTCGTTGAGGTTCAAGGCCCCCGCGCCACTGACGGTCCCCATCCGCAGGAGGGTGACCGGGTCCGCGCGATCTCGTTTCCGCAGAAGTCGCATCTCTTCGAGGATGCTCATGCCCGTCCCGCCATCCGCCGGTGTGAGCGCGGCGGCGGCGGACAGGTTGACGATCGAGTCGGTCCCGAGCGCGACGTTGATGCCCGCGGCGAGCATGTCGCGGTAGCGGTGGGGGCCGAAGGTGCGCTCCGCACCAAAGTATTCCGATGCGCGCGGGCAGTAGGCCACCGTCGCGCGCGACTGTGCGAGCAGCGCGATGTCGGCATCGGAAGCATCGTTGACGTGGGCCAGGATGGGCGCGGCGTGCGCGAGCGTGGGCGCGAGATGCTCGACGGGACTCAATCCCCGACCCATCTCCGCGGCAATCGATTCATCCCAGAGTCCGAGGCGTTCTAGAAGTTCGCGCATAGGGCCCTGGGCCCGGGCGACGAACTGACGTTCCTCCGGTGATTCGGCGAGGTGCGTACACAGCGGGAGCGAGCGGGTCGCGGCCTGCTGGCAGGCCCATTGATAGGCCGCGAGACAGACGGTGTTGGGGGCGTGGGGCTGGAGGCCGATTCTGGCCGACCATCCGGATCCGGCACGGAGTGCCGGACCACCAACTGTCTCGAGCAGCGCGGGCAACCACTGCTTGAACCGGTCCCGCCCGGTGCCGATGGCGAAGAACTCGACGAACGACACGCCGCTCATTCCGAGTTCGAGCATTGTCCGCCACGGCGTGAGGCTCGCGCGGGCGGTAGGAGGGGTGGTCCGCAGGGCACCGGCAATGTCGCCCACGGACACGACGCCCGCAGCAAGGGAGAGTTCGATGCCGCGGCGGACGGATGCCCGCACGGCGTCATCGTCGGTCGCGCGTTCGGTGCGGATCATGTCCACCCATGGCGTGAACCCCCGGCCGGGGTCGTGCGGGCGCGGCCCCAGGTGCGTCAGGTCCAGGTGGGTGTGGGCGTTGACGAAGGCAGGGAGGAGGATCGTGCGGGGAAGATCGAAAATCGGGACCTCGCGTGATCGCGTATCGCGGTCGATGTCCTGAGGAGAGCCGATTGCCGTGAGAAGCGGACGGGAGCCCGCTCCCCGTGCATCTATGAGCAGCGAGACGGGCGCGAAGCAGTGGCCGAGGGCATCCTGTGCGCCGGCGGCGTTCAGGCGGATCGGCGAAAGTTGCGCCGCAGAGCGTAACTCACGAGGATTCATGGACTTCGCGATCCTGTCCCGAAGATTGCGGTAGAAACAGCGCGGACGTGTACGCAGCGGGAGAGTATGCTGTGGCCGCTCGAATCGGGTCCCCCGCCCCCCCGGGGAACAAGTGGTCAACCAAGTGAAGGGAGTCCTGGAATGAACGGATGGAACATGAGGCGTCTGGCGCGCAGCAGCGCGGTGCTGGTCGTGGCACTGGGCGCGGCAGTCCTTGGCGGGTGCAACGCCGGGACGAACAACCTTGTCGAGGCGAACCGCGCGCTCACGGACCGCAACGCGGCCCTGCTCGCGCAGAACGAGTCGCTCAACACTCTCAACCAGCAACTCCAATCGGAACTGGCGCGGCGGAACCAGATGTTCGAGGAGCAGGCCCGCCTGCTCGCCGATCTGAAGGCCGGCCGCGGCGACATGGATGCGCAGATTGCCGCGCTCAATGCCCGCTTCGGGGATCTGCGATTTGGCAGCCTCGACTCGAACACCGATTCCGCGCTTCAGGAACTTGCATCGCAGTTCGGCGACATCCTTGAGTACGACGCGTCGCGCGGCATGCTCCGATTCAAGAGCGACCTGACCTTCGCCTCGGGCTCCGACCAACTCAACGAGAGCGTGAAGGGCGCGATGAGCAGGCTCGCCCAGATCCTCAACGGCGCTGCGGCCAACTACGAGGTGCGCGTCGTGGGCCACACCGACACGCAGCGAGTGCGGGAGATGGCGGGCCGTCCGTTCAAGACCAACCTCCAGTTGTCGGCGTTCCGGTCGATTTCGGTGCGGAACGAACTGGTCGATCAGAGCGTCGCGCCGCAGCGGTTCGAGATCGCGGGCCGGGGCGAGTTCGACCCGCTCGTGCAGAACACTGGCTCGGGCAACACGCCGCAGAACCGGCGCGTGGAGATCTTCCTGGGCCAGCGGAAGACGGGTGCGGCCTCCAACTTCACGACGACGCCCGAGATCAACACGGATGCGCCGACGCGTCCGCCTGCCCGCGAAGAGATCATGAAGTAAGACCTGAGTTTCAAGATTCATTCTGCCTTGCCACCGACCGTCCCTGACGGTCGGTTTCTTTTTTGCACCTCGCGCCGATCGCAGCGGGGGGGCGGGGGGCGGGGGGGCGGACGGTTGGTGGTGCCGGCGCAAGCGCGAACACCGTCGATTCCTGCTAATCTGCCGTCCATGGCAGTCAAGGCGGACAAACCGGGGAAGCCTGATACGAAGGTCGAGGTGGCCGTGGTCGCCGCGCCCGCGCTCGATTGGCGGGGGCTTCGGCTGTGGCAGATCCAGCCGATCCGCGATGCATTGGTGCTGGTGGGGATCGTCGGGCTGATCTACATCGGCTACCTGTGCAGCATCGTCACGGTGCCGATGCTTCTGGCGCTCATGCTGGCGTACCTGTTCGAGCCGGCGATCGCGTGGGTGACGCGCCGTTACCGCTGGGTGAGCCGACAGGGCGCGGCGGTGGCCATCATCGTTCTCGCCGTGGTGCTGGTGGTGGTGCCGGTGACGGTGGGGCTGGGCTTCGCGGTGGTGCAGGGCACCTCGCTGGTCGGCACGGTCGCGCGGAACACGGGTCTCGTGGTGACATCGGTCCGGGCGGAGACCCCGCAGGAGCGCGCTGAGGCGAGCGCGCGGCTGCCGCGATCGTTGCAGGATGTCGGAAGGTGGCTGAGCGAGTTGCGGACGGAGGTGGAGGCGTTCCGGGCTCTGCGGGGCGAGCAGGCCTCGCCGCCCCCTTCCGCCCCGGTCCCGCCGCCGGGTGCGCCGATCGAGGGGAGCACGCTGGTTCCCGTGCCCGATCCGGCGCTCGCGATACCTGAGGCCGATGCCGAGCGGGCTGCCGTGCAGCCGCTTGCGCCCGAGCGGGTCGCCCGGCGCGACAGGGACTTTCCGGAATGGAAGGTGCGGCTGTACGAGGGGCTGGAGTGGACGATCGGCTGGGTGCAGCACAACGCCCAGGCGCTGGCCAAGCACGTCGGGGAGCAGGCGTTGGGCACGGGCGTGGTGGCGTTCGGCGCGGTGGTCGCGGGTGTGACGAAGATCGGCTTCCTGGTGTTCACGGCGTTCCTGACGGCGTTCTTCTTCTACTTCTTCAGCACCAGTTACGGCGCGGTGCTGGACTTCTGGGAAGACCTGATCCCCGAGCGCAAGCGGCACCGGGTGATCGACCTGGTGCGGCAGATGGACCGCGTGGTGGCGGGCTTTGTGCGCGGACGCATCACCATCTGCTTCATCCTCGCGGTGTACATGACGATCGCGTACTGGCTCATCGGCGTGCCCACGCCGCTCGTGCTCGGGCCGGCGATCGGCCTGCTCTTTGTCGTGCCGTTCGTGCATGTCATCGGCGTGCCGATCGCGATCGTGCTGATGGCGATCGAGCCGGGGGGGGGGATGGGCTGGCAGCAGCAGTGGTGGTGGATCGTGTTCGCGCCGGTAGCGGTGTATGTCGGGGCGCAGTTGCTGGATGACTGGTTGCTCTCGCCGCTGATCCAGGGCAAGACCACCGGCATGGACACGCCGACGATTTTGTTCGCCAGTTTCGCGGGCGGCGCGCTGGGCGGCGTCTACGGGCTGCTGCTGGCGATCCCGGTCGCGGCGTGTATCCGCATCCTGCTCAAGGAAGTCTTCTGGCCCAGGTTCAGGGCGTGGGGCAAGGGGAAGGAACGCGACTTCCTGCCTATCGGGCGCGAATGATGAGCCCGATGCCCGTGCCCCTGCGATTCGACATCCTGACCACCTTCCCGGAGATGTTCGGTCCCGGCGAGGGGTGCGCGCTGAGCGCTTCGATCCCCGGCCGCGCTCGCGTTGCCGGGCTGGTGGAGTGGCACGCGCACAACATCCGGGCGTGGGCGGGCAACAAGCACAACAAGACCGATGACCGGCCCTTTGGCGGCGGCCCGGGGATGGTGATGATGTGCCAGCCGGTGTGGGACGCGGTCCACGCGGTCGAGGCGATGGACCCGCGACCGGCGACGCGGGTGCTGCTGACCCCGCAGGGGGAGTTGCTGAGGCAGGAGACGGTCGAAGAGTTGGCGCAGCGCGAGCGGCTGGTGCTCATCGCCGGGCACTACGAGGGGATCGATGAGCGGGTTGTGCGCGCGCTCGAACCGATGGAGATCAGTCTGGGCGACTACGTTCTCAGCGGCGGAGAACTCGGAGCGATGGTGCTGATCGACGCGATCACGCGGTTGCTGCCCGGCGCGCTGGGGCACGAGGCATCGGCATCGGAGGACTCATTCTCGTCGGTGGTGGTGGACAAGAAGTCCGGCCGCGCATCGAGGCTGCTGGATTGCCCGCACTACACCAAGCCCCGCGAGTGGATGGGGCAGGGCGTGCCGGAGGTGCTGCTCGGTGGCGACCACGGAGCGGTGGACCGGTGGCGGCTGGAGCAGCGGCTGGCGCGGACGCGCGAGCGCCGGCCGGACCTGCTCGATGCGCCGCCGTGATCGGAGCGGAAGGAACTCAGAGGGAGCAGAGCGAGCGGAGGTGAACGGAGAGGAGTCTGTGAAGGCCGAAACACGCATGCCACGAAAGTGTAACAGATCGAACAAAGAGGCTGAATCGCGATTCGAGACATCAGAGCCCGGAGCCCCCCCCAGCGACGGGTTGCGCGGCCTGTGTCGAACGTTTCCAAGAAGTTCAGACTTACGCACGTCGTCGCGTTTCATCGAGTGCGCGGGGTGCAACCCGTCGCTTGCGCTCCGGGCTTTGACATCACCTCGTGAGATCGGTCCGGTGTCAGGCGATGCGGATCGCGCGGAGAGGTTTCGCCGTGATAGCGCGCGTACGGCGCTTGCGTGCGCGACGGCGCAGCAACGTTGCGCCGATCACCAGTGCCAGCATTGCCAGGAACCCGGCGACTACGAACGGCGCGATGACCGCAACGACCGATGCCGCGCCGGCGAGGAGCGATTCGATCGTCGACACAATCGGATTGGCAATCCCCGCGGTGGTGGCGGTCGAGGTGGCGCGGACGGTCATTGACGTTGCTTTGACTGTCGCCGCGACTCCGCCGCCCGCGATGAGCGCTGATGACCAGCGGAGGAGCGGATCGACATCGCCGAACTGCGAGGCCGCCGCAAGGGTTCCGGCGACCACCGCGCAGGGACCGGTGATCAGGTCCAGACCGTGGTCGAGCCAGGGCACCCAATAGGCGCCGATTTCGATAGCCGCGGCGACACCGAGCGCGATGATCGCCGGCCAGGAGCCCGCCCACGCCCAACTCTGGCCCAGGTCGATGACGCCCAAGTGGGAGGACACGCTCAAAACCAGTAGGGGGAGGAAGACCCGCAGGCCGCACGCCGCGGCAAGGCCCAGGCCGACAAGTATGGCAACAACGGTGTCCATGTGGTGAGTTGTTCGGAGAAAGCGGGAGCGGGTTTTGGGGGTCGGGCGTGGCATCGGGCTTCTGCGCGATGCCGTCGCCGCTCGGGGCGATGGCGTGGAACCACAGGGCTTCGCCCGGAGATCAGGCGGAATCCCGATGCCACCTTGGAGTAGGATGCCGCATGATGCTGATTCTCTGGATCGCGGGTGCGTCCGCGCTGTCGCTGCTGGTCATGGCCGGGCTTGTTCACCTGGTGGTGCGGTCGGGGAAGGGGGGTGCGGGCCGCGCTCTGGCCGAGGCGATCTCGCGGGCACCGATGCTGGATCTACTCGTCGCGTGGTTCACGGTGATGCCGCCGATCGCGGGTTTCTTCGTGGGTGCGGCGGTCGGCGGCGACGGCACATGGTGGGACGGCTGGGCGCACGCGCTGTTCGGCGCGCTCGCGGCGATCATCGGGCAGGTGGCAGCGATGCAGGTGTGGATCGTGCTGCACGAGATGGCGAACCCGCAGGCCCGCAAGGGACCGCGCATCCTGAAGGTGCTCAACGCGAAGGTCGGGCGCGTGCGCAATCACACGGCGGTGTGGTGGACAGCGCTGGCGGTGCCGATCTTTGCGATGACGCGCGCGGCGGAACTGCTGATGTGGCCGATGCTGGTCTGGCTGGTGCGGTTCCCGCGCTACAAGCAGGGCGACTGGGTGAACGTCAGTCGGCACAAGTTCTCTGGACTGGTGGGGCACGACCTGATCTGGTGCCTGTACTGCGACTGGATGACGGGCGTGTGGTCACTGGGCACGGAGATGCTGCGGAACGTCGAGAGTTTCTGGTGCCCGATCCGGTTCTCTTCGACGGCCAAGTGCGAGAACTGCAAGACGGACTTCCCGGACATCACCGGCGGGTGGGTGCGGGCGGAGGGCGACATGGCGGAGGTCGCGGCGGTGCTGGAGAAGCAGTACCCGTTTGCCTCGAAGGCGGACAACTCCTGGTTCGGTCACCCGGCGAGACTGACGGTCAATGGAAATGCGATCGACAAAGTGTGATGCGCGCCGCAGTGCGAGGGTCCGAGAAACCGATCAGGAATCAGGAATTAGGAATCTTTCATTGCCGCTTGCACCCAGCACTCTCGCGGTCGCTCCGCGTGCGGACAAGCGTGCGTTCGTCCGCATCGGGGATCCGCGCATCCGGGGGTAGGTTGCCTCGGAACTGCGGAACCTTGACTTTGAGGTCCGGTTTGATCTCGAAGAGGCAACTGACGATGACATGCTGGTGATCGAGAACGGGGAGTTGCCCGGTGCGAGGGGACGCGTCGTGACCCTCGCAGGGCGTACCAAGCCAAGCGATGTCAGGGCGATTCTTCACGCGGAATCCAAGCAGCCCTAAGAACGTCTCACTCCGATTCATGGACCCAACGTCATCACATTCCGGGCTGGCGAGCGTTCTGTGCGTGGATGACACCGCCGAGGTCGCTGCCGCGCTGAAGGTCAAACTGGCGCGGGTGGGGGGCTTCCGCTGGTGCGGCTGGCTCGCGAGCGCCGATGGGCTGGTGGAGCGTGCCCAGCGCGACTGCCCCTCGCTGGTGCTGCTGGACATGGACATGCCCGGACGCGACCCGTTCGATGCGCTGGCCGAACTGGTCGAGCGATGCCCGGGATCGCGGGTCATCATCTTCACGCGACATGCCCGGCGTGAGTTGATCGACCGTGCGCTCGACGCGGGCGCGTGGGGATACCTGTCGAAGAATGATGGGGAGGAAGAACTCGTCAAGGCGCTGCGGCTGGTAGCGGCGGGTGAGTTCGCGCTCGGCCCCGAGCCGCGAAGATTGTACGACGCGACCTGACCGAGAGTCGGGCTGTGATGGTGATCTCGGGTCCGACCTTGTTCCCGTAGAATGAACCTTCATCGGCCCCGTGGCGGAACGGCAGACGCAGCGGACTTAAAATCCGCGTTCCCGAAAAGGGAAGTCCGGGTTCAAGTCCCGGCGGGGCCACTTGACCGCGCCGATAGGTTCTTCTTGCAGCGGCGCTTTGGGAGAGCAACGCTGTTATCGGACCACTCGTTCGTCGAAACGCTTGGAGCGCCTCGGGCAGGTGGCCCCCGGTTCGCAATTTCCGTGCCGCTTCACCTGCGCTGCCGGATTGCCGAAGATGAAATGAAGGAGTTTCCCATGGAGTCCAGCCGCGGCCCAGGACCGGTAGGTGGTGGCGGGCTCAGGAGCGAGTTCGCGGGCGATCCTGAGATGATCGGCCTGGTGAAGATGTTTGTGGACGAGATGCCGCAGCGCGTGGAGGCGATTCTGGAGAGTTGGAGACGGGGCGCGACAGGCGACCTGCGAAGGCAGGCGCACCAACTGAAGGGCGCGTGCGGCGGGTACGGGTTCCCGGCGGTGGGCGCGGCGGCGGGCTCGCTGGAGGCCTCTATCGCGGGGCTCGGGCAGCGAGCAGGGATCGATGAACTAAGAGGGTTGCGCGAACAGATCGATGAACTTGTTGGGCTGTGTCAGAGTGTTCTGGCCGATCCGGCTGATGAAAACTGACGATGGAAAGTACGCGGACGGCTCCAGGGCAGAGCGTATCGCGGCATCGATGGGCGGCGTGGTGGACTCAGAGGGCATTCGGACTGTGTCGAGCAACGAGACCAAACCCTTGGTGCTGCTCGTCGATGATTCCATCGATGTGCATCGCCTGTTGTCCGCCCGGCTGCGTCACGAGCAGATCCGGATGACGAGCCTGACCAAGGGCAGCGAGACGCTGGAGGCTGTCAAGAAGGAACCGCCGGCGGTGATCCTGCTCGATCTTGATATGCCCGACATGGACGGGTTTGAGGTCCTCCGGGCGCTCAAGGATGATGCGCTGACGAACAACGTGCCGGTGATCGTCCTGTCGGGCCTGACAGGCTCTGAGGACAAGGTCACGGCCTTTGAACTGGGCGCGACCGACTACGTCACCAAGCCGTTCGACCTGGCGGAGTTGCGAGCGCGCCTGCGGGCAGCGCTGCGGCTGGACCACCTGCTCAAACTTTTGGCCGAGCGTGCGGACGTGGACGGCCTGACAGGGCTTGGCAACCGGGCGCACTTCAACAAGCGCTGGGCGGAGAAGGTCGCCGAGAGCAAGCGGTACTCCCAGCCCTTGTCGCTGGCGATCGTGGACATCGACTTCTTCAAGCGCGTCAACGACACCTACGGCCACCCGGCGGGCGACGAGGTGATCCAAGGTGTTGCTCGGCTCCTGCAGCGAGAATGCCGCTCGCACGATGTGCCGTGCCGATTCGGGGGCGAGGAGTTCGCGCTCATCATGCCGCATACCGGGCCCAAGGACGCCGCGATGGTGACCGACCGCATGCGTCAGGCGCTTGCGCAGGTCGTGTGGCAGCGGCATCCGGAGAACCCTGTCAACCTGTCGGCCGGTACGGTGGGGTGCGACGCCTCGTGTGGGGAAGTGACGCCCGAGGAATGGCTTGAGCAGGCCGACAGGAACCTGTACGCCGCTAAACGCGGCGGGCGGAACAAAGTGGTCAGCACCGATCTCGCTCCCGGCACCTGCCAACTCGCCAAGGCGGGCTGAGCGGCGCCTTGGGTGACCCGCACGGAAGCGGCGGCGGCGAACACATACACTCCCGGGCATGTCGAGGCTTCTGGAAACCCTGGCCGCGTGGCGATCATCCAAGACGCTGGTCGTTGGTGACTTCATGCTCGACCAACTTGTCTATGGCAATGCCGACCGGTTCTCGCCGGAGGCGCCGGTGCCCATCCTGCATGTCCAGCGAACCGAAGACCGTCCCGGCGGCGCGGCGAACGTGTGCCTCGACCTTGTTGCGATGAAGGGCCGAGTTCACGCCTTCGGGGTCGTGGGCGATGATCGAGAGGCCGACCTTTTGCGTTCCGCGCTCGTCGCGGCTGGGGTTGATGCCGGGGGTCTCGTCGCGGATTCGGAACGCCCGACGACTGTGAAGCGGTCGCTGATCGGCCTTGCGCAGCACCGCCACCAGCAGAAGATGTTCCGCGTGGACTACGAGTCCCGGGCGCCGCTCCCCGAGAGCGCTGTGCGTGAGATCGTCGCGCGGTTCAAGCGGGAACTGCCTGGGGCCGACGCGGTCTGCATCGAGGACTACGGCAAGGGCGTGTGTACCAGCGAGTTGTGCCAGAAGATCATCGGGCTGGCGCGGGAGGCGGGTGTGCCGGTGCTGGTCGATCCGGCCGCGATCGAGGACTATGCGAAGTACAAGGGGGCATCGACGGTCACGCCCAACCGCACCGAGGCGATGCTGGCGACGGGGATGGAACTGATCGACGATGCAGAGCCAGAGAGGTTCGGAGCGCTGGCAGGGCAACTGGTTGACGACCTGAGCCTTGACGCGGCAGTCATCACGCTCGACCGGCACGGCGCGCTGCTTCTGGAACGCGGCGGGGTGCCCCTGCATGTTCCCACGTTCGCGCGGTCGGTGTACGACGTTACGGGCGCGGGCGACATGGTTCTGGCAGCGCTCGCCGCGGGCCGGGGCAACGGGCTTTCCTGGCCCGACGCGGTACGGCTGGCCAACGCCGCGGCGGGGCTGGAGGTCGAAGTCTTTGGCGTGGTTCCAATGGCGATCGAGAAGATCCACCGGGAAGTGCTGCTGCGCGAGCGATCGATGCCGGGGAAGTTGCGGACGCTGGAGCAGTTGCAGATCGAGATCGCGGCGGCCCGGAATGATGGAGTAGGGGGGGCGGGGAGGTCGGATGGGCGTGGGGTGGTGTTCACCAACGGCTGCTTTGACATCCTGCACGCGGGGCACCTGTCGCTGCTCGAGCGTGCGGCCGCATTGGGCGACTTTCTGGTGGTGGGGCTGAACTCGGATGCCTCGGTGCGCCGGCTCAAGGGCGGCAAGGACCCATCGCGCCCGATCAATAACGAGCACGACCGCGCGCTGGTATTGGGCGGCCTGGCGTGCGTGGGGGCGGTGACGATCTTCGATGAGGACACGCCCGAGCGGTTGATCCGCGCGGTCAGGCCGGACGTGTTGGTGAAGGGCGATGAGTACAGCGTCGAGCAGGTGCCCGGAGCGGAGTTCGTGATCGAGCAGGGAGGGCGTGTGGAACTTCTGTCGATGGTGAAGGGCCTGAGCACGACGGGGGCTGTCGCTCGCATCCGCGACGCGGAGCGTGTCGCGAGCAGGTAAGGCGAGTGCGCTGGGCGCACGAAGGAGAGCGCGATGTCGGCATGTTCACTTGGCGTTGCATGTATCCTGTCGTGCGTGTCGAGTCTTTCGCCACTGTCCCCCGGGGCATCGGAAGGCGGCGGAGCGGCGGTGGTCGGCAACGATGCGCCGACCATCGCGCTCATCGAGATCCAAGAGACGCCCGTCGAGCGTCCCAACCCGCTGGCGTGGCTGTTCGGCTCAGGGCAGAACCCCACGCTCCGCGACGTTGTCGGGCTGCTCGCCAAGGCACAGGCGGACGCGAGCATCACGGGGGTCGTGCTGCGGCTGCGCGAGGCACCGCTCACCGTGACCCAGTCGGAGGAGGTTGCCCGGGCAATGAGGCGACTGCGCGAGGCAGGCAAGAAGGTCCATCTCTTTGCTGATGATTACTCGACGCCTGAGTTGATGCTCGGCTCTGCGGCGGATGAGGTCATCATGCAGTCGGGCTGCTCGGCATCGCTGCCGGGCCTGTACATGGAAGAGTTGTATCTGGCCGACACGCTGGAGTGGGCGGGAGTCAAGGCGGACCTTGTGCAGGTCGGCGCGTACAAGGGCGCGAACGAAGAGATGACCCGCTCCGGCCCCAGCCCCGAGTGGGACATGAACATCAACGGGCTGCTGGACGGGATGTACGCCAACGTGCGGACGTGCATCAAGGCCGGTCGCAGGCTCGACGATGCGAAACTCGATGAGGCGATGCGCACTGCTTGGATGGCGCACGCCGATGCGGCCATCGCGGCGGGCCTTATCGATGCCGCGGTCGATCTGCCCGACCTCTCCAAGCACCTGGAATCGGCTTACAGCGCAACGGAGTTGACGTGGGTGAACATCGAGCCGGATGAGGCCCCGGCGATCGACTTTGACCGCTCCAACCCGATGGAGTCGATCGGCGAGTTCTTCCGCGAGCCCGACATTTTCGCCGAGCGCGAGACGATCGCGGTCGTGCATATCGACGGCCCGATCATCGATGGCGAGTCCACGCAGGGCGGGTTGTTCGGCGAGTCGGGCGTGGGCTCGATCACCATCCGGCAGATCCTCGAGCAACTGGAGAACGATGAACTGGTCAAGGGTGTAATCGTGCGCATCAACTCGCCGGGCGGGTCCGCCACCGCGAGCGAGGTGATCTGGCGCGGACTCCAGCGAGTCGGCGCGGTCAAGCCCGTGTGGACCAGCGTGGGTTCGATGGCGGCGAGCGGCGGCTACTACATCGCCGTCGGCTCATCGCGCATCTACGCCAACGAGTCGAGCATCCTCGGATCGATCGGCGTCGTGGGCGGGAAGTTGTCCACCGCTGGGCTGTACGAAAAACTCAAGGTTCACGCGGTTGGGCGTTCACGCGGCCCGATGGCCCACCTCCTGCGTTCGAGCACGCCGTGGACCGAGGCGGAGCGGATGATCGTTCGCGGCAAGATGCAGGAGACGTACGACCTGTTCGCCTCACGCGTGAAGGCGGGTCGGGCGGGGATGAACCTCGCGGCAACGGGTGAGGGACGATTGTTCACGGGCGTCGCGGCGGTCGAGAACAAGATGGCCGATGAGTTGGGCGGTCTGCAGGAGGCGATCATGGGCATGGCCGCGGAACTGGGGCTTGAAGCGGACGATTACGACGTGCTGGAGTATCCGGGTCCGGCGAGTTTCGCGCAGGTCATCGGCGAGTCGTTCGGCGCGGCGACCCCCGGTCTGAGTTTCCGACAGGCTCCGGCAACGGGCGGGGGTCTGCGTCCGGTGGTGGAGACGATGCGAGCGCTGGTCGGGGAGCGGCAATGGCCCGCCGTGCGCGACAGTCTCGGGGCGATGATGCAGTTGCGGGAGGAGCCGGTGCTGCTGGTATCGCCCAGGGCGATCATCGTGCGGTGACGTCGAGCACGCTCCGGGCTCTGGCGTCCCTCATCGCTTCATCCTCGCCCGGACGCGAAGAGGTAAGTCCGATTCCGCATCAGACCTCCATGACTTCCTTGGTCTTCTTGGCGACCAGGTCGTCGGTCTCGGTCTCGAACTTTTTCAGAAGTTCCTGAATCTCGTTCTTCAGGCTCTCGATCTCGTCCTCGGGGATGTGGGCCTTGGCGTCCTTGGCGAGCACATCGGTGTGCTTGTTGGCATCGCGTCGCGCGTTGCGGAGCGAGACCTTGGCCTCCTCGCCGAGTTTCTTGCAATGCGTCGCCAGTTGCTTGCGCCGGTCGCCGGTGAGCGAGGGCATGTTGAGCCTGATCTGCTTGCCGTCGAGCATGGGGTTGAGGCTCAGGCCCGACATCTCGATGGCGCGCTTCACGTCCTGGATGCAACCGGCATCGAAGGGCTTGATGAGGATCTGCGAAGGCTCGGGGATCGAGATCGATGCGAGGGCCTTGAGGTCCGTCGGCGTGCCGTAGTAATCGACTTTCAGATACTCAACCAGCGCTGGGGAGGCCCGGCCGGTGCGCATGCCGCGGAGTTCCTTCTTGAGGTACTCCTGCGCCTTGGTCATGCCCTCTTCGGCCTCGCTCAGGATTGTGTCAGGAGTGGTGGTCATCGGTCGCGCTCGCTGTGTTCCCCGGCCCGCGGGATCATAGCGGGGACAAGGGCTGCGCTCGCCGGGGATAGGGAGGGGCGGCGTCTACGATTGGGCACCATGCCCGCACCGACCCCGAGCAAGCCCGATTCACGCACTCCCTCTCGCACCGCGCCCGCCCCTTCGGCCGAGCCCAAGCCCACGGCCCGACCGGCACGCGGCAAGCGCGTGCTGTTGAAGTTGTCGGGTGAAGCGCTCTGCACGCCCGGCGGCTTTGGCATCGACGGCAACGAACTCGAACTCATCGCCGGCGAGGTGCGCGACGCGTACAAGGAGGGACTGCAACTCGCGGTCGTGGTGGGCGGCGGCAACTTTGTGCGGGGCGCAAGGGTTTCCAAAACGCTGCACATCCCGCAGGCCACCGGCGACTATATGGGCATGCTCGCCACCGTCATCAACGGCCTTGCGCTCAAGGAGGCGCTGGTGCATCTGGGCGTGGACTCGCGCGTGATGACGGCAATCGATGTGCGCGCCGTCGCCGAGCCATTCATCCGTGCCCGCGCGCTGCGTCACCTTGAAAAAGGTCGCGTGGTCATCCTTGTCGCGGGCACCGGCAACCCGTTCTTCACTACCGATACCTGTGCAGCGCTGCGCGCCACCGAACTCGAGTGCGACCTGCTGATGAAGGCCACCAAGGTGGACGGCGTCTACACCGCGGACCCCAACAAGGACCCCCGCGCGAAGCGGTACGAGACGCTGACCTTCGGCGAAGCCATCGCGAGCAACCTTCAGGTGATGGACACCGCAGCCATGGCCCTCTGTCGCGACAACCGCATCCCCCTGCTGGTGTTCGATTTCAAGAAGCCGGGGAACATCCGGCGGGCGGTTCGCGGCGAGCAGGTGGGGACGCTGCTGAGCGAGTGAGTTTCGCCAGAGTCAGGCGGTGAGCGCGGCAGATGGAGCGGCGTTGCCGCGAACACACTTGCGTGAGGCGGCGAGCGGGCTGCTTGTTGCACCGCCCTGAAAGTCTGTGGCACCAAGGTCCAGCGGCGCGATCACACGCCCGGCGTCGGGCGTGCCCGCGCAGGGCGCGAGCGCATCGAGCATCGGGCCCGGTGACAGTGTGCCGATGACGAGAGCCTCGGCCGCGGCCTCATCGCGGATGATGCGCACACCAAGTTCGGCCAGCACCTCGCGGATGATGTGGTCGTTCTTGCCGGTGTCAATGATCGCGGCGGTTGCGAAGGGCTTCGCGGCGTGCGCGGCGGAGATGGCCGCGCGGGCGGCGGCCTTGCCGGTGAAGCGCTCCCAGATGGTTTCGGGCATCTCGCGTCTCGGCTGGCGGAACCAGGTGCGGGCAAGGTCGGCAAGGCCCGCGGCGTAACCGAGTTCGGCGCGCTCCTTGAGCGCGATGCGCCCGTAGCGGAAGATGGTGCGGCGGATTTCAGCGTGTCGCTCTGCACGCGGCGCGTAGCGGCGCATGACCCACGCGTTGTTGCGCACAAGGCGGCGGAGGATGAGGTCCATGTCGCGCCCCGCCTGCGCCTTCTCGTGCAGGACCTGGAAGCGTCGATCAATCGTGATGCGCCAACCGCCCAGCATCAGTTTCGCGGCCAGGTCGTACTCCTCGGCGTAGTAGTTGAACGTGGGGTCGTAACCACCGATGTCGAGGAACGCCCTGCGCCGGATCGCGACGCCGCAGCCGATGAAGACCTCCGGCAGGCCACCGGATTCGTGGCGGAGACCCGTAGCACGGCCATCTTGGCCGTGTCGTGAACCCACGGGCAGGATGCCCGTGCTACCGGGGAGGAGAATCTCCGCTTGGACCGCCCCGACATCGGCCGGCGCATCGCGCAGGGCGTCGAGCAGGCCCGCGTGCATCGGGCGCGAGTCGTCATCGAGCATGACGATCCACTCGCAGGTTGTGTCGGACGCGAGAACGCCGGCGTTTCGTGCCGCGGCACCCTCGTTGGCGTCGCGCATGAGCAGCGTGACTGAAAGGCCGTTGGAAAGTTCGATGGGGAGTCGGGGCGGTGTGCGCGAGGCGTTGTCGACAACGATGACCTGCGCGTCGTGGGGCGGGAGCGCTGCGAGCGCGGCGATGGTTCGTGCGAGAGGTTCAGGCCGGTCGCGGGTGGGGAGGACGTAACAGATTTTGGACTTTGGATTATGGAGTGCGGATTCGGGAGGGGAATAGGAGGCAGAGGAGGTAGAGAAGCAGAAAGCGTGTGAAGCAGTGGCAGAAGCCCCCACCGGCTGCTTCGCCGCCACCTCCCCCTTGGGGGAGGTTGTCGGAGTCGGAGTCGGAGTCACGCCGATGCTCCGGCGACGGCGGCGGCGCGCCGGGAGCCGGGCGACATGCCGCGGGACTCGATGACCTCGGGCGAGGTGTAGGTCAGGTGCGAGGCGTGCAGCCGCGCGAGACCCTGACGGAGGTCGGTCGCGGAGATGACGGTGTTGCCCAGGCGCTGCACCTGGATCGCTGCGGCGACAGAGGCGATGAACGCCGCGGCGAGGAGCGAAGCGCCGGTGGTCAGCGCGAGCGTCGCGGCAGCGAGCATGGAGTCGCCGCAGCCCAGCGAATCGACCGCGTGCCCCGAGAGCGCGGGGACGTGTTCCCCCCGCACCTGCGAGGCCCAGCCCGCTTCCTGATTGACCGGCGCGCTGAAACGGTCGAAGGCGATGACGCCGTCAGCGCCCAGACTGACGAGTGCAGCGCGGCTCCGCGTATCGGCAAGCAATCGCCACGCGACCATCGACAGGCCCTGATCGTGCAGGCTGTAGGCCTGGCGGAGTTCGGATTCACTCGGCGAGATCAGGTCCATGTCGCGCATGGCGCGGAGGTTGGAGCGGCGACCGGAGACATCGGCGCACATGATGCCCGCGTGCTTGCGGATCGCAGGACACAGACGCGCGAGAACCGACTGCGGCAGAAGGCCGAGGCCAAAGTCGGCGATGATCGCCCCGGAACAGCCGTCGCCCCCCCCGTCTCCAGGCGCAGCGGCCAGTTCGCGCGCGGTGTCGAGCGCTAGGCCGACCAGTTCGTCCTGCTGCGCGGCATCGAGTTCGAGCCGCTCGAGCAGATCGACCTTCATCACCTTCTGCGCGCCGACGAGGAACCGCTGCTTTTCCGGGATGTTGGTGCTGACCTCGATGCTCCGGACTTCCACGCCCTCCGCCAGCAGCCGCTGGCGGAGCATCGCGCTCTGGTCGTTCCTGGGCAGGCCCGTGACAAGGACGGGGCACGCGCCCATCGCCGCGAGGTGGCGAGCGATGATCGCGGCCGCGCCGTCGTACATGCGGCGCTCCAGCGGGCGGAGCGTCATCACCGGTGCCTCGCCGGCCATGTCGGGGCGGTCGCACAGGACGTAGGTGTCGAGGATGACCTCGCCGACGACGAGGATGCGCTTGCCGCGGAATCGGGCGATGGTGCGAGAGAGTTCCGCGCCGTCGAGTTCGGACAACTCCAGGAGTTGGCGCAGGCGCGCGTGGTAGGGGTCGATCGACTGCTCCAGCGCGGCGATGAGCGCGCTGGAAGAGAAGACGACATCGCCGGAACTGAACACTACGCGTCCGCCGTGGGACTCGACCGCCGCGCGCTCGGCCAGGAATCGCGGGTCATTGTTGAGTTCGTACTCCTTGCCCTTGATGTAGACATCGGGTCGGACCTCGTCGAGCAGTTCGCGCGCGGTGGGCCGCTGCTCGATGAACACCCAGTCCACGCAGTCGAGCGCGGCCAGGTTCTCCGCCCGGAGTTCCTCGGGGATCAGCGGTCGGCCGGTGCCCTTCTTCATCTCCGCGTCGCCGGTGATGGACACGAGCAACAGGTCGCCGTGCGAGCGGGCGTGCCGTAGGTGGCGGAGGTGGCCGGGGTGAACGATGTCGAAGCAGCCGTGGCAATGGACGACCCGCTTGCCTGCCCGGCGGGCCGCAGCGCGAGCCGCCGCCAGTTGTTCGGCGGAGAGGATTTTGTAGCCCGGGCCATGGCCGGGCAGCCTCGTGGGGAGGGAGGCCTCTGCGTCCTTGCGGACAAGATTGAGAGCGGGCTTGCCGCTTTGGTCAGGGCCGCTTGGCGGGGGCGTCATATCCGTCTTTATCGGTCGGCATCCGGGCATTGGTCGATGAGGTATCCATGACCACTTTGGCCGCGCCGCACCCTTCCGCACAGTCTCAGTCGGGCGCGAGCGGGCGAAGGACCTTCACGCGCGAGGACCTGGTGCGACTGGCATCGGGTGACCGGCCTTGGGCGGCGTTGCCGCTGCTCGCGCAAGTTTTGCGCGGAACGCCGTCGGATTGGGGGCTGCGGTACCTCGCCGCGGCGTGTTTCGCAAAAGTCGGATTGAGGACACCGGCGGGAGAGCAGTTCGGTCGCCTGCCGGAGGAACTCCGGCGCGAGCCGGGGATCGCCGCGCTTGGCCCAGTGATAGAGGCCCTCGGGGAAGACCGGATCGGGTTTGAGGAGCGTCGGCGGGTGTGCGAGGGGAACGTGCGGGCGCTGTTTGAGCGCGCGGAGAATCCGGTCGATCTGCGCAGCGCGATGGCGCGGTGGGAGGAGACGTGCCGTGCGAGCGGAGGGGGGGGGGGGGGGGGGGGGCGGGGGGGGGGGGAGGGGAAGGGGATGTGGGGGGGGGTTGTTGGGGGGGGGGGGGGGGGCGGGGGGGGG
>Ga0163144_10004208_pt1 | contig 32506 bp, 29 predicted proteins | sample OliLak19BULKMAT1_FD_123175 | JGI IMG/M metagenome (GOLD analysis project Ga0163144, IMG submission 123175) | Freshwater microbial mat bacterial communities from Lake Vanda, McMurdo Dry Valleys, Antarctica - Oligotrophic Lake LV.19.BULKMAT1 | ecosystem: Environmental > Aquatic > Freshwater >... | reverse complement strand
TCGAGGGTGTTCCTGAGGGGTTGCGGCAAGGCGCGATGCGCAGGCAATAGCGGGGCTATTGCCAAGCATCGCAACGCCGCGGCAGCCGCTCAGGAACAGCCGAATGTAAAGATAATGTTGACCAGGGTCCTAAGCGGAGAGCACCGATGGGAACACGTCACAGCAGACTGGCGCTGGCCTTGGCGCTGGCGCTCAGCGCCGCGGGCAGTGCAGCGGACAATAATCCGGTCGATGAGCACTGGTGGCCAAGCGAGTTCGGCGCAGACGATCAGGCCGGCGCCACCCGTTACATCACGCCCGAAAAACGCCTCGCCGCAGTCACGCTCGTGCGCAAAGGCGAAGTGGCGACGCTCGGCATGCCTTATCACTCACGGATGCCACTGTTTCCCGGCCGCGTATTTTCCCTGACGATTCCCGGCGGCGGCACGCCGACGCACAATCTGCCGTGGTCCGGTGATCACTATCGCCAGACCTTCATGGACGAACTGGTGACCGCGCAGATCGGGCAGGTCGGCACGCAGTTCGATTCGCTCGCGCATCCGATGATCAGGATCGAAGGCAAGCCCGGCTGGAAGGATGGCAACTATCTGTACAACGGACGCCGCCTTGAAGACGTTGGCGGACCTTACGGCATGCAACAGAACGGCACCGAACAGGTTGGCTCGTTCTTCACGCGCGGGATCCTCATCGATCTCGTGAAGCTGAAGGGCGGCAACCTGCCGCTCGGCTATCCGATCACGCTCGCCGATTACAAGGCGGCGCTAAAGCAGGCAGGAATCGAAGATGCGCGTCAGGGCGATGTCGTGCTGTTCAGGACCGGCTGGAATGACCTGTGGCGCCACAACCTGACCAAAACCCAGGATCAGGTGAACGCCGACAACGCGTTGTTCAATTCAGGCGGCCCGGGGATCTCGCCCGAAGTCTGTGACTATCTCGCGACACGCAAAGTGGCGATGGTCGGCGCGGACAACTGGGGCATCGAGCCTTACGATCTGGCCGGCAAGGGCAAATGGCCGACACCGGCAGCGACGATTCCGGAATGGGCCTACTGCCATATGAACCTGTCGCTGCGCCGTGGCATCTACCTGTTCGAGAACCTCGACCTGAAAGAGCTCGGCGAACGCGGCCCGGGTGAATTCCTGTTCACCTGGGCGCCGCTGAAGCTGGTCGGCGCCACGGGCTCGCCCGGCAATCCGCTCGCGGCGTGGTGAGAGGGAACACGCGCCTGACCTGCGCGCCAGACGGTATATGGAACAACGCTGAGAGGCCACGCGCCATGACGTTCCGTTGCGCACCCGGCATGGGCCGCCGCGGTGCCTGATCCGGGCTTCGTCTGAATCAATGGATCCGCTGTCCCTTGTGCTGTTGGGGGCCCTCAGCGGCCTCAGCGTCGCGCGCGCTTTCTCGCGATGCTCCAGGGACCCGACGCCGGGCCGCGCGCCGAATGAAGCGGACCGGCCAGGGCGCCAGGGCGGACGCAATCCGCGTCAGCAGATCCATTGTCCGACGGCCTGCGCTACGCGCGTCGGCAATTGTGCCGTCCACCCCTATCGTTTAGCCTCGAAGACTTCCCGCAACCCCGTATCGAGGAAACATGCATGGCCAGCCTGCCCGACGGATATCCCACCGAAGCCTTTGCCGCGTTCGATTTTCTGAAGACCCGCGAGCGCCTGTCGGTCGAGGATTTGAAAGTGCTCGCGATGATCGAATGCTACGGTGAAGTGTTCTATGAAATCATCGCGCAAGGCGTGCACGACGCAGAAGCGCAGGCGCTGTTGAAGCGCAACGCCGCCGAAGAGCGCGGCCATGCGCATCGCTGCCTGAAGGCGATTTCGCTGCTGGGCGGCGGCGCCTGGGAATTGCCGGCGCGCGCCGAGAATCCGTTCATGGCGATGGCGCCGGGCGAAATCCCGATGAACGCCGAACTGATCGGGATGCTCGAGCAGGGCGAAGTCGATGGCGATCTGGCCTACCAGCACTGGGCCGACGCCGAACCGCTGGCCGAAGTCGCGCAGCTCTATCGTTTGAACGGCCGCGAAGAAATCCGCCACTGCGAGCGCGTGGGCCAGGTGAAGGCGCGGCTGCAGCCGTCGGCGTAGGGTGGCCGCCGCAGCGCCGGGATAGTCGAGAGGCGGTGTGCCGGCCTCACAGGAGCCCGCCACTCTTCGAGCCACCGCAAGGCAGGTCGGTCTGACGCAGGAGGCTCAACATTCAGCGCAGATTCGATGCCGCATTCCCCTGCGTGCCCGGTGTTCTCTGTGTTCGCGGTGGCCAATCCATCTTCAAGCCAGGCGTACCCCCAGCTTTGCATAACCCGACACGTGCGTGTTCGCGATGCGGTGATGGTCACCGGTCAGGGCGAGTTTCGGCAACACCGGTAGCAGCGCTCGCATCGCCGAGCGCAGTTCCGCCTTCGCGAGGTTGGTGCCCAGACAAAAATGCGCACCGAAGCCGAAGGTGATGTGCGGGTTCGGATTGCGACGGATGTCGAAGCGATAGGGATCCTCGAACACCGTGTCATCGCGGTTGGCTGACGGATAGAACACGCACACCGTATCGCCTGCGCCTAGCGGCGTGCCGCCGAGCACGGTGTCTTCCGTCACCGTGCGCATGAAGCTGATCACGGGCGACGTCCAGCGCAGCACTTCGTCGACCGCGCTTTCGAGCAGTTCGGGCCGCGCGCACAGCAGATCGCGCATCTCCGGATGCTCGAGCAGCGCCACCACGCCGCCGGTGGTCGCGTTGCGCGTGGTGTCATTGCCGGCGCCAATCAGCAGGAACAGATAGCTGTTCAGCTGTTGATCGGTCAGCGTCTGGCCGTCGACGGTCGCACTGATGAGGCGGTTGATGAACGGCGACGGGCCGCCGCCCGGCTTGCGATGTTCGTTGATCAGCGCTTCGAGATAACCGCGGAAGTCATTCATGTTGCGCTCGGCGGCCTGCGCGGTGGTTTCGCCCGGACGAATATGCTCAGGCGCCACCTCGCCGATGATGGCGCTCGACCAGACGAGGATCTGCTTCCAGTCGTCGGGCGCGAGGCCAATGATTTCGCCGGTGGCGGCGAGCGGCAGCTTCGCCGCGAGTTCGGCGACGAAATCGCATTCGCCGTCACGCGCGAGCGTGCCCATCAATTCCTGCGTGAAGCCGTCAGCGAGCGCATCGAAATGGGCGGCGGCACTGCGCATGCAGCCCTGCGTGAAGGCCCAGCTGGCTGCTTTGCGCGTCTGACGATGACGCGGATCGTCCATGAAGGTGATGTCCGGCGGCTCATTCGGATCCCAGCCGCGGGACTGACCGAAGGAATCGAGCCCGCCGCGCAACAGTTCGGGCTCGCCTTTCAGGGCCATGCGCAAACGCGGCCCGCCGTTGATGAACAGTGTCGCGTTCTCGGACACCGTCATCACGTCCGCGTAGCGTGTGACCGCCCAGAACGGTTCAATGGCATCGCGCTCGTAGCGGAACACGGGTGCTTCGCGCCGCAGCTGATCCCACTCGCGCCAGGGGAAGCCCTCGTGTGCATACCGGTGCGGCGAGTGCAGATCGATTTGCGACAGATCGAAGCTCATGGGCAACCCTCTTGCGGTGATCGGTGCAGGTGAACGGTGGTCATCGATGCCTGAGTATTCACACCGAAGATGGCTGCGTCCAGCACCCTGCGGCTGCCGCAGCGCAGTAAACAATCCGCACGTTTACGACTTCGCGTGTTCCCCTGTACGCTCGTCCACTGTTCTTAATCAGGCGACGAAGGCGAGCGCAGATGCATCACGATCAGCGGTTCGATGAAGCGCGACGCAGGCTGCTGCGTGGCGCGGCAGGCGTCATGGTGTGTGCGACAGCCGTGCAGGCCGTCAGTGCAGCGGGCGCCGAGCCCGCGAAACTCGCGCCGCAGCAGGGAGACGAACTCGCCTTCGCGTCTTACGAGAACGATGGCCGGCACGTGCAGGCCGCCGATCTGCAGCCCGGCGCCGCGCCGCTGCTGGTGTATCCCCGTGATCCCGCGAGCGGTGTGATTCGCGAACGCTCGCGCCTCAATCAGATTCTGCTGTTGCGCCTGTCGCCTGCGGAGGCCATTGCTGCCGGTCTCGATGCGGCCAGCGCAGGCGTCATCGCGTTCTCCGGCATCTGCACGCATGCGGCCTGCGCGGTGTCGGAGTGGAATGCCGAGCTGCGGCATTTCGTGTGTCCGTGTCATGCGTCCGAATACGACCCGGTGAAGAAGGCGAGGGTCGTCGGCGGCCCGGCACCACGCGCCCTGCCGACGCTGCCGATCGCGTGGCGCGAGGATCGCTATGTGATCGTCGGGCCGTTCAGCGGTGCCGTCGGCGCGCCGGCTTGATCGTCCTCCCTGCCCCGAAAGCACAGGAAGTCCGCATGTCGCAGCCCCTGCGGATGATGGCCATCGTGTCATGTTTCGTCTTCAGCACAGCAGCCGCGTTGGCCGACGGCGCGTGGTACTCGGCCGTGACGGACGCCCGCCTCGAAGCCCCCGAGCCACAGAACTGGCTGATGACGCGTGGTGACTACGGCAGCCTCGGCTTCAGCCCGCTCGATCGGATCACGGCTGACAATGTCGCCACGCTGCAACCCGAGTGGACCTTTTCCACCGGCGTCAATGAAGCGCACCAGGCGCCGCCGATCGTCAATGACGGCGTGATGTTCATCACCACGCCACGCAACCAGGTGATCGCGATTGACGCGCGCACCGGCGATCAGCTGTGGCGCTATGCGCGCGAACTGCCGGCGGATCTCTTCCAGCTGCATCCGACAAATCGTGGCGTCGCGCTGTACGGCGATCGCGTGCTGCTCGCCACGTTGGACGCGTATCTCGTCGCCCTCGACGCGCGCACCGGCGAGGTCAAATGGGAGCAGCAGGTCGAGGACTACCTGTCCGGCTATTACATGACGCTGGCGCCGCTGGTCGCCGGCGGCAAGGTGATGGTGGGTGTGTCGGGCGGCGAATTCGGTGTGCGTGGATTCGTGCAGGCATTCGATGCAAGCACCGGCGAGCCGGTCTGGAAAACCTATACCGTGCCGGGCCCCGGGGAGCCAGGTCACGACAGCTGGCCGGGCAATACCTGGCAGCGCGGCGGTGTGCCGGTGTGGGTCACCGGCAGCTATGACGCAGACGCGAAGCTGGCGTACTGGGGCACCGGCAACGCCGGGCCGTGGATCGGTGACGACCGCAAGGGCGACAATCTTTACGCGACATCGGTCATCGCGCTCGACATCGCGAGCGGCGCCATCCGTGCGCATCACCAATATCACTGGCACGACGTCTGGGACTGGGATGAAGTCGCGGCCCCGCTGCTGATCGATCTCGAGCGCGACGGCAAACCGATGAAAGCCCTCGTGCACGCGGGGCGCGACGGCTATCTGTGGTGGCTCGAGCGCGACGCAGGCCGCATCGGTTTCGTCGACGCCAAACCTTATGTGAAGCAGAACGTCTACACCGCGATCGATCCCAAGACCGGCCGGCCCAGCTACGATGAAACGAAGATTCCGCGCGCGGGTGTGCGCACCGAGTTCTGCCCGAGCATCTGGGGTGGCAAGGACTGGCCGCCCGCGGCCTACAGCCCGCAGACGGGCCTGCTGTACATCCCGGCGAACGACAATCTCTGCGGCGCGATCACAGGCGAGCCTGCGAAGTACCGGCCCGGCGAACTCTACATGGGTGTGCCGCTGACGAAGCTGGAGGTAAACCCGACGGCCGAAGCCCGCGACCACATCGGCGAACTGCAGGCCTGGGATCTGAAGACCCGCCAGCGCGTGTGGAAGGTCGACTTCAAATCCCACAACTGGGGCCCAGTGCTCGCCACCGGCGGTGGCCTCGTGTTCGCCGGCGGCACCAACGACCGCTATTTCCGCGCCTTCGACGCAAGAACCGGCAAGCTGCTGTGGCAGCAACGCACGAACTCGGGTGTCGTCGGCATGCCGGCGAGCTATGAAATCGACGGCCGGCAGTACATCGCCGTGCAGTCAGGCTGGGGCGTCGACGCCCAACGCAAGCAGGACTTCCTCGACAAGGCTTTCAATACGCGCACGCAGGTGCCGCAGGGCGGCGTGCTGTGGGTGTTTGCGCTGCCTGAATGAAGGGGGAAATCTAGCCACAGAAAACACAGAGAACGCCGAAGATAGAGAGAGATTAATTGGGAGATTCCGCGCTGCAGGCGCCACCCTCGGCGAGGGCGCGTCGGAAGCGACCCGCCAATCTATTGCTTCCTCGGTGCCCTCCGTGTCCAGATTTATATTTCAGAACACCACCGGCATCTCCAGATGCGTGTCGTAGATGAAATCGCGGTGCTCGCGCAGGGCCGGGATCAGCGCCTTGTCGATGCGCGGATCGCTGTTGCCGTAGGGCCCGTCGCGGAAGGCGTCGGCCATCGGGCAGCGTGCGGGCGGCATCGGGTCGAGAATCGCGCAGCACGCGGCCCAGTAGATGTCGAGGGCAGTGAGGCGATCGCCGATCAGGTAGCGCCGGCCGGCGGCACGCTGGCGCGTAATCTGTTCGGCGAAGGTGTTCACGATATCGATGATGTGCAGGGCGGCCTGCTCGGCGGCGGCTGGCGTATAGCCGTACTTCTGGCCGAGGAACTCGAAGAAACCGCGCTGCGGGTCGTTGGCGGCCAGGGTCTTCAGCGGGCCGTCGACCATCAACAGGCGCTTGTCCCACACCAGCCCGTGTTCGCCGAGCAATTCGTTCGCGAGGCCGAACATGCGCAGGCGGTCTTCGGTGTTGGCCGGTACCAGCGGCGGGTTCGGCTGCAGGCGCTCCGCGAGGTTCAGCTGGTCGATCCACGAGGCGCGCGGACGCTCGTCGTTCCAGGTGATCACCGGCGCGCTGCCCTGGCCGCTCCACTCGATCAGTTCGCTCTGCGTATCATGCATGCCGATCGCGAGGTCGGAGGCGCCCGCGTTCGCGCTCTTGGCCGGCGTGTAGCTCAGGCCTTTGACATACAGGATGCCCTTACACGATTCCCGCCACGGGCCGGGGATCGGATAGGCGCCGAGCACGACGCGCAGGCCGGACATCTGCCGCGCTTCGGCGATGGTCACGTAGTTCAGTTTGATATTCGTCAGTTCGATGGTCATCGGCGGCTCCGTGTTTCATGGATGTGGGTTGCCCAGCTTCGCATAACGCCTGCGCGCCATGTCGTCGGCGTCGGATGCAGGGCCTCAAGGCGCCGGGTATGTTGGCCGCCCATGGTCAGCCCTCCCGAAGTCTCACCGCCAGCCTTGCTGCGTCGCCTTGCCGGTGCAGCAAGTGGCTTGAAGAACCTCAGCGGTCTGTTGCTGGGCAAGGAGGCGAGCGGCACGGAAGACTTCCAGCTGCGCTGCCTGACCTTTGCCCTGCTAGCGGGCTTCATCACCTGCGCCTTCTTCGGTGGATTGGTGGCACTGACCGGCGAGATGGCGCAGGCCATGGTGCTCATCGTCACCGCCGTGCTGTTCTGTCTGGTGATCGCAGTCTATCGCCTGAGCAAGCAGGTGTCCGTGGCGTTGAATGCGACCGCCGCGGTCACTTTCCCGGGCATCGTCGCGCAGATGATCCTGCAGGGAGGCATCCACACGCGAACCTCGTGGTGGCTCATCACCATGTCCTATCTGCTTGCGACAACCGGGCTGCATCGTTCGGCGGTGATCTGGCTGGGACTCAGCGGGTTGGTGATCCTGATCTGCCTGATGCTCGATGCGCTGAGGCTCGGGCCGGCGTCGAAGCTCGGCTCGGCGCCGGGCCTGTTCATGTTCTCCGCCCAGTTTGGCCTGTTCGTCGCCGGGTTTGGCGTGGGTGGTGCGTGAGATCCTTGGAATTCAGCCACAGAGAACACGGAGAAAGAAGAGGGATCGATTGGGGGATTCCGCAATGCAATCGCCACTCCCGGCGCGAGCGCCCCGTTGGCGGCCCATCCAATTTTTCTTCCTCCGTGTTCTCCGTGGCTAAATTCCACCACCGTCAAGCACTACCCTGCCGCGCCACTTCCGCCCGCAATTCCTCGACGATTGCTTCGAGCCGCTCCACCCGTGCGGCAAGCGAACCGTCGCGCGCAGCGGCCGGTACGGCGGTTTCCTCCACCGACTCGATGTATCCGCTGAACAAATGTGCGTAACGCGATTCGCGCTCGCCGGGTGCGCGTGCCAGGCGGGCGACGAAGGGGCCGTCGTCGCGCGCCATCAGGCCCAGCAGCGCTTCTTCTACGGCCTCGGTGTCGGCGAAATCGCACAGCCGGTTCGTGCGCTGGCGGAGTTCGCCCGGCGTCTGCGGGCCGCGCAGCAGCAGCACGCACATCACGCCGACTTCGAAGGGCGAGCACTTCAGCGGGCCAAACTCGGTGTTGCAGAAGCGGTGACGAAATTTGGCGGTACGCCCGCCGAAGCCGCCGCCCTTGTCGCTGACCAGAAAGCGCTTCAGCAGCCCGTCGAGCCCGTCCTGAACCTCGCGCTCGCTGAGCTCCAGCACCGGGTCGCGATTGGTTTTCTGGTTGCAAGCGTTGGTCAGGGCATTCAGCGACAGCGGGTATTGATCCGGAGTCGTGAGCTCTTTTTCGAGCAGGCAGCCGATGATGCGCGATTCGAGGGCGGTCAGTTCTGTCTTCATGGCGTCTCCGTTGCCTTGGGGGTGTCGGCGGCAAAATCTTCGATGCGATAGCCTTCGCCGACGAGCAGATCGCGCCGCGCCACGAAGCGGGGGCGCACGAACCAGATCAGAAGCGGCAGCACCAGCAGCGCGAGCACCATGTTGATCGCCATGATCACGATGATCAGTAGCCCCATGTCGGCCACGAACTTCAGCTCCGACAGGAAGTACCACGGCGCGATGCCGACGACCATGATCGTCGCCGTGAACATGATCGCCTTGCCCGTGGTGCCGAGCGCCGCCGTGATCGCGGCGCTCCAGTCGCCGTTGCGATGCTGGTATTCCTCGCAGATGCGCGACAGCAGATAGATGCCGTAGTCGATGCCGACGCCCAGCCCGATCGCCGCGACGATCAGCGAATTGACATCCAGCCCGACCCCCAGCAGATGCATGGCGGCGTAGAGCACCTGGTTCGCGAGATTCACCGGGATCAGCAGCAGCGCGCCAGCCAGCAGCGAGCGATAGGCGAGGCTGCAGGTGATCAGAATGAAGAGATTCATCAGGCCCGTGACCACCCAGTGATAGCGATCGACGACCAGATTCACCGCCTGTTGCAGCGGAATCGTGCCGGTACCCAGGCGCACCGTGAAAAATTCGTGATCAATGCCGACCTGCGCAACCGCGGCGCCCGCCGTGGCGAGCGCATGATCGACCGTCTCCTGCTTATTGTCGCGATACCACAGCGACACCGTTGCGTTGTGCCATTTTTCGTCGACGACGTGGCTGAAATTCTTCGCGCTGCTGCCCATCGTCACGCCGAAGGCCGCCGCGCTCATCGAGGCCTGCACGGGATCGAGCGGCAGCCACTTCGTGTGTCCGCCATTGAACAGCCGATTCCCTTCGGCCATGTAGTCAGCGAAGGTCAGCGTCGCACGCGGCGGATCCGCGCCTTCTTCCATGATCCGCTGCAGGCGCTGCGCGGTTTCGACCATCCCGACTTTCTGCACCTCGAACTCGAGGCTGTCCGGGTCCTTGCCTTCGAGCACGATTTCGAGCGTGTTGACGCCCGGGAAGTGGGAGTTGATGAGCCGTACGGCCGTGTTGAATTCGGAATCCGGCCAGAACAGGTTCGAGCCTTCGACCGGATTGCCGACCTTGATCTGCGCGGCAATATAAATGGCCGCCACGCCGCCCAGCACCACCAGCAGCGCGCTGACGCGCGCCCGTGTGCCGGTCGACAGGCTGGCAATCTGTTGCAGCAGGCCCTGAAAACGGCGGTGCACCCCGCTGTCGCGGCCGCGCCCGATCAACTGCTGCACGTTCTGCGGCGCCGGCAACGAGGCGAGCAGCAGCGAAATGAGCACCACGCCGGTCGGAATCAGCCACACCGCCCACATGCCGCAGAAGATCGCGTGACGCACCATCGCCGGAATCGGGGCAAAGCCGACGATCGCGATGCCGAGAATGTCAGTGATGATGCCGACGATGCTCGGCGCCATCATCACGCTCATCGTGATCTCGGCGGCCTTCGTGCGGTCGCCAACTTCTGCATACACCTCGTAGAAGCGCTCGGTGAACTGCACCGCGTGCGAGAACGAGCGCGCGGTCAGCAGCAGCGGCACCACCATCAGCAGCGGTTCGATCGAGATGCCGAGCCAGCCGACGAGTCCGAACGCCCAGGTCCCGGCCGTCAGGCTGGTGACGATGGGGGTCAGGATGCCCACCGTGTTGCGCATGTACAGCGCCAGCGCGAGGATCAGCGCGCCCACCGTCACCGCGAAGATGACGAGCATCTGCGCCTCATACTGGTAGACCCAGCCGATCAACATGGGCTGGCCGGCGACATGCACCTCGTGGTGTTCGTCGCGCGCGGCTTCCACCAGGCCCTGCACGTAGGTGAAGGCCTCGCCATAGTCGAGCAGACGCTCGATGAAAGTCGCGGTGACCAGGGTCGCGCTGTCGTCGCGCGAGATCAGAAACACGCGCGTGTTCGGGGATTTCTCGACCAGCGTGCGGAAGCGCGCGAGTTCATCGGCGGTCTGCGGAGCCTTGTCCTCCATCAGCGGCCGCATGTCGATGCCGTTGGCGGTCGATTCGCTGTAGCGCGCCTTGGTGCTCGCGATGGACAGAATCTGGTCGTGGTCGACGCCCGGCGCGAGGTCGATGTCGCGGGTGAACTGCCAGACCTTCTGCAGGGTCTCGGCGTTGTAAATGTCGCCGTCCTTGCGTTTGATCATCACGGCGACGGTCAGCGGATTGCCGAAGCCGGGATGATCTTTGTAGACCTGCACGAACGGGTCGTTCTGCGGCAAGAGGTCGGAGAAGACGGTCTGCAGTTGGACCTTCGGCAGGCCGGCGGCGAAGAAGGCCGTCACCGCGATGAACACCGTCCAGGCCAGGCGGCGATGCGCGAGCACCCGGCGCGCGAGGCGGTAACGTAGCGAGTACATGTCGGTTGGATCCCCTATTCGCATGCGGACGGCGCCGCAAAGTACCCCATCCACGGGGTGAAGGCGAACGCTGGGCGGGCCCCGCGGTCGCGCAAAAACCGTCGCCCATTCTTGCAGACAGCGGGCGCCGCGCGTCGCAAGCGACTGATTGCGCGGCCCGTGGCCGCTGGCACAGCCGTTGCTCCGTTGGCAGACAGGCCGGCACATGCCGCTGCCGGCCCCTGTTCGAGCCAGCCTGCTGCCGGAGACAAGCCGATGTCCCAACGCCTGACGATAGCCCACACCCCCGATCCCGACGACGCTTTTCACTATTACGCACTCGAAACCGGCCGCATCACGCCGCCGCCGGGGTATGCGCTCGCGTTCGAGAAGGGGCACATCAGGGATCTCAACGAAAGCTGCCGCCGCGGCCGTTACGATGTCTGCGCCATCTCCTCGGTGTTCTTTCCGACCATCGACGACAGCTATATGATCCTCGGCTCCGGCGCGAGCGTCGGCCGCGGCTACGGCCCGGTGCTCGCGTGCCGCGCCGGCGAGGACTATGCCTCGCTCGCCGGCCGGCGCGTCGCCGTCCCGGGCGTGTCGACGACGGGCGCCTTCCTGCTCGACTACTTCTACGAGGGAAGTCTTCCGGTACCGATGGCCTTCGACCAGGTTGAGGACGCGATCCTCGACGGCAGTGTCGACGCCGGCGTGCTGATTCACGAGGAACTGCTGAACTTCGATGAACGACCGCTGCGCAAAATCTGCTGCCTCGGGATGCGCTGGTTCGAGCACACGAGCCTGCCGCTGCCGGTCGGCCTGAATGTCGCGCGGCGCAGCCTCGGTCGGCCGACGATCCAGGTCCTCGAGAACCTGATCCACGCCAGCATGCGGTATGCGCTGGCCTGTCCCGATGCGGCAATGGCATTCGCGAGCCGCTTCGGCCGCGGGCCGGACAGCCGGGTGCGCGCGGACTTCGTCGCAAAGTTCGCCAACAGCGACACGCTGCTGATGCCGGCGGACGTGCGCCTGGGCCTCGGCACGCTGTACGCCAAGGCGCTGCGCCGCGGCTTCATCGATCATCTGCCGGCACTCGACGTCGTGGATCCGGACACGCTCGCCGTGTCCGCCTGAGCACACAGTCCATGCCTCTGCTGCTGACGGGCGCGACCGGCTATCTCGGCAAGCATCTGCTGGCGGGCCTGCTGCGGACGGGCCATCGCGTCACGGCCCTCATCCGCGGCGGCGATCCGGCGCGGCTCCTCACGGCGCTGGCACCGTTCGAACTGCCGTCGGCCCTGCTGGCGGCGCCGACGCTCAGCGTCATCGCCGGCGACGTCACCGCGCCGGACTGCGGCCTCAGTGACGAAGCGCGCCGGCGCCTGGCGGGCGATCCGCCGGCGGCGTTTCTGCACTGCGCCGGACTCACGCGCTTTGAAGCCCATCTTGCCGCTGAGCTGCAGCGTCACAACGTCGACGGCAGCCGCCATGCCTGGCAGTTGTCGCGCGCTCTGGGCGTGCCGGTGTTTCATCAGATCAGCACCGCCTATGTCGCCGGCCAGGCCAGGCGGCCGCCGGGCGCGGACGAACTCGACATCGGCCAGACGTTCAACAATCCTTACGAAGCCTCGAAGTTCGAAGCCGAGCGCTGGCTGCGCGCCGCAGCGGCACAGGCGGCCGCCGCGCTCGTCGTGCATCGGCCGAGCATCGTCGTCGGCGGGCATCCGATCGGCGAGAACAATGCCGTCAGCACGCTCTACACCTTCATGAAGGCGGTGCAGTTCATCCGCGAATGCTGCCGCCGCGATGCCGATCGCGGCCGGCATGCGTTCGCGAAGCTCGGCTTTCGCCGGGCCGGTGAGAATTTCCACATCCCCGTGCGCGTCGCGGCAAATGCCGCGTCGACGGTCAATCTGGTTGCGATCGAAGATGTCGTCGACGCCGTGATCGATGCGCTCGCCCGGCCCGCCGCCGGCCCGCGCTGCCACGTGCTGACCGGCGTCGACCTGTCGATTGGAGAAATCGCGCGCGCGATCACCGGCACGCTGCGGCTGTCCGGTGTCAGCCTCGTCGACGAACAGGCGTTCGGGATCGCGCCGCGCAATGCAATCGAAGCGCACTTTCACCGCATCACGCAGGTGTACCTGCCCTATCTCTTCCGCAGCCCGGCCTTCCCGGCGCGACCGGAGGCGCGCGCGGTCGACCCCGCGGCGCTGACGCGCGACTACCTCGCGCAGCAGGGTGGCCGCCGCCAGCGGCGCGCGCCGGTCGGCGATCTCGCGCTCGGCACGCTCGGCATCCATGCACCGCGCGACTACTTCAGCGCGCTCGTCGACGGCGCGATCGGGCGGCATTTCCTGGCGCGCCATGATTATGTCGACGCCACCATCGGCTTTGCGCTGCGCGGCGCCGCGCCCTGCGAGATCACGCTACGCTTCGATCACGGCGCGGCCACCGCGCTCGCGCCAGCCGATGCGGCGCAGGCGGACTGTCGCTATGAACTCGATGCCGCGCTCTTCATGCGCATCGTGCACGGCGCGGCGGATCTCCGCGCCGCCTTTCTTGCCGGCAAGGTGCGCATCACCGGCAACCTCGAACTCGCGCTGAAGTTCGGTGCGCTGCTCGGCCTGTACTACCGCCACATCGACGATCACGTGATCGCGGAACTGACGGCGTGAATCCGGTTATCGCGCACGCGCTGCGGCTCATCGAGCGTCACCCACGCGCGCTGGTATTGAGCTTTGTCGCCGTGGCGGCGCTCGCGCTCGCCGGCGGCGGCTTTCACATCGGCCACCGTTACGAGGACTGGATCGATCGCGACGATCCGTCCTGGCGCGACTATCGCGCGATGACCGACGAGTTCGGTGACCCCGACACCGTGCTCGCCGCGTTTCCGCGCACACGCCTGAACGCCGACACCGTTGCCGGCTATTACGCGCTGATCGATGAACTGCGCAGCCGTCCAGGCGTGCTCGAGGTGTTCGAACCGGCCGAACTGCTGCTCGGGGCCGACGCCGAAACGCCGCCGCAGGCGGTGAACGTCGAGGATCTGCGCACGATGCTCACGGCCAGTACGCCGGACTGGCGCAATGTGCTGGTGTCGCGCGACCTGGCGCTGCTGAGCCCGCTGCTGCTGCTCGATCCCGCGCGGCGCGACACGCATGCGGCGACGCTGCTCGCCCTGCAGGACGGACTCGGCGCGCTCGGCATCTCGCCGCTGCTCGCGGGCACCGTGGTGTTCGGCGAAACCCTGAAGACCGCGATCGCGGGCGATCTCACCCGCGTCGTCATCCTGCTGCTCGTGAGCGCGGCGGCGCTGCTGCTGTATTTCTTTCGCGATCCGGTCGCCTGCGCGGCGGTCTTTGCCGGCATCGCGCTGTCGGTGATCTATTCGCTGAAGCTCTGTGCGCTGATTGGCCTGTCGGTGAACCTGCTGACCCTGCTGCTCGTGCCGCTGGTCTTCTGCGTGAGCCTGACCACCGCCATCCATCTGCTCGCGCGCCGCGATGGCTGCGTCTGGCGCCTGCATGATGCGTATCCGCAGGTCGTGCGGCCGCTCGCCATCGCCACCACCACCACCGCCCTCGGCTGTCTCGCCTTCGCTCATGCGCCGCAGTCGATCATCGCGCGCATGGGTATCGCGATGCCGGGCGCCGTGGTGTTCACCTTTCTGACCTCAATGCTGTTCGTGCCGGCTGTGCTCGCGCTGCTGGGACGTCTCGAACGGGCGCCGACGATCCATCTGCGCAGCGGCATCCCGCCGCGGCGCGCGCGCCAGGTCGGCAGCGTGCTGCTGGTCCTGCTTGCCATCGCCGCGGCGCTAAGCCTGCCCCGACTGACGCGCGAGCCGGATGCCTTCCATTTCTTCGCCGACGAGGCAAAGCTGGTGCACGCCTACCGTGCAATCGAAGCACAGTTAAGCGGGCTGCTCGTCGTCGATGTCGTGATTCGAAGCACGGCGGGGCCGGTCGATGCGCCCGCGACGGCCGCGGCGATCGAGGCCTTCCTGCAGGATCTGCGCACGCTGCCCTCGTTGACCACCGTGGTCTCGGGCTATGAGTGGTTGCGCCTCGCCGGCACCGCGGCACCGGCTGCGCTCGGCGCTGCGTTTTTCAACGGCAGTCGCAGCGCGACGCGCATTTCGCTGCGTTTTCGCAACGCCGACAGCCCGCCCTACCAGCATCTGGCGCAGGAGATCCGCACGCGCTGGGCGCGGCAGGCACCGGCCGATCTCGAACTGACGCTGACGGGCGTGATCCCGCTGATTCTCGACGCGCAGGACCGCCTGCTCCGCATGCAGGGCCTGACGCTGGTGGCCGGTCTCGGGCTTGCCTGTCTGTTGCTGCTGCCGTTCTTCCGCACCCCATGCCTGATGGCACTGGCCGGCATCGCGACCTTCGTGCCGCTGCTGGTCACCGCGGGGGCGATGGTGTGGCTCGCGATCCCGGTGAATGCGATCAACCTGTTCGTCGGCAGCGTGATTCTGGGGCTCGTCGTCGATGATGCGATCTATCTGCTGCACGCCTATCGGGAAACCGGCGACATCGAGGCGGCGCTGACCGACGTCGGCAGCGCACTCGGCATCACGTCGATTTCGGTCGGGCTGGCCTTCGCGTCCCTGGCGTTCGCCGAGCTGGTGCCGATTCGCCAGTTCGGACTGCTGGCGGCGATTGCAGTGGCCTGCGCCTGGGCCTGCGACGTCTGCCTGTTGCCCACGCTTATCGCCCTGCACCGCAGGCCGGCATGAACGCGCACCTGCGCACGGTGCTGGCCGCTCACTTCGACCCGCAGCACGGCAGCCCCTACTGGCTGGCACGTGAGCGCGAGCTTGGTTTTCGGGTGCTCGATCGCGTGCACGAGATCGACGACCTCGCGCTGTTCGGGCCCTTCGATCTCGCGGCCTTGAGCCGACATCCCATTGAACATTTCCTGCCGCGCTGCGTGCTCGCGCAGCCGGGCCTGCTGCTCGCCGAAACCGGCGGGACCAGCGGCGAGCCGCGGCCTGTCGCGTGGTCGGCGGCTGATTTCGAGGCGGCGTTCATCGCGCCGTTCCTGCGCCGCGTGGCGGCCAGCACCTTCGACGGTGGGCACTGGCTGTGGCTCGGCCCCGGTGGGCCGCATGTCATCGGCCGCGCGGCGCAGCGCATCGCGCAGCTGACGACCGGGTCGGATGCTTTCAGCGTCGACTTCGACCCGCGCTGGTTTCGCCAGCTCGCGCCGGGTTCGCTGGCTCGCATCCGCTATCTCGAGCATGTGCTCGAACAGGCGCTGCGCGTGCTGAACCTGCAGGACATCCGCTATCTGTTCGCAACGCCGGTGGTGCTGGGCGTGCTCGCGACGCGGCTGACCGCCGCGCAGCGTGCACAGGTGCGCTTCCTCTATCTTGGCGGCATGCCGCTCGGCGCGGACGCGATGCGCGCGGTCGGCGAGGCCTTCCCCTCGGCGCACTGTCTTGCGGGCTACGGCAACACCCTGTTCGGCGTCACCCATGAAGCCGCCGCGGGGCCGGCGAGCGTCGCGCCACCGCGCTATCTGCCGGACAGCACGCGGCTCGTGGTGTGGGTGGTGCCGCTGTGCGATGCGCCAGCGCCGGCGCGGCTCGCGGCGCGCGCCGGGCCCGGCGTCCGCGGGCAAATCGTGATGCATCGGCTGGACCCGAGCGGGTTTCTGCCATGCGTGATGGAACGCGATGCGGCACTGCGCGTGCCGCTCGACAACGGCCAGGACGGTCTCGAGGATCCGCGGCCGATCGATCTCCCCAATTTCAAAGTCGACAATGGAATCTACTGACATGACCCCCGACAAGACCGACTCCGTGGACGATCTGCTGGCGCTGAAGCGCGACTATCTGATGCCGTGCGTCTTCCATTTCTTCCGCCGGCCGATGGTGCTCGAACGCGGCGCAGGGACGCGCGTGTTCGACACCGCAGGCAAGGCTTATGTGGACTGCTATGCCGGCGTTGGCGTCAGCAACTGCGGCCACGCAGAACCGTCCATCGTCGCGCGCGCCACGGCGCAGCTCGGCAGGCTTGCGCACACCACCACGATCTACCTCACGCAGCCGATGCTGCGGCTGGCCGCAAGCCTCGCCGGCTTCATCGGCGGTAACTTGCGCAAGAGCTTCTTCTGCACCAGCGGTTCGGAAGCGAATGAAACGGCGTTGCTGCTGGCGAAGCTCGCGACCGGGCGCAACAGTTTCATTTCGCTGTCGCGATCGCTGCACGGCCGCACCTACCTGACGAGCGGTATCACCGGCATGGCTTTCTGGCGCGCCGATCCCGAGCCGCCGACCAACGTGCATTTCGCACCGAGCCCGACCTGCAGCGACTGTCCGCTGAACCTGCGCCGCCCTGCCTGCAACTTCCGCTGCGCCGACGCAATCGAAGACATCCTGTGCGAGAATCCAGGTGAAGTCGCCGCGTTCATCGCCGAGCCCGTGCAGGGCAATGGCGGCATCAATGTGCCGCCGCCCGGCTACTTCGAGCGCGTGCAGGCGATCCTTTGCAGGCATGAGGTGCTGATGATCATGGACGAAGCGCAGACGGGTTTCTGCCGCACCGGCAAACGGTTCGGCCATCAGCACTGGGATATCCAACCGGACATGATCACGGTGTGCAAGGCCCTCGGCAATGGCCTGCCGATCGCTGCGCTCGTTGCGACGCCGGCGGTGGCCGCCGCCTACACGAAGCCGGGCGCCTCGACCTTTGGCGGCAATCTCGTGTGTGCGAGCGCGGCGCTGGCGACGCTGGACTTCATGCGCGAGCACAAGCTCGAGCAGGCCGCCGCGCGCGCCGGGGAGCGGCTGCGCGCAGGGCTGGACGCGATCGCCTCGCGGCATGCCTGCGTGAAGGAAGTGCGGGGTCTCGGGCTGATGCTGGGCATGGAACTGGTGACCCCCGAAGGCGAGCCGGCCGGTCCGCTGCTGGACGATCTGATGGAAACCCTGAAGGATCTCGGCGTGCTGACCGGTAAGACTGGCCCCGGCCGCAACGTACTGACGCTGATGCCGCCGCTCGTGATCACCGACGCGGAGATCGAACACGTGCTGCACACGCTCAATCAGGTGTTCGCCGGGCTGCCAATCCGCAGCGGAGTCAGCGCATGAAGAGGTCAGCGGTGTGGGCGACGCTTGCGCTGCTGGGCGCGCCGGCCTCGGGTCCGGTCATGGCCGCCGAACCGGACTGGATCGCGTATGCCGAGGTGCTGGCGGCGCACGTCGCGCCGGCCCAACTGAGGGGCGTAAAGCTCAATGCGGTCGACTACCCGGCGCTGAAGGCGGACGCGCGGTTCGCCGCCGCTGTCGCGACGGTCGAATCGTGGCCGCTCGCGAAGCTCGAGAGCGACGCCGAGCGCCTCGCCTTTCACCTCAACGCCTACAACGTCCTGGCGCTGAAGATGGTCGTCGATCACTGGCCGCTCGACAGCATCAAGGACGTCGGCAGCCTGCTCAAGCCGGTGTGGAAGCGCCCTGCCGGCATGCTCGACGGCAAGCCGGTCACGCTCGATCAGATCGAGCATCAAGTCCTGCGCCGCATGGGCGAACCACGCATCCACATGGCCATCGTCTGCGCATCGGTCAGTTGTCCGGACCTGCGGGCCGAACCGTACACGGCGGCCACGCTCGACAGTCAGCTCGACGATCAGGCCACCCGGTTTCTCGCCAACACGACGAAAGGCCTGCGCCAGGCCGGCGACACCACGCACGTGTCGAAGATCTTCGACTGGTTCGAGGACGACTTCGACGCGCAGGGCGGCGTGGCGGGCTTCATCGGACATTACCATCCGCTGCCGGCAGGCACCGACATCGACGCCGATCTGCCCTACGACTGGACGGTCAACGGTCGCTGATGCGCCGCGCAGCGCAGCACCCGGGAGCTTCGGCTCAGGGGCGCCCAAGATCTCGCGTTGCACCCGGGCTACGGGAGGCACGTAGCCCGTCCGCCGCCGTTACAGCCGACTTGCAGCGCAACCGCACCAACTTCAGCAGCACGCACCGCCGGGCGCGCAGGTGGCGGCGGCCGCGGGCGTCGGCCCGCAGTCGAAGAGGCCCAGATGCGCCTGTTTGTCGCCGACGAGGGTGAAATACCGGCCATACCAGCTCTTTGACACCATGTCGGCGCTGTTGCCGCACACGAGCATCGGCTTGCCGGTCTGAAACAGGTGATGGTCGTCGAGCATGAACGCATGCGGATGGCCGGAGATGCCGCCGTTGTACCAGGCGACCTGGCCGTAGTCTTCGCAGCGATCCTCGAGCGCGAGCTTGAACGCACGCATCGTGATGGACGCAAAGTTCACCATGCCGATCTTCCGTTCGATCTCCTCGTTGCCGATCGTAATCGGAGTCTGGGCCACAACCCTGAAATCGGCGCAGCCGAGCTCGCTCATCAGGCGCCGGAAGTCTTCCTTGTACAGCGCGCCGGCGAGGCACTCGCCGAACAGCACCGGATCCCGCTGCAGTTCGCGCGGGATGCGGCGGTTGGCATAGACGTCGCTGAAATAAAGTTCGCCGCCCGGCTTCAGTACCCGGAAGATTTCGCCGAACGCGCGGTGCTTGTCGGGCGACAGGTTCAGCACACAGTTCGACACCACAAGATCGATGGAGTCAGCGGCGATGCCGGCCGCGCCGAGGTCTTCGATATAGCCCTGCACGAATGCGACGTTCGGCGCGGCATAGCCGAATGTCTGCGTGTGGTAGGCGACATGCCGGCGCGCGACCGCGAGCTGTTCGTCGGTCATGTCGATGCCGATCACGCGGCCCGTCGGCCCCACGAGTTTCGACAGCAGGTAAACATCGCGTCCCGCGCCGCAGCCGAGGTCCAGCACCGTGCGGCCTTCGAGCGCCGGCGGAAACGGGCTGCCGCAGCCATAGAAGCGGCTCTTCACCTCGTCGTGGATGTCGCGCAGGATCTCGCGCACCAGGGCGGGCGGCGAATCGGCGCTGCAGCAGGCGGAAGTTTTCAGATCCTGCGTCTTCTGCAGCACCTGGCCGTAATAGGCCTTCACGGCGTCGAGGGTCGTGAGATCGTTCATGGGCTCTCCTGGGCGGATCACGGCTTTCAAGGGCCGACAGTCGGTGCATGATAGTGACCACCGCCGTCGGCTGGTACCGGCGCAGGCCGCGCGCTGTCACTTTTACCGGTGTGCGCTCGTCTATACGCACGACCACAGGCCATCGATGCCAGGCCTGACCATCCACCACCGAGGAACATCACAGGACCAGCCTGACGCTCCGTGAACGTGAACTCGTCGCGCTGGGCGCGGCCCTCGCCAGCAACTGCGTGCCCTGCATCGAGTTCCACGTGCCGGCCGCCCGCAAGGCCGGCCTGTCTGACGCCGCGATAGGCGAGGCCCTCGCGCTGGCCGACAAGATTCGGCAGATGCCGGCCCGCAAGGTGCTGGACGCCGCCACCGCCCAGTTGTCGACGACAGCGCCCGCGGCAGCGGCCAGCGCGAGCTGCCCGCCGCCGGCAGCCGGCGCGAAGTCATCCTGCTGCTGACATGACAACCCGGTCGGCGCGCGTCGGCCGGGTTACCCGCAAAGGAATCTTTGATGAGGACAGACACCGCTGTCGGCCGTGATTTCGACATCCTCGCGCGCGACTACTCGCCGTCACTGCGGCGTTTCCGCCAGCGTCAGGTCGGCGATCAGGCGACGGCCGATGACCTGCTGCAGGAAACGCTGATCCGGGTGGCGCGCGGGCTGGCGGGTTTCGCCGGTCGCGCATCACCGAAGAACTGGATGTTCACTATCGTGAGCAACGTGGCGATGGACCCTCTGCGACTACCGGCCCGGCGCCGGCAGATTGTCGACATCGAGGAGTCAGTGAACGTCGATGACGGCGCGGTCAACCTTGAGCGGCGGAGGGCGTTCGACGAAATGAACAGTTGCGTGCGGGGCGTGATCGACAGCCTGCCGGCCGACTACCGAACGGCGCTGATCCTGTATGACCTCGAAGACATGGACTGTGAGCAGCCCGCGAGGGTCATGGGCGTGTCAGCTGGCGCCGCGAGGGTCCGGATTCACCGCGCCCGCACGCGCCTGAAGGCGGCGCTCGAGCAGACCTGCGGCTTCTATCGCGACAGCGACAGCGTGTTTCGTTGCAGCCGGCGTGATGCCACGGAGCCCGCCGCCGACTGAAACGTCGCGCCGCGCGGGTCGTGATCCGAAGGGTGCTCGCGGCCTTCCGCTGGCCTCTCCAGCCAGCCTCAAACCTGATCGGCCTTGTCCGCGGCCGGGGTGCCGACCTGACGCGCCGCCGGCGACGGCTGCGCGAATGAAAACCAGCCGCGCGTGCGATTGGCAAAGGCCACCAGCGACAGCATCACCGGCACTTCGACGAGCACACCGACCACGGTCACCAGCGCCGCCCCCGAATTGAGGCCGAACAGCCCGATTGCGACAGCCACGGCGAGCTCGAAGAAGTTGGAAGTCCCAATCAATGCGCATGGCGCCGCGACATCGAAGGGCACGCGCATCGCGCGCGCGGCGCCGTAGGCGATGGCGAAGATGCCGTAGGATTGAATCAGCAAGGGCACCGCGATGAGCGCGATGAGGGCGGGTTGCGCCAGTATCACGTGGCCCTGAAACCCGAACAGCAGCACGACGGTCAGCAGCAGGCCCAGCACCGAGAGTGGCTTGGCGCGTGAATTGAACTGCGCGATGGCGTGGGTTGCGGCATCGGGACTCCGCGCGTTCGCGCTCAGTCGGATGCGCGTGATCACGCCTGCCACCAGCGGAATCACCACATACAGCGCGACCGACAGCAGCAGCGTGGCCCACGGCACTTCGATGTCGGTGACGCCGAGCAGCAGCCCGACGAGCGGCGCGAAGGCGAAGATCATGATCAGATCGTTCACGGCCACCTGCACCAGCGTGTATGTCGCATCACCGCGGGTGAGCTGCGACCACACGAAAACCATCGCCGTGCACGGTGCGGCGCCGAGCAGAATGAGGCCCGCAATGTATTGCGCGGCGTTCGCCGGATCGATCAGGTCAACGAACAGATGCTCGAAGAACAGTACCCCGAGTCCAGCCATCGTGAACGGTTTGATCAGCCAGTTGACGACCAGCGTGATGATGAGCCCTTTGGGCCGCTCGTGAATCCGCCGCAGACTCGAGAAGTCCACCGAGACCATCATCGGATAGACCATGAACCAGATCAGCACGGCGACCACGAAATTGACCGATCCGTATTCGATTCGCGCGAGGAGCTGGAATGCATCCGGGAGCAGGCTGCCGAGCCCGATGCCGAGCGTGATGCTCAGGGCCACCCACACGGAGAGGTAACGTTCGAAGACACCGATCGGCGACGCAGTAGTCATGGTGCAGCCCTTGTTGGTTCAGGAATAAGGGTGGGGCCGCGCCGGCGCGGCGTGATAACGGCGGGGCGAATACCGCTGGACTCGCCGTGCTCGAGCGAGGCTGGCAGCGAAGGAAGCGCGCATGCAGCTGGCGCTGACGGGCCGTGCCGCGCTGCAGGCGGTCATCGGCTCACACCAGCGGCGGCTGCGCCAGCTTGAAGCGTTCGATCTGCGCGCCCTGCTGTTGTGCCCGGTCGAGATCGGCGGCGAAGGACAGCAGGGCTTCGTCGACACCGACACCGCACACACCGGTGCTGCAGCAGAGCGCGGGGTCGTAAATCTGGATCTTGCTCATGGCAATGCGCCGGGCTGCGATGTTTAGGGGCGGATCAACTGCGGCCGATGTCGTCGAGGCGGTGTTGTAAGGCCAGGGAATCAATGGCGTGCAGCGGCAGGTTCAGAAACAAATCGATCCGGCGCCGCAGATGCTTCATCGCCTGCACGAAGGCGCGGCGGCGTTCGATGTCGGTGCCTTCGACCGCCGCCGGATCCTCGATGCCCCAGTGCGCGGTCATCGGTTGCCTCGGCCAGTGCGGGCAAACTTCGCCGGCGGCGTTGTCGCAAACGGTGAAGACAAAATCGAGCGGCGGCGCCGCGGCCGTCGCGAACTCGTCCCAGCCCTTGCTGCGGAATTCGCCTGCGTTGAAGCCGAGTTCCTGAACGATTTCGAGCGCGAACGGATTGACGCGCCCGGTCGGGTGGCTGCCTGCAGACCACGCCTGGAACCGATCTTGGCCGAGGTGATTCATCAGCGCTTCGGCGATGATCGAGCGCGCGGAATTGCCGGTGCACAGAAAGAGCACGGTGTAGGGTCGGTCAGTCATGGTCTCACTCATGGCAGGCGGCGTGGGGCGCTGCGCGGGCGGGCCTGTTCAGTGGCGGGTTCGGCACAGCAGCTGGCGACGGCGAGTTCCGCGCAGCGTGCGGGTTCCCCCTGGCAGCATTCTGCCGTCAGATAATCGATGAGCGCGCTCATCAGCGACAGTTCGGCGCAGTAGCGCTGGAAACGGCCCTCCGGCGTGACGCGCACCAGGCCGGCGTGGGCCATGGTCTTCAGGTGAAATGACAGATTAGTCGGCGGCAGACCGAGTTGCGCGCCGATCTCGCCGGCCACGAGTCCGTCCGGCGCGTGGCGCACCAGCAGGCGATAGATGTCGAGCCGATGACCCGAGGCGAGACATTCGAAGACGGCGCTGGCGGTGTTGCGATCCATACTTCAACGATACAAGGATTATTGAATAGACGGAAGCGGCACGGCCGGCACTCCCTGTATGCGATGACGTCCGCTGCTACAGTCGACGCCTGAGTCCTCAGCCGGAGGTGAGTGTGTTTTCAAAAATCATGATCGTGCCCCGCTGGTCTGGGCACTCGTCCTCAGATTGATACCCATGGCTGAGCGCTGCGCTCGCCGGCGAGGCGGCGGTCCAGGCGCTGGATCTACCCGACCCGGGAATCCCGACGATCGAGGCGTGGACGGCGGGGGTGCAGGCGGCGATCCGGCGAATCGCCAGCGGTAGTGGCGCGACCTCGATGGCCGGCGAGACGTGACGGGGAGCCGGGACTGTGCCCCCGCACTCGCGGACGCCTGCCGGCTGCCTGCGGCGACATCAGGCGGCGTCAGCGCGGCGGTCTGACCGGTTTGAACTCGCCGTCCGTAAGCCGTAACTGCACGCGTTCGCCAACCCTCGGGTGCGGCCGATGGTAGGTCAGGCGAATCCGGGTCCCTTCATCGAGCTGGAGAGTCACGCGCGCTCGCCACGCCGTGCCGCGGCCTGGCGCGCGTATCGGCACCACCCCAATGACCTTCGCCTCCACGAGGCCCTCGGCCATACGCTCCAGCGCGCTTGCCGGCATCGCGAGCAGCGTCGACAGCACGACGACTCCGACAAGGGCGATCGGCCGCTTGCCTTTGAGCATTGAACGTTCAGGCATCTGACAGTCCTCGCACGGTTCTGAACATGATCGTTGAAGATGCGCGTGCGGCTGCGCAGCGGCAATTCGGGCTGCCCTGATCCAGACTACGGGATCAGGTGCAGCGCCGCCGGGAACAGGACCAGGAATCCGGACGTGCGCTACGCTGCGGGTCGCTGAGGCTCGAGCGTGTGGCGCCAGCGGTGGCGCCGGTGCCTGAACATTCCGCAGAGGTAGAACTGACGCCGGAAGCCCAACATCCGATGCCGGACCGGTCAGATTCTCCGACCAACGCGGTTTGTCGCCAGGTCGGCCGCCCTACTCTTCAGGACTCTGGGGCTCGAGCGTATGCCGCCAGCGATGCTCGTCGCGATCGAAGATTCGCCGCGATTCACGCGGTCCCCAGGTGCCGGCCGGATAGGTCGCGATGTAAGCTGTTTCGCCAGCCCACACCGACAGCACCGGATCCACCACCCGCCACGCATACTCGACTTCGTCGAAGCGCAGGAACAGTGAGCGGTCGCCGCGGATGACATCAAGCAGCAGGTCTTCGTAGGCGTCGGTCTTTTCCTGCTCGTGCTCACGGAAGTGGGCGTCTAGCGACAGCTGCCGTGTCCGCATTTCGAGTCCGGGTTCCTTCGCGGTGATTTCCACGCGCAGTGACTCCTCGGGTTGAATGCCGAGGATCACCCAGTTGGAATGCAGCCGATCGACATGGGTGCCACGAAAGAACTGCAACGGGGGATGCTTGAAGCAGATCGACACCATCGACCGCGCCTCGGCCATGCGTTTGCCGGTCCGCAGATAAAATGGCACGCCGCGCCAGCGCCAGTTGTCGATATAGACCTTCAGTGCGGCATAGGTCTCGGTGACGCTGCGCGGATCGACCCGCGCTTCCTCGCGATAACCGGGCACACGCACGCCGTCAAGTTCGCCTGCGGCATACTGGGCCCGATACGTCTGCGTGTGCACCGTGCTGCGCTCAATGGGGCGCACGGCCTTCAACACCTTGACCTTCTCGTCGCGCAGGGATTCCGCATCCATCACCGACGGCGGCTCCATCGCGACCAGCGTCAGCATCTGCAACAGATGGCTCTGAATCATGTCGCGCAGCGCGCCCGCGCCTTCGTAGAAGCCACCGCGATTGCCGACGCCCAGCGTCTCCGCGTGCGTGATCTGCACGTGATCGATGTGATCGCGGTTCCACAGCGGCTCCATCATCAGGTTCGCGAACCGGAACACCAGCACGTTCTGCACGGTCGCCTTGCCCAGATAGTGATCGATGCGGTAGACCTGCGACTCCTCGACGTGCCGTCCGATTCTGCGCTGCAGATCCTGCGCGCTAATCAGATCGGACCCGAAAGGCTTCTCGACCACGATGCGGCGCCAGCCGTGCGCTTCGCGTAACAGGCCGTGTGCGCTGAGCTGTTCCGTGATGAGCCCGAACTCCGCGGGCCCCACCGACATGTAGAACGCGGCATTCAACGTCGGCCCGTCGGCAATGAAGGCTTCGATCTGCGGGTACATGCCGGGATCGTGCAGGTCACCGCGAAAATACTGCAGCCGCGCCGCGAAGCGGGCGAAGACGGCGTCATCGAGGCCACCACGCGCCTTGGCGCTGATCCAGGCCTTCACGGTTCCCTGCCACTGCGGCTGCGAGTACTCCGACCGTCCGCAGCACAGCACCCGCACGCCGTCGTTCAGTTGCCCGGCGCGATCGAGGTGATAGAGGGCCGGCAGCAGCTTGATCGAAGCCAGATTGCCGGTGGCGCCGAAGATCACATAGGTACACGAATCAGTCATCGATGCGCTGCTCCTGGCGGGTGCCGCTCCAGTCGAAATGAAAGCTTTGGTCGGCTGGCCGGTCGGTGCGTCGATAGGTGTGCGCGCCGAAGTAGTCGCGCTGGGCCTGCAGCAGGTTCGCCGGCAGACGCGCGCTGCGATAACCGTCGAAGAACGACAGCGCCGCGCCAGACGCCGGCAGCGGAATCCCGCGCTGGATGCCGACACTGATCGCGCGGCGCCAGCCACCCGCATGACGCGCGAACTCGCCGACGAAGAACTCGTCGAGCAACAGGTTCGTCAGTTGGGGAGCGCGCGCATAGGCCGCCTTGATCTGATCGAGAAAGCGGCTGCGGATGATGCAACCGCCGCGCCACACCAGCGCGATGTCGCCAAACGCGAGCTGCCAGCCGTAGCTGTCCGCGGCCGCGCGCAGCAGCATGAAACCCTGGGCATAGGACACGAGTTTCGAACAGTACAGCGCGGACTGGATGTCGTCGCTCATCGACGCGGGCGGCGGTGCGTGGGCCGGCACGCCGCCGTCAGTGAGGATGCCGGCAGCCAGCGCCCGCTGTGCTTTCAGGGACGACAGGAAGCGGCTGCTGACCGCTTCGGCGATCAGCGTCAGCGGCACGCCAAGCTCGATTGCATTGATCGCCGTCCACTTGCCGGTGCCTTTCTGCCCGCTGCTGTCGAGGAGGTGGTCGATGAACAGCGAACCATCGGGGCTGCGCACGTCGAGGATGTCGGCGGTGATCTCGATCAGATAGGACGCCAGCGGGCCCTCGTTCCACGCCCGGAAGGTGCGGGCGAGATCGTCAGCCCCCAGTCCCACGCCTTCGCGGAGCAGCTGATACGCTTCACCGATCAGCTGCATGTCGCCATATTCAATCCCGTTGTGCACCATCTTCACGTAGTGCCCGGCACCGCCGTCGCCCAGCCATTCGCAGCACGGCGCGCCATCGACCTTGGCCGCGATCGCCTGGAACATCGCCCGCACCCGCGGCCAGGCCGCAGCGGAGCCTGCGGGCATCAGCGCAGGCCCGTACCGCGCGCCTTCTTCGCCGCCCGAAATGCCCATGCCGATGAACAGCAGCCCACGGGCTTCGAGTTCCACGAGTCGCCGGTTGGAGTCTTCCCACAGCGAATTGCCGCCATCGATCACAATGTCGCCGGGCTCGAGAAATGGCAGCAACTGCTGAATCTGCGCGTCAACCGCCGCGCCGGCCTGGATCATCAGCAGGCACACACGCGGCTTCTCGAGGGCCTGCGTGAACGCCTCCACGGTCGGACACCCCAGCAGGGATTTATCCGGATGCTCCGCCATCAGCTGGTCCGTTTTGGCCGGCGAACGGTTGTGTACCGCCACCGTGTAGCCGTGATCGGCCAGATTCAACGCGAGATTGCGGCCCATGACCGCCAGCCCGATGACGCCGATGTCAGCTCGTTTCATGCGCAGTTCGCCTGTAGTCCCCATCGCCGGGGTAGCGGCTGCGCGACAGCAAAGAGCTCACCACCGGAGTTCGCGGCGCGCGCAGCGGATAAGGACGTTCGCCCGCAGCACCCCGTGGGTACGGCTGAATTCAGCGTACGCGAATCGGGCCAGGTAGCCAGCGCTTGTCGGCTTGCGTAGTGCGCGCCATCGGCCGCAAGCCCGGATGCTACTCCTGGCGCCAACGCCTGACCGGCATGAGCGCCAATCTCGACCGTCGGGCCGGCGGTCATGCTGGGATTAGCCACCGAGAACACAGAGCAAAGAGAATTGGCGAATTCAGGGTGCTGCGGCTGACGCCGTCAAATTCTTTCTTCCCTCGGTGTTCTCGGTGGCAAATGCGAGTGTTTTCCCGTACACATCCGCTGTCAGCCCACGAGACAGGCGGCGCCGCGGTCCGGTCTGCCTGCAGACGGCGGACGACGCGCAAAGTCAGCCGGGGGGCAAGGACCAGCCGACGGATTCAACCTGCGCGCTGCGCCTCGCCCATGCCGTAGCGCTCGATTACCTCGTAGAAGGAGTTGCGCTGTGTCGGCTCGAAGCCCATCGCGCGAATGACGTCGAGCGTGCGCAGGAGACTGGTCTTCGGCGCATGGCCGGCCTTGCCGAGTACGCTTTCCTCGAACAGCAGGCCACCGAAGTCGTCGGCACCGGCGAGCAGGCCCAACTGGCCGGTGCGCAGATCCTCACTGAACCACGAAGATTGCACGTGGGGCACGTTATCGAGCACGAGGCGGGCGGTGGCAATCAGGCGCAGATAGCGCATCGGATGCGCCGCGAGCCTGACTTTCTTGCCCAGCGTCGAGTTGCCCGGCTTGAACGACCACGCAATGAACGAGCTGAAGCCGTGGGTGCAATCCTGCAGTTCACGCACCGCGAGCAGGTGCTCGACAATCTCGGCGGGCGTCTCGACATGGCCGTACATCATCGTCGCCGTGGTCTTCATGCCGACCTCATGCGCCTCGCGCATGATGTCCAGCCAGCGCGCCGCGCTGCATTTTTCGGGGGCGATCGCGTCGCGCACGCGTTGCACGAGAATTTCCGCGCCGCCGCCGGGCATCGTCCGCACACCGGCCGCATGGAGCTGTTCAACGATGAGGCGCGTGCTGAGGCCGGATTGATCCGACAGATACGCGATCTCCGGCGGCGAGAACGGGTGGACGTGGATTGCCGGACACGCCTCGCGGATCGCCGCCACATAGGCGAGCCAGTGGCCGAGCGTGACGTCCGGGTTGTGACCGCCCTGCAGCAGCACCGTGGTGGCACCGGCATCGGCCGCCGTCTTCACGCGCGCGGCGAGTTCGGCGGGGGCAAGCGTGTACGCGTCTTTCGCGCGGTCGCTGCGCCAGAACGCACAGAATTCGCAGTGCGTGACGCAGACATTCGTGTAGTTCGGATTCGTGTCGTAGACGAAGCTCACGGCGGGATCCGGGTGCTTTTGCATCCGCGCCTGGTGTGCATAGGCCATCAGCTCACCGATCGGGAAGTTGCCGGCCAGCAGCGTCAAGCCATCCTGCGCGTCGAGTCGCGCGCCGCGGTCGAGCTTTGCCATCAGATTCGCATGCATCGTCATTGCTCCGGCGTCGTGTCGGTCAGGCGAGGCGGGCGGTCGCGCCCGTTCCCGCGTGGGGTGTGGGGTGAGGCCGGTGGCGCGCAGCGAGCGTGAAGTCCGGCCAGTCGAAGCGCGCGAGCTCGTCGAGATAGCGCTGTTGGCCGCGCAGATCGGCCGCTTCGAGCACGGTTCGGATGCCGTTCAGGTAGGCGCGCGCAGCGCCGGGCGCCAGGCCGGCCCGCCCGGCGTCGGCGGCGGCGGCACCATCGAGCAGTCTTGATTCCGCCTGCGCATAGGCAGCGAGCCACGCCAGCAGACGCGCGCGCAGCGCCGGCGCCGCGTCGCGCCGGATGACCCAGCGCGCGAACACCATCGGCAGGCCCTGCAGGCGATGCCAGCGCTCCGCGAGGTCGATCACGTACGGATAGGCCGCCAGGCGCGGCGCACGGCGCAGCGCCGCGTCCCCAATCACGAGTTCACCGTCCGGCGTGTCGCCGGCCGTCGCCACCGTCGGCATCGCGCGCCCGCGCCAGGCCAGCAGCAAATACAGCAGACGCACGGAGCTGCGGGAGTCGGGGGTCAGCGCGATGCGTGAGTGGCCGTCCAATTCGTCAAAGGGCACGCGCGAGAAGAACAGCACGCTCAACGACGGGCCCGCGCAGGCAATGCCGTAATCACCGAGCAGATCGACCTGTCGACCAAGCTCGCCGAGCGCGCCGACCGGCACGATGCCCGCCTGCGCGCGGCCACCGACGATCGCCGGCCCCGCTTCGCGCGGCGGCAGCGCCAGCAGTTCACAGTCTGCCGGTGCGCCGTGATGCACGAACGCCCGCGTGTTGAGGTAGGGCGTGATGACCAGGCGGACGGGGTCTTTCACCGCGACTGCTCGTCCAGCGGCTGGTAGTCGCCGCCGCGCTCGACGGCTTCGAAGCCGGCGAGCTCAATCAGGCGCCGCATTTCGTCACGTGCCATCAGCTTCGGTGTCGGCGCGCCGGATCCATGCGCGACCTTCTCCATGCCGAGGGTGCCGTCCAGATCGTCGGCGCCCCATGACAGGCCGGCGGCCGCCGTCTGCAGGCCGATCATCGGCCAGTACGCCTTGATATGCGGGATGTTGTCGAGCACGAGGCGCGACATCGCAATCACCTGCAGATTCTCGAACGGCGAAATCGCCTGCGTGCTGCCCTTGCCGTACTGCATCGCGAGCGGAATGAAGGACACGAAACCGCCGGTGCGGTCCTGCAGATTCCTGAGCCGGAACAGGTGATGCAGGCGCTCTTGAAGGCTTTCGCCGAAGCCGAACAGCATCGTCGCGTTCGACGGCACGCCGAGCCGGTGCGCGCGTTCGTGCACGTCGAGCCAGTCGTCGGCGCCGAGCTTGTGGCGGAAGTGCGCCTGCCGGATGCGCTCGGAGAACATCTCCGCGCCGCCGCCGGGCATGCCGTTCATGCCGGCCGCGCGCATCGCGGTCAGCACGGCTTCAAGCGTGAGCTTCGCGGTGCGCGCGAACCAATGCATCTCGACCGCCGTGAAGGCCTTGATATACAGCGCGGGATAGCGCTCGCGCAGGGCGGCCACCAGCGCCAGTGAACGGTGGTAACCCCAGTCGTGATTGAGTCCGCCAACGATGTGCACTTCGCGCGGCGTGTGGGCGTCGACCGCCGCCAAGATGTCGTCTTCGGTCTGCACATAGGCATGGTCTTCGCCCGGCTTCGCGGCGAAGCCGCAGAACTTGCAGTCGCGCACGCAGACATTCGATGGATTGATCTGCAGATTGTCGACGAAGCTCGCGCGCTGGCCGTGACGCGCGACGCGCGCGGCGTTCGCAAGCTTGCGCAGTTCGAACAGACGCGCGGGACTGTCGTCACTGAAGAGCTCAAGCGCCGTGTCTGGATCGAGGCGCGAGCTCAGCACAGGCGCGACGGCGAGGGGCAGTGAATCATGCATGTCGGTTCTCCATGAGGGGGCGACGCAGGAGGCCGGGCGCAAGCGCTGCGGCCAGGCGTCTGGCACTGTGTTCGAGGTTGCGCAGCAACGTTGCACGGTCATCCGCGTGATCGCTGACCGCCTTGAACAACGCGCAGGGCACGCCGGCCGCTGCGCACAGTCGCGCAATGCGCGCGCCTTCCATGTCGACCAGATCGGCGGTCGCGGCGAGACGATCGCGCACGGCGGTGTCGAACAGGGGGCTTGCGCGCGACACCAGCCGCGCGCCGCCGAGGTCGGGTGGCAGCCACGCCAGTGACTGCGCGTCGAGCGTCAGATAGTCGGCAGCCGGCACCGCGTGATCGGCTGCTTCAGACACCGCCTCGACGCGCAGAATGTCGCCAATCGTCAGCCGGCTGTGCAGCGCGCCGGCGATGCCGGCGTTCAGTACCGCGGCCGGCCGCGCCCGCGCCAGCAGGTCTTCCATCGTTGCCGCAGCGGCGGCCAGCCCCATGCCGGTCATGACGACGGTAACGCCGCAGGCCGGGGCGCGAAAGCTCGGATAAGCCGTGTCCGTCTGGATCTGGGCTGCCAGCAGTTCGAGCATGGGCTGCGCTTCGGCCAGCGTCGCGAACACACAGGTGATGTCCGTGGTTCGTGTCATGCGACCGCCCGCAGGCGTTCACCCAGCGCGTACACCGCCGCCCGGCCGTGCGGGCCCAGCGAGTGCGTGCGCGCATTCACGTAGAGACCGATGTAGTCGCGGAGCACAGTCTCGTCCATCTCCTGCGCGTGCTGCCGGATGTAGGCCTTGAGGGCGGCGTCGTTACCGACGGCGGCGAGCCGCAGGGACTCGCGCATCAGGGCCTCAAACGCGCGGCCATAGGTGGCATACAGCTCGCGTTTCATCACATAGCAGCCGAGCGCGACCGGCAAGCCCGTCGTCGCGTGCCACCAGGCGCCGAGATCAACGAGGCAGTGCAGGCCCTGCGCGGCATAGGTCAGCCGGCCTTCGTGGATCACCACGCCCGCATCGAAGTCGCCGCGCGTGAGGCCCGGCATGATGTCGTCGTAGCGGCGATGGCTGAGGCGGGCGGCGGGCGCATACAGCCGGCACAGCGCCGCGCCGGTTGTGCGCGTGCCGGGGCCAACCAGCCGCACATGCGCGAGATCCGTGCGCCGCAGCGGTGCGCGCGTGAGGATCAACGGGCCATAGTCTTCGGCGACAGCGGCGCCGACGTCGAGCAGCGCGTAATCCTCTCGCAGTTCGCCGAACAGCGCGCAGGACACCTTCACGATGTCATAGCGTCGCGCGAGTGCCGCTTCGTTGAGGGCTTCGATGTCTTCGAGCGTGAGCGCGAGATCGGCGTCCGCGAGCGCAATGCGGCCAAGCGCGACGGCGCCGGCGAAATAGGTGTCGTTCGGGCACGGCGTGAGGCCGAAGCTGAGGCGGCGGCGTGCGTTCATGCGTCCACCAG
>Ga0163144_10004207_pt1 | contig 32519 bp, 29 predicted proteins | sample OliLak19BULKMAT1_FD_123175 | JGI IMG/M metagenome (GOLD analysis project Ga0163144, IMG submission 123175) | Freshwater microbial mat bacterial communities from Lake Vanda, McMurdo Dry Valleys, Antarctica - Oligotrophic Lake LV.19.BULKMAT1 | ecosystem: Environmental > Aquatic > Freshwater >... | reverse complement strand
CGTTGGGGGCGCGTTGCTGCTGACGCTTGGTCGCTACCCGGTGTTGGGGGGTGAGGATGGCCACACTCGCTAGGCCGACAGCGCTGGAGAGCTTGGTCGCCGCCGTCGGCGCGAGGGCGGTAAGCACGTCCGCCGCCGATTTGGAGCTGTACGGGCAAGATGTCTTTTCGGTTGGGAGGACGCCGGTGGCGGTCTTTCGTCCCGTCTCAGTTGAGATGCTGGCAACAGGGGTGGCAGCTGCGACCGGGCAGGGCATCGCAGTCCTGCCGCGTGGCGGCGGTATGAGCTATACGTCCGGCTATCTTGCTGAATCGGGCGACGCGTTGCTGATCGATCTTGGCGGGTTGGATCGCATCGTTGAGATCGACCCTGTTGATATGCGCGTCACGGTCGAGGCGGGATGTAGCTGGGCGGCGCTGTATGAGGCGCTGCGTCCCCTTGGCCTGCGCACGCCCTTATGGGGTACGCTGTCTGGCAGCACGGCGACCATCGGCGGTGGGATGAGCCAGAATGGCCTGTTCTGGGGGGCGCGGGGCGGCAGCATCGCGACCTCGGCGCTTTCCTTTGACGTTGTCTTGGCCGACGGCACGATCATGAAGACCGGCAGCGATACTTTGCGACCCTTTGGTCCTGATCTGACCGGGCTTTTTGCTGCGGATTGCGGCGCGCTTGGCATCAAGGCGCGGGTTACCCTGCCGCTGATGCGCGAAGCGGCTGCCTTTGCGTATGGAAGCTTTGCCTTTGAAACGCCGGATCAGTTCACGGCTGCGACAAGCGAGATAGCGCGCTGCGGCCTTGCGTCCGAAAGCTTTGGCTTTGATCCGTTCCTGCAGGCGCAGCGGATGAAGCGCGACAGTCTGGGCGCGGATGCCAAGGCGCTGGTTGGCATGATGAAAGCGCAAGGGGGCTTTTGGAAGGGCCTGAAGGAAGGCGCGAAAGTCGTGGCGGCGGGCCGGTCGTTCCTCGACGAAGCGCGGTTTTCAATCCACACGATCGCCGAAGGGCGAAATCAGGCTGCCGCCGATACTGATATGGCAGCAATCCGTGAGATTGCCGAGCAGCATGGCGGGCGCGAGGTTGAGAACACGATCCCCAAGGTGTTGCGCGCCAATCCTTTTCCGCCCGTCAATTCGATGCTCGGCCCATCGGGTGAGCGGTGGGTGCCGGTACACGGCGTGGTGCGCCACAGCCGCGCGCTGCCAACGATTGAGGCGATTATCGCGCTGTTTGAGGCGCACGCCGAGCCGATGGAACGGCTGGGGGTTGGTGCCGGTTACATGTTCCTGCCGGTCGCGACGACGGGATTTTTGATCGAACCGGTATTTTACTGGCCGGACGCACAAGGCGCGCTGCACCAGGCATCGGTGGAGCGGGCGCATCTTGCCAAGCTGCATGATTTCCCCGCCAATCCGCCTGCTCGCGCGCTGGTGGAGCAACTGCGCGCCGAGATCATTGCCATTTTCGGCCGGATGGAGGCGGTGCATTTTCAGATCGGTCGTGCTTATCCTCTTGGAGAACGCAGTAATCCTGCCGGTTGGGCGCTGTTGAAACAGGTCAAGGAAGCGGTTGATCCGCACCATCTGATGAATCCAGGGGTATTGGGGCTATGACCGCACCCTATGCTGCGGTTGCGATGCAGCTCGCCGCGCGGTCGGTGGAAAATTGCGCGGATCGGGCGGCTGCAAGCACGCAGATGCTGGCGATGATCGACGAGCTTGGGGCCAAGCTTCGCAGCGCTATGATTTTCATCCAGCAATATGGCGGGACGCCGGTGAAGCTGGCGGTGCTGCCCGAATATCTGCTGACGAGTTATCCCGGCCGAATCAGCGTCCCCGACTTTGCCGACAAAGCCGCGATCGATATCGACGGCCCGGAATATCAGGCGTTTGGCAAGATCGCACAAGCGCAAGCGTTGTTTATTGCGGGCAATGCCTATGAACGCGATCCGCATTTTCCCGGGCTGTATTTCCAGACCAGTTTTGTCGTGGCACCGTCGGGTGACGTGGTGCTGAGGTATCGTCGGCTCAACTCGATGTTCGCGCCGACACCGCATGATGTCTGGTCGAAATATCTCGATCTTTATGGGCTCGACGGGGTGTTCCCGGTGGCGCGCACCGAGATCGGCAATTTGGCGGCGATTGCATCTGAGGAAATTCTATACCCTGAAATCGCGCGCGCGCATGCGCTGCGCGGTGCCGAAATCTTCGTCCATAGCTCATCGGAGATTGGCTCCCCCAACGCCACGCCCAAGGCGATTGCCCGGCGCGCGCGGGCTTTTGAAAATTGTGCCTATATCGTCTCAGCCAATACAGCGGGGATTACGGGCACGGTGATGCCGGTTGCGTCTGCCGACGGCAATTCAGTTGTGGTCGATTACAAAGGGCAGATCCTTGCCGAGGCAAATGGCGGCGAAACCTTCACCGCCTTTGCCGATATCGATGTGGCCGCGCTGCGCGCGCAGCGGCGCAAGCCCGGTATGACCAACCAGCTTGCGCGCCAGCGGCTGGAACTGTTTGCGCCCATTTATTCGGGACGCATCGTGCAGCGCGCGAACAGCCTTGCCGATGCCGATGGCGGATACCAAATCCCGGATCGCGATCATTTTCTGCGTGTTCACGAAGGCGTGATTGCCCGACTTGCCAAGGATGGCCTGATATGAAGCATGATGTCGCCCCGCCCTATACCGCCGTTGCGCGCCACGCGGTGTTCCCTGACCCGAGCCATGACGAGGCCGCTCGGTTCGATTTTCTCGCCAATTTCAACAAATATATGTCGACCACGCTCGGTCCCGGCAACAAGCGCGCTTACGACATCAGGATACTCCCCGCGTTTGAGAAGGAACATGGCCGCGCACCTGCTGATCGGTTTGAAATCCGGCGGGCGATGAATAAGGATCCCTGGCACCGTTTCTGGTCGGCGCTGAAGCGCAATTCGATGGAGATGCGCCAGCAAAACGGTCGGCAGATGGTGCTTCGGCAGCTCGATCAGCTCGATGGAAAAGTGCGCCAGTTCAACGAGGGGCGCGATACGCTTTGGCTTGACCCCGCTGTTGCCGTGCCGCGTTACCAGCAGGCGGTCGACATCCATTGCATGCCCGGCAGCTATCATGGCGAGGAGCGTCCTGGCGATGTCTCGGCTGGTGCCAATTATGATTGCGGGATTTTTGCGACAACCGCAGGCGGCCTGGGTGCATTGTCCGATGGCGGCGGGATGGCGCTGGTCGATTGGATCAAACGCGAGCGCCCCGGTTGGACGCCCCGGCGTATCCTCGATCTGGGCTGCACGATCGGCCACAACATCGTGCCGCTTGCGCTCGCGTTTCCCGACACCGAAATCATCGCGATTGACACGGCGGCACCCGCGCTGCGCTATGGCCATGCCCGCGCACAGGCGCTGGGCGCGCGCAATCTCCACTTCGTCCAGATGAATGCGGAGGATATGAGCGCCTATCCCGACGGCCATTTCGATTGGGTGCAAACGACCATGTATCTGCACGAATTGTCCGGCACCGCGCTGCCCAGGATTATCAAGGAAGGTGCAAGGGTGCTCGCGCCCGGTGGCCTAATGTTCCACCTCGAACAGCCACAATATTCCGATGCGATGCCGCTTTACGAGCAGTTCATCCGTGATTGGGATGCGTTCAACAATAATGAGCCTTTCTGGTCGTCAATGCACGCGCTGGACCTGAAATCGCTTATTATTGAGGCGGGCTTCCCCGCTGACAGCCTGTTTACGACCGGGGTGCGCGCAGTGGTGGATGAAACCATCTTCCCGACCGCCAACGCAGGTGACGGCGAGGATCACGGCCGCGCCGCCTATTGGAACGCCTATGGCGCATGGAAGCCAGCCGCGTGAGCGATGACCTTGACTGGATTGGCCTGGCGGGCAAGCGCGCCAAGGGCAAGCGGCCTGAATATTTCGATGATCCCGCGATTGATCGGCTGCTGTCGATCACCATGGCATTGGTCGGCGAAGTATCGGTGATGCGGCAGCGGATGGATACAATCGAACGGCTGCTCGATACCAAGGGCGTTGTCAGCCGCGATGATATCGAGCGCTTCGAGCCTGATGCAGAAGGTGCGTATGAACGTGGCGTGCAGACCAAGGCCTATATCGCGCGGGTGATGCGCGGGGTGCAGCAGGCGATGGAAGCGATGGCGTCCGAGGAAAAGCCGGTCGAAGAGGTTAGTCGTGAGCTGAAGGAAATGTGATGATGCATCGCACCGTTCGCGGGCGCATCCGCTACACCTCGAAAAAGCCCGAGATGCTGGACGCCGAACGTGGGCGCGAATGGTTTTCGTTTACGCATCACGGGGATGGATCGGCCATTCTGAACGCGCATTGCGAGATCGAGGAGCCCGCGCCGACGGTGATGCGCGATATCATCTACGCGATCGGGCCGGATGGTCGACCGCGAAACCTGCACGTCCATCTGGTGGTGGGCGATGTGTTTATGGGATCGGGCTGGCTTAACCTGGCGCAGGGTGAGCAGGGCGGCGACGGTGGGCGCATTGAGTGCGAGAGTGCTGGCCCGTCGATCGGGCGGGTGTCGCAACGGCTGGACTTTACCGGTGCGCTGGACGGGTTTGGCACACACCCCATCGTCGGCGACGGCTATTTGACCAAGTGCATGGACGTGGCGCGCGGCCCGCATCGGCGCACGATTCGCGTCTTTTTGCCGTCGGCCGACCATCGCGGTGCCACTCCGCCGATCGCATCGGAGGTCGTGATTGACCTCGCATATCTGGGCGATGAAACAGTGACGGTGACCGCCGGTACCTTCGCCTGCCGCCGCTTTGCCTTTATCGATACCAGCGAGGCCGGAATGGGCGGTAAGCAACATCCGCACTATGAAATGTGGGTGACGGCCGATGACGATGCGGTGTTTGTTCAAGGCGGCGTCGGGGGCTATATGGCGACGTGGTATGAGCTGGTAGAGCTGACGCGTTAGGGTGCGACGGGCGCAATCCCTGCCGCGCTGAAACGTGCATTGTACGATCCGCCGCCTACTTTTCCCGCCATGTCCGCGCGCACCGGCACTTCGGGATACACTACCACGACATAATCCCCCGCCGACGGGTTCAGCCGCAGCGGCTTGATCGTTTCTTGATAGATTTTTGAGTGCCAGAACGCGCGGGCGTTGGCCAGGCAAGGGAAACGGACTATCAGGTTTGTATAGCCCTTGGGAGCTTCGCCTTCCAGCGTGTCGAGCGGGGCCGGGCCATTGAGATAATAGCCACCCAACTGCTGATACAGGCCACTATCGGCAATCGCCCTGGCATAAGCGATCATGCGCGCTCGATCATGGGTTGGGCCCGATACGACCATTAAGACGGGCTTGTTATCGCACACCATAGGCACAGCGGTGACGGGCTGCGTGGTTTGGGCGGCTGCTGCTGCGGCAAGAAGATTCAGGATCAGGCTCATCATCTTACCCCAGTAACTGGTTCAACTCGATCAGGATGCCATCGGGATCGAAGAAATTGCACCCCTTCACACGGATCGGTGGCGCGCCGTTGCGACCGGGATATTCCTGCAACCGGGGTGGCGACGTAACGGTGACACCAGGCACCTTGGCTGCGGCCGCACAGCGGCCCTCGACATCATCGGTATTCAGGACGATCACGGTGCCGCCATAGGTCATGCGCTTGGGGTAAGGTTTGGCGACCCCGAGCGTTGGCTTGGTCCATTCCATTAGCCCAATCCAGCCAACCCAGGGATCATTGCCGTTCAGCAGGACAAGCCGTGCACTAGCCCCCGGCACATTGGCGGGCAGGGCGACGCCCGAGGTTGTCACTACCGTATCATAATTGACCTTCAGGCCAATCACATCGCGGTAAAGCTTCAGCGAGTTTTCCATGTTGCGCACGATAATCGTGGTGCGGCGCACATCGGTTGGCACGCGCTCGGCGGGTTTGGTGACTCCGGGCGAGCTGCTTGGCGGGGTCGTCTGGCCCAGTGCAGGTGCCGTCATCGCCAACAGGCTTAGCGCTGCGATCATTGGTTTGGTCATCGTTTGGCATCCTCTGCATAAGCGGAAGTGGGTAAGGCATAACCGGTCTGTTTGATAAGCGCCTGCTTGCGGAAAAAACGGAGCAACCCGCTTTCGCCCATGCGCGATGGGCCAAGACCGCTTGCGCCGAAACTGGATTTTTCCGCATCCCAGACCATTGATGTCAGAGCGCCGTCATTGATTGATACTGCGCCCGCATCCAGCCGTATGGCAACGGCCTCCGCTTCTTCAACCGACCCGGCAAGCACCGCCGCAGACAGGCCAAATTCGCCCGCATTGGCAAGCGCAACGGCGTCATCGACTGATCCGAAGGCGGTCACCGGTAACACAGGCCCAAATGTCTCTTCGCGCATGACCGCCATGTCGTCGGTCACCCCGGTCAGCACGGTTGGACGCAGATACAGCCCGCCGCCAAGCTGCTCGACGGTGCCGCCACTCAACAGCGTCGCCCCCCGGCTAATGGCATCGTCGATTTGCGCCTGCACGATCGCGGCTTGTTTGTCGAAGATGAACGGGCCGATATCACCCACCCCGATCTCGGGGAAGTTAAGCCGGACAGCAGCGGCCTTTTCAACCAGAGCAGCCATGAAAGGCTCTGCAATTTGCTGCGCAACATAAATGCGCTCGATCGACTGGCATGCCTGCCCGGTGTTCACGATGGAAGCGCGCAGCGCAATGTCGGCGGCCGATACAGGGTCGGCGCTGGCGAGGATGATCATCGGGTCCTTGCCGCCGAGTTCAAGGCTGGCGGGGATAAAATGCCGTGCGGCAGCGGCGGCAACCTTGCGGCCAGTCGCGACCGAGCCGGTGAAGGCCAGATAATCGACCAATTCGACCATTGCTGCCCCCGTGGCACCATCCCCCTCGATGATGCTGAGCGGGAGGCCGGGCACCTCGGCAATCGCCGCCATCAGCGGCGCAATAAAACGGGGGGTGACTTCGGAAGGTTTGACGATCACGGCGCATCCTGCCGCCAGCGCCGGGATCGCATCGATCAAGGCCAGCGTCAGCGGAAAGTTCCAGGGGCTGATCACGCCGACCAGCGGATAGGGGACGAGACGGGTGGACACCATGATGCCGGGCGTTGCGGATGGCCGATCGGCGCTGGTGCGCGCGATCAGATCAGGCCCTAGCGCCGCCCAACGTTCCAGCGCGCGGATGGTGCCGTCGACCTCAATTACAGAGATGGCCTGTCGCCCGGTGTCGACAGTTAACGCCGCAGCGATAGCGCCGCAATGCTGCATGATTGCTGCGCCAAGCCGGCGCAGCATCTGTCCCCGCTCTGCCGCCGAAAATGCAGCCCACGCCAATTGCTGGTTGCGCAGTGCGGCCGCAGTTGCCGCAATCTGCGCCGCATCGAGCGGCGTGATGCGATAGTCGCATTCGCCGGTGCGGGGATTTCGGATCGAAAGCGTCATTGCTGCGCGCTCCATGCGTCGATAATCGTTTCGCCGGGGGCAAACCATGCCTCCTCTCGCCCGACCAGATTGGCGAGGAGCCGTTCAAACGCATCGATCCGATACGGCAGGCCCAGGATATACGGCGTGACATGGATCGGCAGCATCCGTCCGCCCAGCGTTCGGGCCTCCGCAGACAGCCAATCGAACGCATCGATCATCTGTTCGGCAAAGCTTTCGGCGGATTGCTGGTGGGTAGCGATGATTTGCCTGTCTGATAATTCATGGTTGAGCGGCAGATTGATCAGGCCATTGTTGAAGCGCCAGGGAAGTTCGTCATTCACCCAATCGCAGCAATAGCGCACGCCGGCCTCGCGCAGAAGATCGGGCGTGTTCCAGCTTTGTGATCGCGCGATCGAAAGCCATCCGGTCGGGCGCGTTCCCGATTCGCGTTCCAGTGTGTCGAGCGACGCGGCAATCAACGCGCGCTCATCATCGATTGGCAGGCCGGTGGCGATCGTGCCGTTCATGTCGGTCGAATGGGCAATAATCTCGTGCCCGGCTGCCATGATATCGGCGATTACCTGGGGATAGCGCTCGGCAATCGCGCTGTTCGTTGCCACAGAAACGGTAACACCAGCCTTCGCAAAGGCATCCAGCAGGCGATAAAAACCGATCCGCGTGCCATAGTCTCGCGCTGTATAATGGCGATAATCCGGATAGGGCGTTGCCATGTGCCCCGGTGCGCGGAAGGGCGTGTCAGTCGGCAGGATCGGGAACCATTCCAGGCTGACGCAAATCCACACCGCTACACGCTTGCCCTGTGGCCAGGTAATCGGCTTGCGCTCGCGCAGCGCCGACCAGGGATAAAGGTCATGATCATAGCCCGCCCGTCGTTTCGGGTAGCGGAGATAGCTCGCGTCGAGCGTCATTGTTGCGCCCGCCATGCATCGACAATGTCGCCTGCCCGGGCGATCCACGCCCTGCCATCAGCGGCAATATGCTCAAGCGCGCGCTCAAATGCGCCGATTCTATGGGGCTGACCAATCAGATAGGCATGGAGTGGAATGCACATGACGGTGCCCGATGTCGCGCCCTCGTTCGCCAACCGGTCAAACTGCCGGATCAGCGCATCGGCATAAGCGCGCGGGCTCATATTATAGATGAAAAAACCGTAATGATCGTTGACCTCAAGGCTGTACGGGATCGACGCGAGCTGCCCGGTCTTCACCTTCACCGCCTGTACCTGATCGTCGTGATACAGGTCGCAGGTGTAATCGAGCCCATAGTCGGCGATCAGATCAAGCGTCCGCGCGGTGTGGGTGAGAGCAGGGGCAAGCCAGCCCCTGATCCGTTGGCCTGTAGCAGCAAGCACGGTCGCAATCGAATCCTCGATCATCGCGCGTTCCTGCACCTCATCCATGCCATAGCTGTAGCGGGTGTTGTAAATGCCGTGGCTGAAAAACTCCCAGCCGCGTTCGGCTGCGTCATCGACGACATCGGGATGATGCTGGCACAGCGCAACCGATAGCGAGACCGAGCCGGGAAAGCCGTGCCGGCTCATCACATCCGCCATGCGCCAATGCGACACCCGGTTGGCATGATCGCGGTGGCTGTACCCGACAACATCGGGGTGTGGCCTGGCCCAGCTATTGCGTTGCGGGTTGGCCGGGGGGTCTATTTCATAATATTCCAGATTGGGTGCAACCCACACCGCAACAGTTTTGCCGTCCGGCCACACTATCTTGGGGCGGTCGCGATAGGCGCTGAAGTCATACAGATCGGGGTCAGCCGCACCCTCGTCCATCAACGCGCCTCCAGCCAGTCGATCACGCTCTGGACGGGCTCAACATCGGCATATTTCAGATGCAAATCAGTTAGATTGGCGAAGTGATAGCTTTCATGCTTGTCGGCGCAGGTCTCAACGGGGACGATGGTGCGATAGCCGTGGCTGAGCGCGTCGACGGCAGTGGCACGGACACAGCCCGAGGTTGATCCACCCGTCAGCACAACGGTGTCTACCTTGTGCCAAACCAGATAGCTGGCCAACTGGGTTTCGAAAAACGCAGAAGGCATGCGTTTGGTGAATTGCAGATCATCCGGGTGGATCACGCAGCGGTCATCATAGGCGTGGCGGTCGCTGCCATGTTTGATGTTTTGTAGCGAATCTGGCGTGTCGGTGCGCGTGCCCCAGATGCCGGCATCGCCCGCGTCGGCTTTATAAGCTACGCGCGTCCAAACCACCGGCATGCCCCGCGCACGCGCCAGATCCGATATGACATTAGTGAACTCGATCTGGCGGGGATCGGTTTCATACGCGGTCGCGAAACGATCGATGCGGGTATAGGCCTGCTGAAAATCGATGTTGATAATGGCGAGCCGGCTGCCAAAGCCGAATTTCTTGCGGGCGGGATTGGCCATGACCGCGTCGAAAATCTGCCGCGCCGTGCGGCCATCCTCAACCATTTTTGTGCCGATCATCTCGGTCATGCCGATCCCGTATCCTGAACAATTGCCATTGACGATAGTGCGGAGACGATTAGAGCTTGTCCAGCGCAATTTGTCCGGACAAATTACTCGCATGAACGTCAGCCGCCATTTCGTCGATATCGGCCAGCGCCGCGTGCAGTATCGGCGCTGCGGGAGCGGCCCGACGCTGCTGATGGTCCACCAAAGCCCGCGATCATCGGCGGAGTATCATGATCTGATGCTCGCCTGGGGCGCGCACTTCACCTGTATCGCCCCCGACACCCCCGGTTTTGGGCAATCTGATCCGCTTCAAGACCCCGAACCGTCGATTGATCAGTTTGCTGACGGGCTGGTTGACCTGCTCGACGCGCTGGGCCTGCACCGGGTGGCCGCCTATGGGTTCCATTCCGGAGCGATTATATTGGTAACGGCGCTGAAGCGCCACCCGGACCGCTTTTCCTGCCTTGCAGCGGGTGGCTATGCGGTCTGGACGCGTGCGGAAATGGCATTGTTCTCCGACAAGTATATGCCGCCGTTCGAACCACAACCCTATGGTGAACATCTCATTTGGCTGTGGAACCGGATACTGGAGCAAAGCTGGTTCTTCCCGTGGTTCGCCCCCGCCCCCGATCACCGGCTGAGCGCGGTTCATGATGATGTCGCGCGGGTCAGCAGTGCGGTCGACGAAATGCTTGATTCAGGGGCCGCTTATCGCGCAGGCTATGGTGCCGTGTTGCGGGCCCCGCGTAACATTCCCCCCGCCGATGCAATTACCCCGCCGGTCCTGATCACCGCATATAATAGCGATCCGTTACAGCCTCATATCGACCGGTTGGGCACGATGCCGAAAGGCTGGGCGGCGCATAAGCTTGCAACGCCTGCCGAGCATCTATCGGCGAGCCTGATGTTTTTGATAGAGCACGCCACCGACCCCGTACCAACACTTGCCGAGGCTGCAAACGAAGGGTTCGCCAGGATTATTGCGGGTGGTTTTGACGGGCTAATCCACTGGCGCGGTACGCCCGGCAGCAGCTTGCATCTTCATGCGCCCGGGCGTGATCTCGATCTGCTTGGCCCGGTTGCGGGCATGGCGATCGATCTGCCGGGCCATGGCCTTTCCGACGTCTTGCGCTGCCATGACGTTGATGATCCGCGCGATTGGCAGGCAATTGTCGATGCCATTTCCCGGCATTTTGGTTGCACTGAAACTATCCGCGCACCAGCACCCAAGGGCGATCCCGAACGGCTCTTCCCCGATCTGTCACCGGATCGGTTCGGCAGCCATCTCACGGCCGCTTGGGCGATTGTGCGGGCCGGGCATGTCTTTGAACCATGGTATGCAGCAAATGCGGCGCATGCGCGCGATTTTGACCCGGCGGAACTGGATCCGGCCAACCTGGCGCGAGAACATCGCGCCCTGCTCCGGGCCAACGCCGCGCGCGCCTATCTACTGTTCTTGATACAAAGCGAAGGAGAAGCCTGATGGGAATTCGTGCAGACATGCCACTTCTGGCCCGCCACGAAGGCGTGTGGGACGGAACATATACCTATTTCAATGCAGCGGGCGAAAAGATCGACGAACACACGTCGCGTCTGTTTTGCCGTTTTTTCGATGACAATGTTGAAACCCCCTATCACCAGACCAACCATTATACCTGGCCCGATGGCCGAACCGAAATGCGCGATTTTCCCGCCACCTACCGCGACAAGCGCGTCTGGTGGGATAATGAGCTGATCGTTGGATCGGCGTGGGAGGTTGGCGATGATGACAACCACCGCTCGGTGATGCTGTACTGGCAGCGCACCGGCGATCCGTCGCTCTACCTTTATGAGATGATCCAGATCGCCGATCATGGCCAGACGCGCTGCCGGACCTGGCACTGGATTCGTAACGGTGAGCTTGAAACGCGCACCGCCATTCAGGAACGCTTTGTCGGCAAGGACTGGCGCGCGATTGAGGCCGCAATGGAGAAGGGCGCTGGCTGAACCCGCTACCTTGTTTGCGAAGCTGTGGGGGTCGCATGTTGTTGCGCGGCTTGGCCCGGATGAAGACCTGATCGCAATTGACCGGGTCTTCCTGCACGAACGCACCGGATCGGTAGCGCTAAAGTCATTGGCCGCCGCCGGGCGACCGGTGCTTGATCCGCACCGGGTGTTCGCGGTCACCGATCACATCGTCGATACGCTGCCGGGGCGCACCGGCACTCGCGTGCCCGGCGGTGGGGTATTCCTGACGGCAACGCGGGATGAAACGCAGGCGGCAGGCATCAAACTGTTTGATGTCGACGATCCCGATCAGGGCATCGTTCATGTCATCTCGCCTGAACTGGGCATCGTCTTGCCCGGCGCGACGCTGGTTTGCCCCGACAGCCATAGCTGCTCTCAGGGTGCCCTTGGCGCGCTCGCTTGGGGGATTGGTTCGACCGAGGCGGAACATGCGATGGCGACCGGCACGTTGCGGATGGCGCGGCCCAAAACCATGCGAGTTACCTTTTCCGGCAACCTTGGGCCAATGGTGACGCCAAAGGACATGATGCTCGCCCTGATCGCCCGGCACGGCGCAGGTGGCGGCAAGGGCCATGCAATAGAATTCACCGGTGATGCAGTTCGTGCGCTCGATGTCGAGGGGCGGTTGACGCTGTGCAACATGGCAACAGAGTTTGCCGCGATGACGGGTTTTGTCGCCCCTGATGCGGTCACGTTCACCTACCTCAAGGGGCGTCGATACGCGCCAGTTGGTGATGATTGGGAACGGGCCATGGCCGCGTGGCAAGCACTGTCCACCGATGGTGGCGCGGTGTTCGACACAGAAATCACGATGGATGCCGCCCTGATCACGCCGATGATCAGCTGGGGAATCACCCCGCAATCGGCGGTGCCGATTTCGGACGCGATACCCAGCGCGGGTGAAAGCAACCTCACCGAAGCTGATTACAGGCGTGCGCTTGACTATATGGGGCTGGAGTCAGGGCAGATGCTCCTCGGCACCCCAATTAACGCCGCCTTCATCGGCAGCTGCACCAATAGTCGCCTGTCCGATCTGCGCCGGGCCGCAAACATTGTCCGGGGCAGGCAGATCGCGGCGGGCGTTGTAGCCATGGTGGTGCCTGGTTCGTCCGCCGTGCGGCGTGCAGCGGAGGCCGAAGGTCTGGACCGCGTGTTTCTGGACGCTGGTTTTGAATGGCGCATGAGCGGCTGTTCTTTGTGCTTTTATGCGGGAGGGGACGGCTTTGCACCGGGGTCGCGCGTCGTTTCATCGACGAACCGCAACTTCGAGGGGCGACAGGGGCCGGGAATCCGAACCCATATCGCCAGCCCCGAAACGGTCGCCGCAAGTGCCCTTGCCGGGGCGATTGCAGACCCGAGAGGGAGCGTATGACAGCGTTTCCGCCCGTCGCGTTCGTCTCCGGTATTGCAGCACCTTTGCTGCGTGCAAATATTGATACCGATGCGATCATCCCGTCGCGTGAAATAAGGGGCGTTGGCAAAACCGGGTTGGCGGCAGGGCTGTTTGCATCTTGGCGGTATCATGGCGTGACGCGGGAGCCAAATCCCGACTTCATCTTGAGCCAACCCGATTATGCAAACGCCATAATCCTGGTCGCGGGAGAGAATTTTGGCTGCGGGTCAAGCCGCGAACATGCGGTCTGGGCGTTGCACGAATTTGGCTTTCGCGCCGTTATTGCGCCCAGCTTTGCGCCGATTTTTCAGGGCAACTGCATCCGCAACGGGATAATCCCAGTGGTGTTGGCCGCAGCCCAGATTTGCTTGCTCGGCCGCGAGGTGAGTGTAGACTTGATGACGCAGCGGGTTGCGTCGGGCGCACATAGTTTTGCCTTTGCGATCAATCCCGAAGCAAAGGCAATGCTCAGCGAGGGGCTGGATGCGATCGACCTGACGCTCAAACATGCTGCTGCCATCGCCGCTTTTCACGCGCAGGATGGGCAGAACCGACCCTGGATATATCTGGAGGCAAGGCCGTGACGCATATTTTGATCAGTGAGGTTGGGCCGCGCGACGGATTGCAGTCGATTGATCGGGTTATGCCGCTTGAGGCCAAAAAGGCGTGGATCGCCGCTGAATCTGCGGCAGGCGTTAGCGAGATTGAAGTGGGCAGCTTTGTGCCACCGTCACTGCTGCCGCAAATGGCCGATACAGCAGAACTGGTTGCGTTTGCGCGCACCATTCCGGGCTTGTCCGTGGCGGTGCTGGTTCCCAATTTTCAGGGTGCCGAGAGCGCAATTGCAGCGGGTGCGCGCAAGATTTCCATCCCCTTCTCGATGTCCGAAACGCACAGCATCCGCAACGTCCGTAAGGACCATGCAGCGATGGTGGAGGAAATCAGGCGGATCGCCGTGCGCGTCGCCGAGGAATTTGATCCGCCGCATTTTGAGGTTGGGCTTTCCACCGCCTTTGGCTGCACCATTGAGGGCCATGTCCCCGAAGATACCGTCGTGCGCCTCGCCGAAGCGGCGATTGCGGCGGGGGCGGCGGAGGTCGGCCTGTCGGACACCACCGGCTATGCCGATCCGGCACAGGTCAGGCGGCTGGTTCGGCGGGTGAAGGCAGCGGTCGGCGCGAACAAGCTGAATTCGCTCCATCTCCACAACACGCGCGGGCTTGGCCTTGCCAATGCGCTGGCCGGACTGGAGGAGGGGATTACCACGCTCGACAGTTCGCTGGGGGGGCTTGGCGGCTGCCCGTTCGCGCCCGGTGCGTCGGGCAATATCGTGACGGAAGACCTCGCCTTCATGCTCGCGGCGATGGGGTATCACACCGGCATTGATCTCGACAAATTGCTGAGGGTGCGTGACATCGTAATCGCTGCGTTACCGGGGGAGCCGCTTTACGGGTTTACGCCCGATGCGGGCCTTCCGCTTGATCTGGCACGGCGCGCGGCATGAGTGGCCCGACACCGCTTGCGGGCCTGCGCGTCGTCGAATTCACGCATATGGTGATGGGCCCCGCTGCGGGAGGGATTCTTGCCAGCCTTGGCGCGGAGGTGATCCGCGTCGAGCCGCCCGGTGGCGATCATACGCGCAATTTGATCGGCTCGGGCTCAGGCTATTTCCCGATGTATAATCGGCACAAGGCCAGCCTGTGCCTCGACCTGAAATCGACACTGGGGCTGGAGGCCGCGCAACGGCTGGTGGCGAGCGCCGATATCCTGATCGAGAATTTCCGACCCGGCGCGCTCGATCGGCTTGGGCTTGGGTTTGAGGCGATGGCGGCCGCCAACCCCCGGCTCATTTACTGCTCGCTCAAGGGCTTTCTCCCGGGTCCGTATCAAGATCGCACCGCGCTGGACGAGGTGGCGCAAATGATGGGCGGGCTTGCATATATGACCGGGCCGCCGGGTCGACCGCTCCGCGCGGGCGCAAGCGTAATTGATGTCACCGGCGGCATGTTTGGTGTGATCGCGATTCTGGCCGCCGTTGAAGAACGCCATCGTACCGACAAGGGCCAAAAGGTGCAGGCGGCGCTGTTTGAAACCACCGTCTATCTGGTCGGGCAGCATATGGCACAGATGGCGGTCACCGGCGCTGCGGCCGCGCCGATGCCGTCAAGGGTTTCCGCTTGGGCGATTTACGACGTGTTTGAGACCCGCGATCAGCCGGTTTTTATCGGGGTTGTCACTGATGCGCTGTGGGAAAAATTCTGCGCTATTTTCCAGCTTGATACATTGTGGGCAGACCAAAGCCTGCGCGAAAATAACGCACGGGTGCGCGCGCGCGCGCAGCTCCTCCCGAAAATTCGAGCGCTGATCGCCCAGTTCACGCACGACGAGGTAATCGCAAAGCTGGAAGGCACAGGCCTGCCTTTTGCGCCGATTGGTCGCCCCGAAGACCTGTTCAATGATCCGCATTTACTCGCCTCTGACGGGCTTGAGGGCGTGACGCTGCCGGACGCGCGCACAACGAACTTACCGACACTGCCAATCGAAATGGACAGCCTTCGCCCGCATGCTGCGGCCATATTGCCTGAGCCGGGAAGAGATACGACGGCAGTTTTGCAGTCATTGGGGTTTGATGCAGCAACGATTGCAGCGCTCGGCTGTTAGCAGCGGAGACAGCAATATGATGCCGATCCGCTCGGCCCGCGCGATAGCGGATGTTTATTTGCATAAACCTACCCAAAATGATCGAGATTTATTCGTGAGCAGGCGTTCGCGCGGGAACTTTTCTTGTTGATGTTGCGCCGTGATTTGGATCGCTGCGGCAGTAATTGCCAATGATTGTGGCTTGCCTATCCGGTTGTCACATCGACCGAATGAATGAGGTGCGCCCGCCGACCCCGCTTTTGCGCTGACGATCACAAGTATTATCGCGAGCGCCTCGAAGACGCGCTGGACGAGGATGTGACAAGGTGCCATCTCAAAGTATGCCAATGCCGATAGACATTCTGATTCCAGAAGCAAATTTCCTGCTCAAGCTTAGCGCCGGCGAGACGACGATCTTTGTCGGTGCCAACGGCAGCGGCAAGACGCGGCTGGCAAGCTGGCTGGAGGAAAACGCCGGTGGGGACGCACACCGAGTTAGTGCTCATCGAGCGCTGACCCTCAATCCGAGCGTTCCAAAGGTGAGCCAGAGCCAGAGCACATTCCGACTGCGGAGCGGGCTCGACAGCGCTTTGATCCAGCATCGCGACGAAAAAAAAATCCGGCGTATAGGGTCGGTAATCGCTGGCAAAATGAGTCAGCAACGCATCTACTAAACGATTTCGATGCTTTGCTGCAATGGCTTTTTGCCGAGCAGAACAACATTGCCGTAAGTGAGTTAAATAATCGTCACAAAGGCATCAGTGGAGAGCCTCAGGGTACTAAATTTCAGGAACTGAAAGCCATATGGGAACGAGTTTTACCCGCTAAGCTTCTTGTAATAACCGCTGACGACATTGAGGTAGAGCCAGCAGGTTCAGAGTCCGCTTTGCGCTACAGTGCGGCACAAATGAGCGATGGCGAGCGCGCAATTTTTTACATGATTGGGCAAGTTCTGTTCGCCCCTCCCGGCGTTATTATTTTCGATGAGCCGGAGTTGCACGTTCATCGTGCAGTGTTAGGTCTTTTGTGGGATGAACTGGAGGCAAGCCGACCGGACTGCGCCTTCGTTCTCGTTACCCACGATCTGGAGTTTGCCGCCACCAGGGCTGCCCGCAAGCTTGTTGTTCGATCTTTTGTGTCCCCCGCGACATGGACGGTTGAGGAGTTGCCAGCCGACAGCGGCTTCGACGAGGAGCTAACCACCTTGATCCTCGGTAGCCGTCGCCCGATACTGTTCGTCGAGGGCGATGGGGGGAGTATCGAAGTAGCAATTTATCGAGCGTGTTATCCCGAGATGACCGTTGTAGCGCGTGGGGGATGCGAGCAAGTTATTCGGTCGGTCCGCACCATGCGTGCGAATGAGTCGCTAACTAGGCTAAGCTGCGCAGGTCTTGTTGACGCCGACTCTCGAACAGACGACGAGATTGCCAAGCTCGCTAACGAAAATATTTTCGTGCTTCCTGTCTCCGAAATCGAAAATTTGTTACTTATGCCCGCCGTAGCCAGCGTAATACTTGAACATGATTCACACGATGAAGCGGAAAAGGCTCTTCGACTTGCGAGTGTCAGAGCTGAACTGCTCGCCGAAGCTGCCAAGCCTGAAGTCCAAACCGCTATAGTCCTAGAGCATTGTCGGCGACGGATCGACCGCGCGCTTCAGATCGTTAGTTTCGAGACCGTAAAGGACGAGTTCGAGCTAGGCATCGATTTAAAAAAGCGCGTCGCCGAGATCGATGTCGCTGCCCTCGCTAAGGAGATTCGCGACGCGATCACCGAGGCGATTGCCGACAAAGACCTAGAGGCCCTTCTGCGGGTCTATGATCGCAAAAACCATATCATCGCCACCGCCGCCCGATACCTGAGAGGCTCGCACAAAGATGTTTTCACTGGTTGGGTTATGAGAGCGATCAAGGACCCCGAGAAACCTCGGCTACGGGATGCGATCCGGGCTGTGGTGCCTTCAATCACCCCTGCCTGAGCACCCCCCCCCCTTACTCCTCCCGCAACTCGGTAATCCCCAGCAGCTTCAGCTTGCGGTGCAGCGCCGTGCGCCCCATCCCGATGAAGTTCGCCGTGCGTGAGATATTCCTCGAGAAGCGCCGGATTTGCACGCGCAGATATTCGCGTTCGAAGGTCTCGCGCGCTTCTCTCAAGGGGGAGCCCATGATCGCGGTCGCGCCGCCGCCGATTTCGCCGGGGTCGCCCAAAATGTCGGCGGGGAGCATGTCGAGGTCGATCCGGCCGATGCGGTCGCCCGGTGCCATGATGATCGTGCGTTCGACGATGTTGCAAAGCTGACGGACGTTGCCGGGCGCTGTACCTTTCCCGGTCCTTTCCGGCGCGACCCCGCCAAGCGAGAAATATTGCTAAGCCATTGAAAAATTGTGCTGCCGGTGGGGATTGAACTCACGACCTCGGCCATACCCAGTCTTAGAAGGGCCTTTCCGTGTGTTTCCGTGTGTGGGTTTCGGACTGAAAATCAGTCCTTTAAATAGTCATCCACTTTCCCCGGATTACCTTATGGCAATGCCATAAAGAAGCTGGTGCCGCTTACAGGACTCGAACCTGTGACCCCCGCATTACGAATGCGATGCTCTACCAGCTGAGCTAAAGCGGCACATCGGATCGGGGCAAGGCCCCCAGATCAGGCAGCGGCGCTTATCAGGTCATCGGCGGGCTGACAAGCGGATAGCCTGCGGCGAGCTTTACTGAACATTTACCGTATTGGGGCAAACAGGGTCTGAAACGGGCGCGTTGCTCATGGGGATATCTGAATGGATACGCTGCGCGGGTTTGACGACGATGGGCCGGAATCGACCATTTACGAAGAGCCCGATCTGTGTGTCGATGATAATACCACGTGCGATATCGGGACCAACGAACACCGCATGCACGTGCGCGCCTATAATTATTGGGTTTCGCTGCTTCAGGGGCGCGCCTATCCGTCGATTGCGGATCTCGACCCTGATAACATCGCTGATTTCGGCCCGCATAGCGTGTTGCTTGACTTTACCGGCGGGATTGAAGACCCGGCAATCCAGTTCCTCGGTGCCAAACTACGCGAGGAATCCGAACTCGACAGCTCAATCACGCGCATCGCCCAGGTGCCGAGCCGATCGCTGCTGTCACGACTGACTGATCATTATCTGCAGATTATCGCCAACCGCACGCCTATCGGGTTTGAGGCCGAATTTGTCAGCAGGCGCGGCTTTAATACCGTGTATCGTGGCATATTGATGCCGTTCTCCTCAGATCATGAACATATTGATTTCATCTATGGGGTGATCAACTGGAAAGAACTGGTCGATGCAGAAACCCAGGCGAGCCTGACCGCGGAAGTGGCCGCTGCGGTCCAACCGGGCGCAGCCGCCCCCAAAGCTGGACCGACATGGGCAAGCGGCCCGAGCGCACAGCTTGACGACAATGACCCGCAGGGGTCGATGCCGGACTCAGCGTCTCTTGCCGACTCTGATGACTATTTTGCTGGCGGGCTTCCAGCGCATTTGGCACGAGCGCGCCAAGCAGCGGCGAGCGTTGTGGTTGCCGATACGCGAAGCCGATTTGCGCTTTACCGGGCGCTCGGTGCAGCGCACGAATTTGCCGCAGCCGCTGAGAGCAATTCGGCCGACTATACTGAGTTGCTGAACGCAGCAGGAATTACGCGCCAGGCGCGGGCACCGATGACGCCGGTGGTAAAGCTGGTCTTTGGCGCAGCCTATGACAAGAAGCGACTGACAGAATTCGCCGCCGTTCTTGCTCACGCCCGACGCTGCAATGTTCCTGCCGGGGCACTCGGCGACTTTCTCGATATGGCAGAAGGGGGCATCAAGGGGATTGTGGCGGCAGAACGCGCACAGCGCCGCTTGCCGTCGCTGACGGTTCAGGTGCTGTCCGCTGCTGAAACTCTGCGTGGGCGACCGGCCCTTGCTCAGGTCAATGTCGCGACCGATATCGGCGCTGGCGATTATGTCGTGCTGGTGGCGCGCAATGCCGGCGATGGCGCGCTGGATATCATTGGCAGCGTGGCCGCCGCCGATCCGCTCACCGCTCGTGCGATGGCGAAAATCGCCCGATAAACGCGGGCTGACTGAGGTTCAGGGGTGGCGATTGCCGATGCGACTCTTGAGATCATGATTGCCCCGGCGCATAAGGAAGTCATGGCTCAAACAACGCTTAAATCACTGTCGGATGCGCTTGCTGTCCGGCTTGTCGAGGGGGCCCTGCCGGGCGAGTTGGAGGGGTTCGGCGAGGCTGAACAAGCTGAAGCTGCGCGCTTTATGGCAGCGGCGGCAGGACTAAGGCCAGCGGGCACGGCGCGCATGGAATTAGAAACGATCAGCGCCGATGACGCGAACCGGCAGATGAGATTGGCCATCGTCAATGACGACATGCCGTTCCTGGTCGATTCAATCGCCGCCACCATTGGCGCTCAGGACATCGCCATTCACCGCATCATCCACCCCGTCCTGCTCGTCACGCGGACGTCGGAAGGCACGCTGGAAAGCGTCGGTGAGGGTGTCCCTGAATCAATGATCTATCTGGAGATGGAACGGGTTGATGCGCGGCGTCGGCGTATCCTGGTGTCGGAAATTGAGCGCAATCTGATCAACGTGCGGGCGGCCGTCATTGATTGGAGCGCGCTGCAAGCGGCAATGGTCGCCGACACAACGACAATTGCCGCGATCGGCACTGTGGCGGCGAGCGAGGGCGCAGCGCTGCTCGAATGGTTTCTTGATCGGCATTTCACGCTGCTTGGACACGAGAAGTGGCGACGCGACGGCACAACATTTGATGCGCTGGGCATTGCCCGCAACCCGCAACCTGTGCCGTTGCTGGCGGAATCTTCACGCGCCCTGGCCGTGGCCTGGTTTGAAGAAGGAAACAGCGCGCCTCTGCTGGTCAAATCAAACCTGATCTCCAGCGTGCATCGGCACGTGCCGATTGATCTGGCCATTATTCCAATCTTCGAAGCGGGCAAGGTTGTTGGCTTGTCGATTCATGCCGGCCTTTGGACGAGTGCCGCGCTCAATACCGCTCCTGAATCCGTGCCCGTATTGCGCGCGCGACTGACCGCACTTGAAGAAAAATTTGGATTTGATCCGCGCAGCCATGCCGGCAAGGCGCTCAGTCATGCGCTAACCGCGCTGCCGCATGATCTGGTGACGGCGTTTGACCAGGCCTCGCTTGAACAATTGTCGCTGACGGCGATGTCACTGGCCGACAGGCCGCGTCCACAGATTGTGCTCGTGCGCAGCATGTTGGGGCGGCACATGTTTGCATTCGTCTGGCTGCCGCGCGACGATTTGTCGACCGTGCGCCGAATCGCGATTGGGGATATGCTGGCCGAGGCATCAAACGGTTCCTTGCTGAATTGGTCAATTGCGCTCGAAGACGGCGTCGTGGCGATGATCCGGTATACGTTTGACCTGCGCGGCGATGGGCGCATGCCTGATCCTGCACCGCTGAACCATCGAATCGAACGGATGGTGCGGGGTTGGGTGCCGGCAGTTGAGGCAGCGCTTGGCGAAGCAATTGAGCCAGCGCGCGCCGCGCGCCTGGCATTGCGACACGCGGCAACCTTCCCCGAGGCCTATCGCGCGACGAGCACGCCTGAAGAGGCGGCCCGCGATATTGTCCGCCTGGCAGGCTTGGAAACAGCCGAAGGACGCTCGGTCCGCATCTACAAAAACGACGGTGAGACGCGGCTGAAAATCTATCGTTTCGGTGGCGCACTGGCGCTGTCCGACGCAGTACCCGTGCTCGAGAATTTTGGCTTTCACGTGATTGGGGAGGTGCCAACCGCGCTAACCGATGAGGCCGAAGGCTTTGTCCATGATTTTGAGATTCAGGCAGGCGTCGATGCGACCCCGGGCGCGCTGGAAGGCGACACATCGGTGCTCGAGGGCGCGATTGCCGCCGTACTTGAGGCGCAGGCAGAAAATGATGCTTTTAATCGGCTGATCGTTGATGCAGCGCTCAGCCCGTTTTCGGTCGTTTTGTTCCGTGCCTGGTTCCGGTATCTTCGGCAGGCTGGCCTGTCTTACGGTTTGACGACTGTTGTTGATACACTGCGCCATGCACCCGCCGTTGCCGCAGCGCTGATTGCGCGGTTTGAGGCGGCGCACCAGCCGCCAAACGGGCCTGATCAACAAGCGATTGCGGCAGCAGTTGAGGCGATTAATGCCGGGTTGGAAACAGTTTTGGCGATTGATGATGACCGTATTCTGCGCGCCATCAACGGCGTTATCACGGCGACGCTGCGCACCAATGCCTATGCACCCGCCGGGCATGAGGCGCTGGCATTCAAGCTTGACAGCCATCTTGTCCCCGGCCTGCCCGCACCCGTGCCATGGCGCGAAATCTGGGTCTATAGCCCTCGGGTGGAGGGTATCCATTTGCGGGCTGGCCCGGTGGCTCGCGGGGGCCTTCGCTGGTCCGACCGGCGCGATGATTTCCGCACCGAGATTTTGGGGCTGATGAAGGCGCAGCGCGTCAAGAATGCCGTGATTGTGCCGACGGGCGCCAAGGGGGGATTTTATCCCAAAATGCTGCCTTCTGCTGCCAATCGCGACGCCTGGCTGGCGGAAGGAACCGAGAGTTACCGTGTTTTCATCCGGTCCTTGCTGTCGATCACTGACAATATCGTCGATGGAAAGCTCGTCCATCCCGACCGCGTTGTGATCCATGACGCCGAAGACCCTTATTTCGTCGTTGCTGCCGACAAGGGCACCGCGACTTTCTCCGATATCGCCAATGCAATTGCGTTGGAGCGCGGTTTCTGGCTGGGCGATGCGTTCGCCTCGGGTGGCTCGGTTGGCTATGATCATAAGGCGATGGGGATCACCGCCAAGGGCGCTTGGATCTCCGTCCAGCGCCACTTTGCCGAGCGCGGGGTCGATGTGCAAACGCAACCGATCCGCGTCGTCGGTTGCGGCGATATGTCGGGCGATGTTTTCGGCAACGGCATGTTGCTGTCACGACAGATCAAGCTCGTCGCTGCCTTTGACCACCGCCACATCTTCTTTGATCCCGATCCCGATCCAGCGACAAGCTGGGCCGAGCGCGCACGGATGTTTGCCCTGCCGCGGTCAAGCTGGGCAGATTATGACGCTTCACTGATCTCGGCGGGCGGCGGCGTCCATGCTCGCACAGAAAAAATTATCAAGCTGACCCCGCAGGTTCAAGCGATGCTGGGGTTGACCGTTGCTGAAATTGACCCGGTCTCCCTGATCTCCGCGATTTTGAGGAGCCATGCCGATTTGATCTGGTTCGGCGGTATTGGCACTTATGTAAAGGCAGCGGCGGAGAGCAATTTGCAGGTCGGTGACCCTGCCAATGACCGTTTGCGCGTCAACGCCGAGGAACTGCGCGCAACCGCCATCGGCGAAGGCGCCAATCTGGGCGTAACCCAGGCGGGACGCACCGTATTTTCCGCGCACGGCGGTCGCATCAACACTGATTTCATCGATAATTCGGCAGGCGTCGATTGCTCGGATAATGAGGTCAACATCAAGATCGCGCTCAATCGGGAGATGAATGAGGGGCGGCTCGCGTTTGAAGACCGCAACACCCTGCTCGCATCGATGACCGATGACGTGGCAGCCCTGGTGCTGGAGGATAACCGCCTGCAAACGCTTGCGCTGTCGATCATGGAGAGTGACGGCGTCGGCACCTTGCCAAGCTATGTGCGGTTGATCGAGATTTTTGAGGCTGGTGGCAACCTTGACCGCGCGGTCGAGGGGCTTGCGAGAAATGATGATCTCCTGCGCCGTGCGCAGGAAGGTCGCGGGCTGACCCGGCCGGAACTCGCGGTATTGCTGGCAACGGCCAAGCTCACATTGCAGGCCGCCATTGAAAAAAGTGCGCTGGGTGACGACCCGCTGCTTTTGCCCGATTTGCTCGCCGCCTTTCCGAGCGCAATGCGCGCCAAACTGGCACCCGCCATCGAAAGCCACCGGCTGCGCAAGGAAATCATCGCGACCAAACTGGCCAACCGGCTGATCAACCGGCTGGGAGTCGTGCATCCCTTTGAGCTTGCCGAGGAAGAAGGCGCTGCCATGGCAGACATTGTCGCGATGTTTGTCGTGGTGGAACGGCTGTTCAATCTGCCCATTCTCTGGGCTGAAATTGAAACCAGCGAAATGCCCGAAGCCGCCAGGATCGGCTTGTTTGACGAAGTTGCCGTCGCCGCCCGCTCACAGATCGCAGACCTGCTGCGGGTCTGCCGGCCCGGCACTATGCCGGGTGCGGTGCTTGACCGGATCGGCAAAGGCATCAGCGCACTGGATCAGCAGACCAAGGCCTTGCTGCTGGATGAAACGCTTGCGCAAAGCAACCGGATCGCTGCCCAGTTGGAGGGGCACGGCGCGCCGATCCACCTCGTCCAGAAGGTCGTTCGCCTGTTTGAATTGGATGGTGCCGTCGGCCTCGCTGATTTGAGCCAAAGGACCGGATTAAACGAGATTGTCCTCACGCGGGCCTTCACTCAGCTAGGACAGGCACTCGGGCTCGATTGGGCACAGGCGATTGCGGCGCGGATAGATTCGAGCGATCCGTGGGAGCGTTTGCTGATTGCCAGCCTAGCGCGCGATTTTCAGCAGATCAGGCTGGATTTTCTGGCGCGTGGGCAGGGCGCAGACCCGCAGGTGCTGGTTACAGACTGGCTGACCGGCAATGCCCCGCAGGTCGCCCGGTTCCGCCTGCTGGTGGACAGGGCCCGGCGCGCGCCCGCGCCAAATGCGGCAATGCTGGCACAAATCGCGGGGCAGGCGCGCGTCTTGCTTGGGCGATAGCGGCGCGGGGTTCCTGGCTCAGAGCCTGAAGCGCAACGTGCCGCGCGCGTTCAGCGGGCCACCGGTCGAGATATTATTGTCGTTGAACGCTGTCGGGAAATAGCCCGTATCAAACAGATTTTCGACATTGATCTGCGCCTCAATGCGATCGGTGAGCTTGAAGAAGAGTGCGGCATCGAAACGGGTAAAGGCGGGGATCACGACGCTGTTCGATACCGAGGTGAAACGGTCCGATTGGTGGACAACACCCAGCCCCAACCCAAAGCCCGTGGTAAAATCATAGCGGCTAAAGATCGACAGCGAATGGCGCGGCACCAGCGGCACGGCGCGTCCCGAAGGCGCTGCGGTTGTGGTTTCAACGATTTTTGCCTCCTGGAGCGCATAAGCGAAGCTCAACTGCCAGCTGGTCGCAATCTGGCCCTGCGCCTCAAGCTCGATCCCGCGGCTGCGCTGCGCTCCTGTCAAGACGGTCTGTCCAGGGTTAGGCCCGGCGGCACGTGTGTTGGTGCGATCAAGCTGATAGGCGGCAAGCCCGATCAGCAACCCCGGCCTCGGCTCCCATTTTGCGCCAAGCTCGATATTGTCGAACCGTTCGGGCTGAAGTGCTGCACTTGTTATATCGAGTGAGGTAAACTGGTCGCCCGACTGCGGCAGATAGGAGCGCGCATAGCTGAAATAGAGCGAGACCGGCGCGATCGGATGATAGACCAGCCCGACTCTGGGCGACCATAACGCATCGGAACGCTCAAACCGTTGATTGGTCACCCGGTTGGTCACCGAAAGATTAAATCGGTCATGCCGCAGGCCAAGCAGCAATTCAACCGGACCCCATTTCAGCTGATCCTGCACATAGCCTGCAAAGATGCTGGCTCGACCAAGATTGTCGCGCTGCCCCGTACCGGGCCGAAAAGTAATCGTCGGGACGACAAACGGATCGGCCAGCGGCACCGATAGCCGCAAGGGACCCGACGGCGCTCCGCCGGTCCCGTCGAAAAAGCCGTTCAAACGGGCCGACACGGTGTTCTGGTTGCCAAACTCGGCACCGGCCAGAATGACGTGATCGATTGGGCCAGTCCGTGTGCGCCAGACAAGATCGGTTTGGCTGAACAGATTCTGGCGCAGCGTTGCATCGAAATAAGCCTCAACCGGGACAAATTGCTGCCCCGTTGCCGTCAGGGTGACGGCGGCGGCTGGAAAGGTGTTGCGATAAAATTTGTCATAATCGCCGTATAGCAGCTTGCTCGTGACCGTCAGGGCATCAGACAGCCTGTGCTCCACCATCCCCCGCGCGACATGACCGACAAAGCCGAAGCGATTGACGCTCTCCACGCCGAAAAATTGATCGCGAACCCCCGGCAAGGGTCGGCCGTTGAACGAGGGAATGCCGCGATCAACGATCCGCGAATCATCGATAAACTCATAGGAAAACGTAAATTTGGTTGCGTCACCATCGATGATGCTGATCGTCGGATTAAGCGCCGTCATGCGTCCGCCATAGACTTGGCGGTGAGTCGCAAAATCCTCGTGCACCACGTTTAATCTTGCCGCAACGCCCTGGCCGAGCTTCAGATTGGCATCGGCTGACACATACCACGCTCCAAAACTGTCCGCCGAACTAACGCCGCTCAAAAAAGTGTTCAGCTCGGCCTGCTTGGTGACACGATTGATGACGCCGCCGCCGCCGCCGCGGCCGAACGTCATCGCATTTGGCCCGCGCAGCACCTCAACGCGGTCGAGATTGTAGAGCGGGCGATAATATTGCACGTCATCGCGAATGCCATCGACGAAAAAATCGGCCGTTGAGGAATTGCCACGCAGGATGATCTGGTCACGGTGACCCTCGCCTTGCGAATGGGTCGCCCCCGGCACCGCGCGAAGCACATCGGCAATCGATCGGAAGGCGCGATCAGCAATCTGCTGTTCGCTGATCGTCGTTATTGCCTGCGGGATGTCCTTCAGCTTGGTCGGTGTTTTCGTCGCGGTGCTCGTTACATCGACTCCATAGCCGGAACGCTGGCCATTGACGATAATGTCGCTGTCGGACGAGTCTGCGGGGACGTCTGCATTCTGCGCCAGTCCTGGGGTCGATAGCCACGCGCTGCCGGCCAAGGCGACGCAAAAGAGCGCGCGCCGTGGTCGTTTGCATCGCGTGTTGGCTGACTGATCCGGCATGCTTCATACTCCTGTGTAGATATGTGAAGCCGCAGCTATTGCGAATCATTCGCAGAGTCAACGCTATTGCGAGTTAGTCGCAAGATTATGGAGAATGTCCGATAAAATCCATGATCGGACCGCACTTGCCAGATTGGGCGGGTTATCCGCGACGATCCGCAGCGCGTCGATTTGCGCCACCAGCGCGCTGAGCGGCAAAGCGCGGGCCTTCGCCGTCGCTTCCAAAGCGGTCCAGAAAACAGGTTCGAGGCTGATCGAGGTTGCGTGTCCCGCGATTGTCACAGATCGCTTCACCGGCCCCTGAAAACCGCGCTCAGGCGCACCGACGGTAGCGGTCATTTGGTATCAAACAGCGCCGCGAGCTGTTCAATCATCGTCCCGCCCAGTTGCTCTGCATCCATGATCGTCACGGCGCGGCTGTAATAGCGCGTCACATCATGGCCGATACCGATTGCACAAAGCTCCACGGGTGAGCGCGCCTCGATCCAGCCGATCACCTGCCGCAAATGGCGTTCAAGAAAACTGCCCGAATTGACCGACAGGGTCGAATCATCAACCGGCGCACCGTCCGAAATCACCATCAAAATCTTGCGATCCTCACGCCGCGCGATCAGCCGGGCATGCGCCCAGAGCAACGCCTCGCCATCAATGTTTTCCTTGAGCAACCCTTCGCGCATCATCAGGCCGAGCGAGGCCTTGGCACGCCGCCACGGTTCATCTGCCTGTTTATAAACAATGTGCCGAATGTCGTTGAGCCGCCCCGGCTGGGGTGGACGCCCCGCCGCCAGCCAGCTTTCTCGCGCCTGCCCACCCTTCCAGGCGCGCGTGGTGAAGCCCAAAATCTCGGTCTTGACGCCGCACCGCTCGAGCGTGCGCGCCAAAATATCCGCACTGATCGCCGCGATGGAGATTGGCCGCCCGCGCATCGACCCTGAATTGTCGATCAATAACGTGACGACGGTGTCCTTGAAATCAGTCTCGCGCTCAATCTTGTAGCTGAGCGACTGCATCGGGTTGATGACGACGCGGGCGAGCCGCGCCGCATCAAGCATCCCTTCGTCCTGATCGAAATCCCAGCTGCGATTCTGCTGTGCCATCAGCCGCCGCTGCAACCGGTTGGCAAGCTTGCTCACCGCGCTTTGCAAATGCATCAACTGCTGGTCGAGATACGCGCGCAGCCGCGTGAGTTCCTCGGCATCGCATAATTCGGTCGCGGCGATCACCTCGTCAAAGCCCGTCGTCCACGGCTTGTACTCAAACTGCGGGGCGAAGTCGGTCATTGGCCGGTTGGGCCGGACCGGCATCATCCCTTCATCGCCATCATCGCCAGGTTCACCATCGGCATCGTCGAACGAATCTTCGCGCTGTTCGGTGCCCTCGCCTTCCTGGTCTTCGGATTCGCGCGAATCGCCGCGCTGTTCGATCTGGCCCTCGCCTTGTTCTGCGGCATCGTCGCCGTCGTCGCTCTCGTCCTGCTTCTGGTCGTCCTGCCCTTCATCGTCGCTGCCGCCATCATCGGCCTCGTCGGGGAGCAGATCGCCTTCGACCAGATCAAGGTCCTGGAGCAATTTCATCGACAGCTTGGCAAACGCTGCCTGATTGTCGATCGCAAGCCCCAGCGCATCAAGATCGCCGCCCGCCTTGTCCTCAATCCAGTCACGCACCAGTGCGAGGCCAGCATCGCACGAGGCCGGTGATTCCAGCCCCGTCAGCCGCTCCCGCACGATCAATGCCACCGCCGTTGACAGCGGCACGTCATCAGCCGCCTGCGCGCGTGTGATCGGATCAGAACGCAGCTTTACATTGAGCGCCGTCGTCAGATTATCCGCAATCCCACGATAGCCGCGCGACCCCAGCGCCTCGACCCGCGCGCTTTCCACCGCATCAAAAACCGCGCGCGCGAGTGCCTCGACAGGCGCGGACCGCAGATGCAGCGCGCTATTATGGTGCTTGAGCCTAAGCGCAAACCCATCGGCAAAACCGCGCGCCTCCGCCACTTGGTCCGCAGGCAAGTTCCGCGCGGGCATCGACACCTTGATATGCTTGCCCGACTGCGTTGGCGCGTCGGCGGTATAGGCAAGCTCCAATTCCGGCTCATCCGCCAGCACCCGCGCCGCGCCACCAAGCACGGCCTTCAGACGTTCAAGCGGGGTTTCGGTGGTCATGACCAGATTACCTCACAGCCAAACTCGGCAAATGTGCGGTCACGCGTAACGACGGTCATGTCCTCAATCAACGCCTGAGCGGCGATCAATCGATCAAACGGATCCTTATGGTCGCTGGACAGCAAGCCGCCTCGCACGCCGTGATCAATGCGAACGTCAAGGTGCCGAAACTGGTCGGCAGATATTTCATCCTGAAAACTCTGCAGCCGACTGCGCATTTCTGGCAAATGACCCTTGCAAACTTTAGTCGCGATTTCCCACGCCGTCGCTGCGCTGACATACACGTGGCGTTGTGGATCGATGATTGCCGAGCGTGCCTTGTCGGGCAACGACGCATCGCCCATCCACCACCAGATCAGCACGTGCGTGTCGAGCAGCAGACACATCAATCGTGCGGCGGCAGAATGTCCGCGTTTTCGATCGCGTCAAGCTCCGCCCCTGTAAAGCAAGGAGCCATGATTGCGCCTTCCGAAATCTTACCGAACAAGTGCTTGAACCGCCCCGGCTGACGCGGCGATGGTAGCTTTACGCTCGCGTAAGGAACAATCTTAGCCCATGGCTCCCCCGCCTTGGCCAGGATAATCTCCTCCCCCGCATGCGCACGATCAATAAGCTTTGACTGGTGCGTTTTGGCGTCGTGGACGTTCAAAATCTTTTTGGGATCAGCTTGTGCCATCGATCCTCTCCTGCAGGACGAACTGAGCTGAGTCCACCGTTGGACTAAGCTCAAGCCTTGCCGACGACGCTCTCGGGCAAATCCTTGCCGAATACACGCTGATAATATTCCGCCACCAATGCGCGTTCCGCCTCATCGCATTTGCTGAGGAAGGATAGCCGGAAGGCAAAGCCGACATCGCCGAAAATCAGCGCGTTCTGCGCCCAGGTGATAACGGTGCGGGGGCTCATGACGGTGGAGATATCACCGTTGATAAAGCCTTTGCGCGTCAAATCAGCCACGCGGACCATATTCTCGACGACCTGCTTGCCCTGTGGCTTGTCATACTCGCCCGATTTGGCGAGCACGATCTGCGCCTCGACCGCGGCGGGCAGATAGTTGAGCGTGACGACGATGTTCCACCGGTCCATCTGGCCCTGATTGATCTGTTGCGTGCCGTGATACAGCCCGCTGGTATCACCCAGACCCACCGTGTTGGCGGTCGCGAACAGCCGAAAATAAGCATTGGGGCGAATCACGCGGTTCTGATCGAGCAGGGTCAGCTTGCCCTCAGCCTCCAGCACGCGCTGGATGACAAACATCACGTCGGGGCGGCCGGCATCATATTCATCGAACACCAGCGCGGTCGGCGTCTGGAGCGCCCAGGGGAGCAGCCCTTCGCGGAACTCGGTCACCTGCTTGCCGTCCTTCAGCACAATCGCGTCGCGCCCGACCAGATCGATCCGGCTGATATGCGCATCAAGGTTGATGCGGATGCACGGCCACTTCAGCCGCGCGGCAACCTGTTCAATATGCGTCGATTTTCCCGTGCCGTGATAGCCCTGCACCATCACCCGGCGATTATGCGCAAAGCCCGCGCAGATCGCGAGCGTCGTATCAGCGTCAAAGACATAGGCCGGATCAAGATCGGGCACACGCTCATCGGCTTCGCTGAAGGCCGGGCATTCCATGTCCGAATCAATCCCGAACATCTCCCGGATCTTCACGATCTTGTCAGGGGCATCCATGATTGTCGTCTCGCGGCTGTCGGGCTGAGTATTGGGAATATCGGTCATGTCCGCCGCCTTAGGCCAAGGTTGGGCGCGGATTCAAGAACCGAGCTTCGCCGGAAGTGGAAAACACGCTCTCGGAAATCCAAGCGGCCGAACGGTCGCGCGCGGTACATCGTCGCGGCTTGCAGTCGCCGGACGGTCAGATCCGGGGGGTATCCTCCTGTAATTCAGCTCAGGAAAAAGACGATGGCCTATATCGGCGGTTTCGTGATCCCCGTGCCAGCCGCGCGCAATCAGGAATTCCTCGACCATGCCCGCGCGGTCGATGCGCTGTTGCTCGAATGGGGCGCGACTCGCGTGGTGGAATGCTGGGGCGACGATGTGCCCGCTGGCACGCACACCGATTTCCCCCGCGCCGTCGCCGCCACGGCGGAGGAGACGGTCGTCTTCTCGTGGATCGAATGGCCCGACAAGGCGGCGCGCGATGCCGCCGCCGCGAAAATGCAGACCGACCCGCGCATGGCGGCCAGCCGATGCCGTTCGACGGCAAACGCATGATCTTTGGCGGGTTTGCGCCGGTCGTCGTTCTGGAACAATAGGATGACGCAGCGGCATGGCGATTCCGCGCGCAGCCGTAGCGGTGAATTGGCACCGGATCGGTCAAACACCTGCGCTTGGTGATTGCCCGGCGGCGGGCGGGCGGCGTAAGGTCGTTACGTGGCCAGCACGACTCCGCCCGCACCGCCTGAACGGCCGCAAAACCTGGCGCACGGCCGCTGGTTCGCCGATCTCGGCGCGTTGAGCCCGCCCGAACAAGTGCTGGTCGCCGCCTGCGCGCGCGGGGATGCTTGGGTGCCCGTGGGTTGGGACGACGAGCGCCCGACCGAGGCGACGGACGTCAACACGATCCGCGCCGAGGTGATCCGCTTCCTACTGCTTGGTGGCGATGCTGGGCACACAGTGCATGAGCAAGGGGTGATGCTGGGTAGTGCGTGGATCACGGGCGCGCTCAACCTGCATCAGGCGCGGTGCGGTGTCCGGCTGTATGCGAAACGCTGTTATTTCGAGCAGGAACCACTGCTAATGGCAGCGCATCTGCCCGAACTTGGCTTGGCGGGGTCGCGCGTGCCAGGCCTTCGCGCCGACGGCGTTAAGGTGACTGGCGGCGTCTTTCTGCACGAAGGCTTTTCGGCTGAGGGCGAAGTGCGGCTCATCGGTGCCGAGATTGGCGGCAGCCTCGACTGCTCGGGCGGCAGTTTCAAGGTGGAATCGGGCAACGCGCTCTTCGCCGACAGCGTCAAGGTGACTGGCAGCGTCTTTCTGAGCAACGGCTTTTTGGCGGAGGGCGAAGTATGCCTGCTCGGTGCCGAGATTGGCGGCGCCCTCGTCTGCTCGGGCGGCAGTTTCAAAGTGGCATCGGGTAGCGCGCTCAACGCCGACGGCCTGTTGCTCACCGCCACACTATTTCTGCGCGATGCGACGATTTCGGGGGCGATCAACCTGACGGCAGCGCGCATCGGAACATTGAACGACGGCGATCTCGGCATGTGGCAAGGCGGCAGGCACTTTCTCGATGGCCTGCAGTACGATCGGATCATCGATGTCACTGATGCGGAGTCCCGCATCGCGTGGCTTCGGCGCCAGCGTGCCGACCATCTGACCACCGATTTCAGACCCCAGCCGTGGGAACAGCTCATCAAGGTGCTGCGCGAGATGGGGCATCCCTATGACGCGGCGGAGGTCGCGATCGCCAAGCAGCAGCACTTGCGCAAGGCGGGGAAGATCACGGGCTGGGCGCGCGCG
>Ga0163144_10004206_pt1 | contig 32526 bp, 17 predicted proteins | sample OliLak19BULKMAT1_FD_123175 | JGI IMG/M metagenome (GOLD analysis project Ga0163144, IMG submission 123175) | Freshwater microbial mat bacterial communities from Lake Vanda, McMurdo Dry Valleys, Antarctica - Oligotrophic Lake LV.19.BULKMAT1 | ecosystem: Environmental > Aquatic > Freshwater >... | reverse complement strand
TTGTGAACCGAAGGGTTCGACTTTTCACAGCCGAGAGCGAGGCTGGGCACCTTCGTGGAGCCGCCGTAACGATGGGCGAGAAGCTGGTCGATGCTGGTGCCGGAACGGATCTCGCCGCCGGAAGCGAGCGGGGCACCGGAGAGGAGATTGCCGGTATGCGAGCTATGGATATTGCCCTTGAGCGCTTCGGCGTTGAAGAGGCCGCGGATGACGACCATCTTCTCGCGGAAGTCCTGGAGAGGGGCGAGCACCTGGCCCAACTCCATCTGCTTACCTTCGCCTTTCGCCCACCATTCTTTGCTGTGGAAGCCGTTGCCCGAGAACAGGACGCCGAGACGCACCGGGGCTTCGCTGCCGCCACCCTTGCGCGGTTCGTCGCCCCAGACCGGGAACGATTCTAACCACGGCAGGGCGACCGTGACGCCGAGGCCGCGGAGGAGGCGGCGGCGAGAGAATTGATGAGGCTGGTTTTTCATGGCGGGATTACTCTTCCGGGGCCGCATCGCGTCCGCGGATTTCGCGGAACTGGCGGCTGGTTACGATTTTCTCAATAATTGAGCCGACAGGTTGGCCGGCGTCACCGAGTTGGGTCAACAGAGGCTCGTCCGAGAGTTGGACGGCGCGGCCGAGGGCGTAGCCGAGGAGCTTGCGGGAGAACTGGTGGACGAAGGCCGGGCGGCCTTTCGTGAGGAGATATTGGCGGAGCCCGGGGAGGCCTTCGATCTCGGTGCCGTCCATCACTTTCGTCTTCGTTTGGATGGGGCGGCCGCCGAGGTCGCTCGAGCGCGAGCGGCCGATGGCATCGAACTGTTCGAGAGCATAGCCGTAGGGATCGATTCGTTTGTGACACGTGGCGCAGCGCGGATCGGCGGTGTGTTTTTCGGTGAGCTCGCGCATCGTGAGCGTCAGATTGGCTTCGTCTTCGGGGAGCTGCGGAACGTCCTTCGGAGGACGAGGCAGCTTGTCGCCGAGCAGCACTTCGGCGACCCAATTGCCGCGAAGGATGGGACTGGTGCGGGAGGCGCCGGACTGCTTGGCGAGGGTGCTCGAGAGGCCGAGGACGCCGCCGCGGCCACGGGCGGTCATGCCATCGACGCGACGCCAGGCGGGGCCGGTGACGCCCTCGATTCCATAGTGCTGGGCGAGGGGGCCGTTGAGGAACGTATGGTCGGCGTTGAGGAGGCTGGCGACGGGCCGGTTGGCGCTGAAAAAGTCAGTGAAGAACTGGATGGACTCTTCGTACATGTCGCCGCGGAGGGCACGGAAGGTGGGGAAGTGGCGCTCGCTTTTTTCGTCGAGCGAATCGAAGTCACGAATGTGCAGCCATGAGGTGCCGAACTCGGTGGCGAGGCGGCGGACGCGGGGGTCGCGCAACATGCGACGGACCTGCGCGGTGAGCCCATCGGCGGTGCGAAGTTTGCCGGCGGAGGCGGCGGCGCGGAGTTCGGGGTCGGGCTGCGAGGACCAGAGAAAGTAGCTGAGGCGGCCCGAGAGTTCGGCGTCCGAGACGGGAGCTTGCGTTGCACCGGGTGGGGCTTTTTCGGTGCGATAGAGGAACGCGGGGCCGACGAGGACGCGGGCGAGGGTGAGGCGCAGGGCGTCGTCGTGAGGGAGATCCTGCTGCCGAAGGCGCGTGTAGAGGGCGCGGAGTTCGGTGGTCTCGGCGGCGGTGATGGGCCGGCGATAGGCTCGATTGGCAAAGTCGATGACGGCGTCGAGGTGCTTGGGTTCCGCGGCCACGAGGTGGCGACGGAAGGCGGCTGCGCGATCGAGAATCGGCTGACGGAGAGGTTCGAACTTCGAAGGGTCAGCGTCCTGCGTGGCGTATTGCCAGAGCTGATCGAAGACGTCGACCTGCAGCAACGGGGCGCGGCTGACGAAAAAGAGTTGGTCCCAGAGACGGTCGAGATGGGCCGTTTGGGCGGGAGTGAGAAGAAGGCGGGAGAGGTGCTGGTCTTCCCGATGGAAGAGCGTGAGGGTGACGACCTCGTCGACGGGCACGATTTTGGAGTAGCAGAGAGAGGCGGGGAAGAGTTGGCGGAACTCATCGAAGGCGGCTTCGACGCGGCGGCGGGCGGCGCTGTTTTCGTGGACGATGACCGGCATGCCGAAGGAGACGGACTGGTTGTTGGAGGTCCAGGTGCCGTCGGTGGTGCGGACGGAGGTGCCGCTGGGGCGGAGGCCGGAGCGGGTCTCGGGTGGGGTCGAGAGCAGTTGGAGTTGGACGCTGCCTTCGGCGCCGGCGGTGGGATCGAGTTGGCCGGTGACGGAGAATTCGCCGTCGGCGACGAGGCCGGCGGGGAGAAGAATTTCGATGACGGAGGGGGCTTGGACGCGGAGATCGGCACCGTCAAAACGGGCGGGGTCGAGGCCCCAGGGCGAGGGGGCGACGGGGCCGGAGAGGTCGAGGCCGGCGAGGAGCGGGCTGGCCAGGGAGGTGAGTTGGCGGAAGAGAGCGCCGTCTGGCGTGTTGGCGGGGGGCGGGGCCGAAGTGAGAAGAGTTTGGAGAGCGGCGGCGAGTTGGCGCTTGGCTTCGGGCCGCTCGGCTACCTGCCAGCGCGCCAGCAACGAACCGGTGGGGATCGAGCCGTTGACGCCGGTGGGCTCGGCGTAAAACTGCCAGGGGCCGTGGGGGTTGGCGGCGAGGATGGAGCCGGAGACATCGGCGGTGAGCGACCACTTTTGGTGGGGGGCGGCGAGGTTGAGTTCGAGGTCGGCGAGGTCGCAGGAGGCGTTGCCCTCGCGGGGATCGAGGACGACGGAAACGAGATCGCCGGGGAGGACGGCGATACCGGTAAGCGGGCCGATGGGAACGGCCGCGGCACCGCGGGCAATGCCTTCGGCCAGGCGTTGGCGGGTGTTGCCGCGGCGGAGTTCGAGCGACCAGGCGACGCCGTTGCCGCATTCGGGATGGGCGGGGGTGAGGGTGCCTTCAATGCGCACCGGGGCCGCGAGGGGGCTGCGCCAACCGATGGCGGCGGCGTGGGTGGCCGAAGGGAGCAGCGCGACGGCGTGGGGCTTCATGTTGCCGGGGATGCGGACATGTTGAGCGGTCGAGTTGGCGAGAACGGAAGGGAGCTTGCCGCCGCCCCAGCCCTGGATGAAATCGAACGTGCCGACCTTTTGGATTTTGTTCGTGAGCGGTTGGATGGCGGTTGGGAGGTCGTTCGCGTGATCGCGCTCGGCTTCGGCGTTGAGCTTGGCGGCGGTCGTCGAGAAGACCTCTTGCCGGCGCAAGGTGAGCGCGCCGACCAGGGCCCGGACGTCGCGGAGGCGAATGGGCGGACGGCCGGGAAAGGTGAGGCGGGGCTCCTTCCAGATGACGCTGTCGCCGGCGGAGCCATCGCCCGCCTCGTGGGCGGCGAGGTAGAGTTTGATCTGATTGCCTTGCTGCGGCGCGGGAAGCTTCAGCTTGAATTCCTGGCGGGAGGCGATCGGCGAGACTGGCTCCATCCACGCTTTGGGCCCATCCACCTTGCCGATGTGGCCGACGCTGCTGAACTTCCAAAGCGTCTGCTGCCACTGTTCGATCTCGTCGGCGAGGGCGGCGACATCGGTGCGCCGGCGGAGCGGCTGTAGGAGGGGAGACGGAGTGGAGCTGCGTAGCGCCTTTGTGAGGGTGGTGAGGTACCTGGGGCTTAGCCCTGCCGCGTCGACGGGTTGCTGGCCGAGCGAGGCGGCGAGATAGCGCTTGAGCGGGAGGGTGCCGCCGCGGTCCTTGTCGAGGGCCATGCCTTGTTGGGTGACGGTGTCTTTGCCGCCGGCCTCGGTGAATTGTTGATAGAACGCGCGGATTTCGGCGAGGGTTTCGTTGGTCCAATCGCGGGGCGAGGGGAGGGGCGAGAAGCGGATGCCATTGGGCAGGAGGACGGCGTGGGCGGCGATGCCTTTGGCGGCGTCGAGATACTTCGAGACGAGCGCGGGGGACATGGCGAGCGAATTCCCGGTATTCGTGAAGCCTTCTCCGGCGGCCCCATCGGCGGGGAATTCTTTGGCGGGGTCGAGGGTGGGGACGCCAGTGAGGTCGCGGATGGTGAAGGTGTATTCGGCGTTGTTGAGCCGGCGGAGGACGACGGGCCCGGGGTCGCCGGCGCGGGCTTGGGCGGCCTGGACGAGCGTGCCGCGGACCCAGGTGAGCAGCCGGGTTCGCTCGGCCGGGGTGGGCTGGGGCATGGCCTTGGGCGGCATCTCGCCGAGGGTTACTTGCTCGATGACGGACTGCCAGACCTTGGGATATTTGAGAACTTCGGACGGGGAGGCGAAGCGTTCGAGGTCGAGGTCTCCGGTGTGCTTGGCCGTGGAGTGGCAGGCGATACAGTATTTTTGCACGACGTCAAACGCAGCTTGCCCCGGCAGGTGAGCCGGGGCAAGGCAGAGAGCGAGCGTGATGGCGAGCCGGGAGAAGACCATATCGACTGCCATTTTACATGTAATTAAAAGCCGATCTTCAAAGCCAACTGGAACTGCCGTTGGGCTCCGAAGTCGCCGCTGGAAACGGCACCGGTGATGGTGCCGAAAGCGGGGCTGGCCGCGTTGCCGATGGGGAGTAGGAAAGTGGCGCGGTTGGCCAGATTGAAGGCCTCCACGCGGAATTGGGCGGAGATCCGTTCGGTGATGTTCACCTTGCGGAAGAGGCCGGCGTCGACGTTGATGGCGGTGGCGCCGCGCATGGTGGTGCGGCCGACGTTGCCGAAGGTGTTGATCGAGTTGATCTGCCAGGCGGGGGAATCGTTCGCCTGGCAGTTGCGCCGGGTTCCGTTGGCGAGCAGGGTGCAGGGGTTGAACCAGCGGTCGGGGCCGGGGTTGGCGACGCGCCAATCGCCGATGGCATTGGGACGATCGGCACCGCCGTCGGTGTTGCTTTCGTCGCGGCCGGAGGTGATGGTGAAAGGTCGCCCGGCCATGGCGGTGAAGATGCCGGTGGTTTGCCAACCGGAAAGGACGGCCTTCATGAAACGGTTGTTGCCAGCGGCCTTGTCGAAGGGCAGCGTATAGACGGCCGACAGGACGAGGCGATGGGGCGCATGGAAGGTGGACACGCCGCGTTCGGCGGCCAGGTTACGCGAATTTTGGGCGAAGGCGGGGGCCGCGGCGTCATCGGTGGCAACGCCGGGGGTGTAGTCGATCGACTTGGACCAGGCGTAACTGGCGAGCAGGCTGAGACCGGCGTCGAAGCGGCGTTCCAGGCGCGTGGCGAGCGAGTTGAAGTTGGAGTTGGCACCGGAGGTGATGAAGCCGCCGGAGATGTTTCCCCAGCCCGGATAGGGGCGGCGGCTGTTGACCGCGCCAGGGCCAGGGATGGCTTGATTGATGTTCAGCCCGACGGGGAGCTTGCGGCCCATGGAGCCCATGTAGGTGACGTCGAGGACGACATTCCGCAGCAGTTCGCGTTGCACGCCGAAGCTGTATTGCTGAATGTAGGCCGTCTTGATATCGCGTTGAATGCCGGGGACGACCGGGGTGCTGGTGGTCAGGTTGAACATGTCGCGCAGGTTGGTGAGGAAGGGCGGAGAGAACGGGCCAGCCTGTTGGGCTTCGCGAAACGGGGTGCTGCGCGAAAGCGGGGTGATGCCGTTGCCGACCATCTGAATATCGTAGAACATCCCGAAGCCGGCGCGGATGACGGTTTTGCCGGAGTTGGCGGGACGCCAGGCGAGGCCGAGCCGGGGGGCGAAGTTATTGAGGTCAGTCTTGTAGACCTGGCGGCCGACGTCGGCGCGGCTGCGGACGAGGACGCGACCGCCGGGGCCGAGATAAGCCTCGCGGCCACCGGCGACGATGAGGGTGTTCGTGCTGGGGTCGAAGCTGGAGAGCTTGTCGACGCGCTCGGTAAGCGCGGGATAGAGCTCGTAGCGGATGCCGAGGTTCAAAGTAAGGCGCGGGGTGATTTTCCAATCGTCCTGGAAGTAGGCACCGGAGGAGAGCAGGACGGCGTTGTGGAACGGTTCGCCGAGGGCGCGGCTGGCTTGAAAGGGTAGGCCGATGAGCAGGTCGGCGGCCGAGTTGCCGGTGTAGCGGCCATCGAAGCTGAAGCTGCCGCGACCGGTGGATGTATTGAACGAATTGAAGAGGAAGCGGAAGTAGTCGCCGCCCATTTTGAAGGTGTGGGTGCCTTGGACGTAGGTCATGGTGCCGACGTAGTGATAGGTGTTTTCGCCCCTGCCCTGGGGCTGGCTGGTGCCTCCGCCGATGGCGCCGAAGCCGGTGATGGCAACGCGCGGGGCACCGTTGTTGAACGGGGTTCGGCCGACGTCGGTGAGGCCCTGGATGCCGAGGCGATTGACGACGTCGACGTCGAAATCTTCCTGCAGGTTGAGAACCTTCAAGCGGGAGTAGCCGACGCGAACTTCCGAGAGCCATTTGGGAGAGAAGATGTGCGTCCAGTTGGCGACGGCGTGCTGGGTGCCGGAGCTGCTGAGGGTGCCGTAGCCGGGCAGGCCAACGCCGGCCAGGGGCGAGCGGCCGCCACTGTCCTGCCATTCATAGACGAGATAGGCGCTATCTTTTTCAGAGAAGCGATGGTCTCCGCGAACCATGAATTGGTGGGCTTCGTTTTTGGTGGCGGCGGCGGTGGTGAAGTTCTGCACGCCGCCAACCGTGTTCGGCTGGGGATAGAGAGCGAGAAGGCCGACACCTTGGGGGCTCCAGGCGCTTGGCGGAATGCGGTTGCCGGGGAACGGAGTGTTGCCGTTGCGCGGGTCGCGCAGAGGCGTCGTGAGGGCGCTGAAGTCGCCGTTACGGAAGGCTGTCGAGGGGAGATTGACGCGGCTGGAATCCTGCTGGCCACGGAGTTGGCCTTCATAGCCGAGGAAGAAAAACGTCTTGTCGCGACGCAGACGGCCGCCGGTGACGGCACCGAACTGATTGCGGCGAAAGGCCGGTTTGCTGGGGGCGTAGAAGTTGCGTGCGTCGAAGGCGGAGTTCCGGTGGAACTCCCAAAGGGAGCCGTGGAAATCGTTCCCGCCGGACTTGGTGGTGACCATCACCTGTGCCCCGGAGGCGCGGCCATATTCGGCCGAATAGGTTCCGGTGAGCACCTTGAACTCGCGGACGGAGTCGAGGATAGGCGTGTGGCTGGCCCCGTCGGAGGCGGAATTATTATCGATGCCGTCCTTGATGTAGAGGTTCGAAACCTCGTTTGCACCCGCGATGTTGAGGCCGCCGCGATTGGCGTTGGCGGAACCCTGCACGGCCGGCAGGACGTTGGGCTGGAGGGCGGCGAGTTGAAGATAGTTGCGGCCGTTTAGGGGCAGTTCGACGATCTTGCGCTGCTCGACGACGCCGCCGATATTGGAGTTGTCGGCGTTGATCAAAGGAGCGGTCGCTTCGACTTCGATCGACTCGGTAACGGCACCGATTTTGAGGCTGATATCAACGCGGACATCCTGGCCGGTTTCGAGGACGATCTTACGGACGACTTCGCGGCGGAAGCCTTCGCGTTCGGCGGTGAGGGTGTAGGGTCCGGGCTCGAGTTGCGGGAGGACGTAGTCGCCGGTGCCGGTGGATTGCACCGCTCGCTTTTGATTCGTGTCGGTGTTCGTGACGGTGATGGTGGTGGCGGGGACGGCGGCGTTGGACGCGTCCGTGATACGGCCAGTGACGGTGGAGCGGATGTTTTGGGCGGCCAGCGGCAGCAAAACGCTGACGAGGAGAAGCGAGAGGATCTTCATTATTTCAATTCCCTTGCGGTGTTAGTGAGTTACTTACGACGGCCTGCGCATTTCGGTTTCGCGGAAGGGAGTGAGGGTGGAGAGACTTTCGTCACCCATCTCCGGTCGCCAGCGGAAATACTTCGCGACGGCCTTTTCAGGGAAGAAATCTAACAGGAGAAACCCGTTTTCTTCAAGGCAGGACTGCTTTTCGTCAATGGCCAAATGATGGGGGGGGACGGCGCGGACGCCTCTGGCCCGGGACGGCCAGCTTTGCCCGGTGCCCAGAGGCCCGGGCAGGATGGAGACAACCGGATTGGCCCGCAGGTCGACTTGGCCCGAGCGGGAGATGTGGCCCTCGGCGATCGAGTGCATATCGCCGCTGATAAACAATGGGGTTCGGTGGCGCTGGGCCGAGGCCGCCTTCATCAGGCGATCGTGCTGCGCCAGCCAGCCAGTTTGCCAATAGGGCTTCGGCTTGTTGATGGTCAAGCTCCCGTCGGCAGCGAGGATGTCAGGGTACCAATCGCCCCATTTGCCGGCGCTCCAGCCAGGGGGCTGGGACGGAATGTGGACGAGATGGTCGAGGGCCGGGTCGGCCATGCGGGACAGGATCCATTCCTCGACTTCGCGCGGAATGACGAGGGCGTTGGGGCCGGCGAGGGAGAGGTAACGGCGGCAATCGTAGAGCAGGAGTTCGGCCAAACGGCCGAAGCGCAGAGTGCCGAAGCTTTCGCCCGAGCCAGCGGGGGTGTCGGCGGCTGAGGAGCCGGGGAGGCCCAGCGGCTGCGTGCGAACCGGCAGGAATTCGGGGTAGTACAAGCGCCGGGCGGCACGAGCGAGTTGGAGCATGAAATGGTCCGGAGGGAAGGTGACCATCTCGGCGTCGGCGTCGTCGTTTTCGAAATAATCGTGATCGTCCTGGAGGAAGAACACGGGCAGACCGCGGAGGCGGGTGCCGTAGAGATTGGCGATTTGCTGGTCGCCGACGTGGCGGAGGACGGCTTCGTTCGGGGTACCAAGCACCGGCAGATGGCGGTCGAAATGGCCGGTGGCTTCGACGGCGGAGGCGGTGTAGCGGGCCGGGTGAGTGCCTTGGCGAAGGTCCCAATAGATGTGGTCGCCGTTGGCGATGACGGCGTCGGGCTGGAAGGAAAGGGCCCGGTCGAGCAGGCGGCCGCGTTGCTGGAGCGAAAGATAGTTCTTCTTTCCGTTGGTCGCGATGAGGCGTTCGTCGCCGCCGGCGCAGGTGTAAATAAGCAGGCGAAGGCGCTGGGGGCGGTCGTCGGGGTCGGGGAGGGTTTTCAGGGTCCAAGGGGCGCAGAGGGCTTTCTTGGCTGCCGATAGCAATTGGAGATTGTAGGGCCGGGCGGGCTGGAGTTGATCGGCGTCGAAGGACCAGAAGAGGCCGCCGGAGTCGGTTGGCTTTCCGGCGATGAGGCGCCCGTCGACCTTGAGCAAGGGCGAGCGATCCTGCTTCCGACGGAAGGAGACTTTGATCAGAAGGCGTCGATCATTGGCGGTGGGCAGGATGTGGACGACATCGCCGGATTCCCATGCTGAAGCCAGGGCCGTGGCCGCGAGGCCCGCGAGCAGTTTTCTGCGGTCGATCGTCATCCGACGGCCACGAGGCTTTCGGTAGTGCGGAAGAAGATGGTCCCCTTTAAAATTGCGGGGGTTGCAAAACACGGTTCACCCATGTGGTTGCGAGCGAGGAGTTCGAACTTCGGACCAGCCTTGATGACGTAGACATCACCGTCGAGAGAGGGGACGAAAACCTTGCCGTCGGCGGCGACGACCGAGGCGTAGATCTGGGCATCGGACGAGAGACGCTGTTCGTAAAGCTTCTCGCCGGTCTTCGAGTTCAGGCAGCGGACGACTCCATTGGTGTTGCCGAGGTAGATGTGGTCGCCGTAGACAACCGGCGTCGAAATATAGGAACCCGCGCCGTTGGCGGCCCAAACGAGGCCCTCGTTTTTGTTCGTATCAGACGGGGTGAGGTCGCCTTTGGCGTCGGGCCGAATCGCGTAAACGGGGGCCTTGCCACCATGGGCGTTAGTTAGATAGATCCAGCCGTTGGCCGCGAACGGGGTGGGGATGGGGTTGTCGCCGCCGCCGCCGATCCGCCAGCGCTCTTTGCCGGTTTCGAGGTCATAGGAGACGCTCCACGGCCAGCCGTTGGTGACCACTTGCACCGACGAAGCGGTGGCGTGAATATAGGGCGTTCCCCAACTGCGTTCGCAGATTCCCTTCCGAGAGACGCGCCAAACTTCTTTCCCGTCGGCTAGATTCAAGACGACCAGGAAGGGGTTCGCAGGATCATCGCAGAGCAGGGCGATGCGGTTGCCGTGGATCGAGGGCGAACTGCCGTAGCCCCAGCCGATGCCGTATTTGCTGATGTTGATGACGCCGAGATCGGTGCTCCACAGCAGCTTGCCATTGAGGTCGTAGCAGTAGAGGCCTTCGGAACCGAAGAACGCCACCACGTGCTTTCCGTCGGTCGCCAGAGTCGTGTTTGCGTGAGTGGCTTTTTCGTGACGAGTGGCCCGGGGCTTGGCGCTGCGCGCGGTTTGACGCCACAGCTCTTTGCCTGTCTGGGCGTCGTAGCTGAGCACAACCCAACTCTGCTCTTCGTTGTCTTCGGCGGCGGTGGGTTCGCCTCCGACCGCCAATTTCAGCGGTGCCTTACCGGCCGCCTTCCGCACGGCGGAGCAGACGTAGATCCGGTTGCCGACGATAATTGGGCTCGAATGACCGAGCCCCGGGACCGGGCTTTTCCAGCGAAGGCCGGCGGGCTTTCCGGCGCTGGCGTCGGCGTTCCAAGTGGCGGGCAGCGCGAAGCCATCGGCCACGCCCACACCGAGTCGCCCGCGGAAGGCTGGCCATTCGGGATCAGCGCCGAGGGCCGCCATCGGCAAGGTGGCCGCGAAACGCAATAGCTTCCGTCGGGAGTAAATCATGGAAAACCCTCTGCGCTGTAGATTTAAGCCAGGATACCCTGAATGGTGGTGTTTAACATAATCGCATTTGGCATTCTGGCCATCGCTGTGGCGTATCCGCAGGCTCCTATCGTGGGCCGCTCCTTTGACCGGGTGCTGCTGCTGGAGACGAAGGGGGAAACGTCGGCCAGTGTCAGCTTGGGCGACATCGACGGCGACGGCGATCTCGACGTGATCCTGGCGAAGGGCCGCCATTGGCCGCTGGTGGACCTGGTTCTACGCAACGACGGCAAAGGCCATTTTTCAACGGAAAAGCTGAGCGAAACGGCTGACCGGACCTATTCGGCGGCGCTGGCTGATCTGGACGGAGATGGCGATCTCGATATCGCCGTGAGCAACGACCGACCCGACAAGAAGCTGATCTATTTGAACGACGGCAAGGGGCATTTCACCTTGACGAGCGAGTTTGGCGACCCAACGTGGTCCACGCGTTACATCACCGTCGCCGACCTGAACGGCGACCGGCGGCCCGACATTCTCGTCGCCAATCGCAGCTCGAAGCCGGAGTTGACGCGCCCTAGCTTCTACTGCCTGAATGACGGCAAGGGAGCGTTTCCGCAGTGTACGCAACTGCCGACGCAATCGGCGACGATCATCGTGGCGGCGGATTTGGATGGGGACGGATTCGTCGACCTGCTGATTCCGCATCGCGACGGCGGACAGAGCCTGGCGTTCTGGAATGACGGCAAGGCGAACTTCAGCGCGCCGATGGCGTTCGGGCCGGAGCGCTCTTCGATCCGCGCGGCGGCGGCGGCCGATGTTGATGGCGACGGTAAGCTGGACGTCGTGCTGGGCGACGAGAAGGGCGGCGTGAGGATCATTCCGAATCTGGGTAAACGGAAGTTCGGTACGCCGATTCCGCTGGGTGCCAAATCGGCGTCGCCTTACTCGATCGGGGTCGCGGACATGAATCGCGATGGGAAGTTGGACGTGGTCGTGGGGAACTTTGAAGCGCCCGGGTCGGTGTTCTTCAACGCGGGCCATGGGCGGTTTGTGGAGACCGCTTGGGGCGACGGGCAAGGGGCTGTCTACGGGCTCGCGCTGGGCGACCTCGACGGGGATGGTTGGCCCGATATTGCGGCCGCGCGGTCGGAAGCGCCGAACGCGATTTGGTTCAACGGGCCCGCGGTTAAAAAGTAATGCGGGCGGCGAACTGAATCGCCCGGGCGGCGCGAGCGCTGCGAATGGTGCCGAAGGCGGGTACGCCGACGCTGGCGGCGGGTAGGCCGAAGTTGGCGTGGTTCATGGCGTTGTAGAGTTCGCCGCGCAGCTCGAGTTTGAAGCGTTCAGTGAGGGCAAAGTTCTTCATCAGGTTGGTATCGAAATTCACGACGCCTGGACCACGAAGGATGGAACGTCCGGCGTTGCCGAACTGAAAGAACGCCGGGGCGCGGAAGGCGTCGGTGTTGAACCAACGATTAATGCTGGGCGTGCCGGTGGATGGGTCGCCCACCACGTCGGCTCGCAGGCCGCCGGCGGGAAAGGCGTTCGTGTTGTTCACGGAGCTGAACACCGTAAACGGGGCCCCGGCTTCGACCGAAGCCAACACTCCGGTGCGCCACCCTCCGAAAACGTTATGGGCCCAGCCGGGACGGCGGAAAAACGGCAGGTCGTAGACGCCGCTGAAGACGGCCCGATGAGGGATATCGCTGCCGCTGCGGCCGCGGTCCAGACGGCGATTGTAATAGTCCATGTAGCTGCCGGTGCTGCCGATTTCGGTGAACGATTCGACGTCATCAAGGAAGGCCGAATAGGTGTAGTGAGCGAGGATCGAGAGGCCCCGGGCGAAGCGCCGTTCCACCTTTACGAAGCCGGCGTGATAGTTCGAACTGCCGATGGCCGGGTTCACCATCGTGACGTTGTTGAACTGGGGAAACGGCCGGCGGGCCTGGGCGTTGCCCGCGGAGAGCAACTCCGGACGGACCTGATTGATCGACAGATCGTTGGCGGTGAGGTGTCGGCTGAGGTTGGCCAGATAGCCGATTTCCAACAGCAGGCCGGGCCGGATTTCGGTCTGGATATTGAGATTGAACTGGTAGCTTTCGGGGGTGTCGCGGTCGCGTTGGAAGAAGCTGACGGCGGTGGTGGGGGCTTGGCCTGCCGGCACGGCTCCGAAGCCGGCACCGAGTTGTTCGATGGGAGTTCGGCTCTGCGTCGGAAAGCCGTCGCGCAGGCGCATCGCGCTGGTTATGCCCACTTCGCTGGCGGTGATGCGCAAGTCGGTGGAAAAGCCGAGGGTGGCGGCGGTGGCGACGATGCCACTCACGGTGGGGCCGAAGAAGATGCCGCCTCCGCCACGCAGGACCATCTTCGGCATGACCTTGTAGGCGAAGCCGAAGCGAGGGGCGAAGTTATTGCCGTCAAAGTTATAGGCCGAACGGGGCACGCCGTTGCGGCCGGCGAACGTGATGACGCCCGGGGTGCGCGAGACGGGATTGATCTGCGTCAGGTCGAAGGAGTTCATGCGGTCGCCGTCGACGGTGCGCGGGACCTCGGCTTCCCAGCGGACGCCAAGGTTCAACGTGAGCTTGTCCGAGATGCGCCAATCGTCCTGGGCATAGACGCCGTAGTAGCCCGCGCTGGAGGCGATCACGTCGGGCCGAATGACGTTGGCGGAGTTTACTTCGCCTAGTAGGAACGAGGCGAAGGCGTTGCCCGAAGCGTTGATGCCGGGTTGGCCGGTGATCTGCGGAACAAACGCGAAGTTGCCGGAAGAAGAGGTATCGGTTTCGTCCTTGTTGTATCCGAAGCGAGCCTCGAAGCCTGCTTTGAAGGCGTGTTTGCCGCGGAACCAACTGACGGCATCCTGCACTTGGGTATCGAGAATGGGCGTTTGCAGGCGAAATGGGGCCGCGCCAAGGCCGTTGTAGCCGGTAATGCCGATGATCGGGAAGGCCACATCCGTGACGCCCTTCAGGCCGAGTTTGGAGGCATAACCGCCGTCGCGTCCGGGCCGTTCATTGATGTTTTTGCGCCGCACGAATCCGAGGCGGAACTCGTTCAAGAGGCTGGGCCGAAGTGTGTGCGTCCAGGCACCGAGCAGGCTTTGCGTCCGCCCTTGGGCGCTGGTAGCGGCGGGATCGGCGGGCAAGGACTCGCCGTAGACGCCGGGGTTCGTGCTGGCGTTATCGTTGATGTAGTAGCGAAGCATCAGCGTATCCCGCGCGCGGAACTGATGATCAAAGCGGGTGACGAAGATGTCGCGATCAAACTGGGGACGGGTATTCAGTGCGAAGTTGTTGGCACCGGTGATCGTGCCGGGCTGATTGGGATTGGGCCAGAACGCGAGGATGTTTTTCGCTACCGGGTCGATGCGGGCGGCCGGAATCGTGTTGCCGGGGAAAGGGGTGCGAACGCGGTTGGTGGTGGTGGCCGGGTCAAAAATGGGGATGACGCGGCCGGCGGCGTCGAAGGTGCCGCCGAAGTCGCCAGCGCGCTGAGCGGGGGTGGACAAGGTCTGTTGGGAATTGCCGCCGGTGACCTGCAGCGTCCGTTCCCAACTGGCGAAGAAGTGCGTTTTATCCCTGCGAATAGGGCCGCCAATCGCCGCCCCGAACTGGTTCTGTCGAAACTTCGGGCGGCTGGCGGCGAAGAAATTGCGGGCATCGAAGGCTTCGTTCCTGGCGTATTCAAAGACGCTGCCGCGGAAGCGGTTCGTGCCGGCGCGGGTGGAAAGCAGGATGACGCCGCCGGCGGAGTGGCCGAGTTCGGCGGTGTAGTTGTTGGACAGAATCCGAAACTCCTGCATGGCTTCCATCGGCAGACTGGTCTGCTGCTGAGGCACGGCGAGGCCGACCACATTGGTCACGTTGCCGCCATCAAGGTTGAACTGTTGGTTGCGCATGCGTCCGCCGCCGACGCTGAAGATCGGCAGATTCTCGCCGCCGCCGCCCTGACTTTGGACGACCGTAGCCGGGGTGAGAACGACGAGGGCCGTCGCGGCTCGGTTGGGCAAGGGCATGCCTTCGATCATTTCCCGTTCGATGAGTTGGCCGGTGCTGGCCGACTGCGCATCGAGGAGAGGGGCCGAGGCGGTGACGTCGATCGTCGTCTGCACCTCGCCCAAGGTCAGGGTCAAATCGACTTGCAGCGTCTGACCCACTTGGAGGGGGATGTTGCGCCGGACCAGCCGTTGAAAGCCCTGGGCGGCGAGTTCGATCCGGTAGGTGCCGGGGCCGAGCGCCGCCAAACGATATAACCCCGATTCATTCGATGCCGTAGGAAGCGAGACGCCGGAATCTTCATTCACGACCAGCACCCGGGCTTTGGCAACCACCGCGCCGGAGGTGTCGCGGACGCTGCCGGTGAGAATACCGCTGCCGGACTGCGAAAAGAGGACGATCGGGAGAAGCAGAAAAAGGAGTGCGTATCGAATCACCTGCGAATCATACAGGATTACTATGGCGGGGTTGTTATGACTCGTCTGGCATCGTCTCGCGGGGCGACTGCTCGATGCCGGCAATCGCGTACAAATTTCGATGAATCGTTTCGCAGATATCTTCGAGCGGCAGGTCGTTGTCGTCCGTTCCGAATGGCCCTTCGATCTCGACGCCGATTTCTTCAATGCCGAAAAACAAGTAGGCGACCAAGACTACATCAAGGATGGTGTACCACCCATAACTCGATACCAGCGCGAACGGCAGCGTGAAGCAGTAAACCACCAGCGCGCGCCGCAAATGGACCACATAGGCAAACGGCAACGGTGTTTTTCGAATGCGTTCACAAGCCCCGAGATTGTCAACCAACTGTTGGATGTTCTGATCGAGACCGACGTATACAATGTCCGAGAAGCGCCCCTCGCGACGGGCCCGGTTCAGTACGGCCGTCATGCGGGACGCGACGGCCAAGGCAACATGCTGGGCCTGGGTGACCGACGCCACCTCTTCCGCACTGAATTGCGTGGCCAGCGGACCGATGCCGTTCTCGCCACGCAGGCCAGACGCGGTCGCGAAAGGGAATATGGCGGTCCACCGAGTGAGCTCGAAAAGTCCCTCCCGATCCGTGCCGAACTGTTCGGTCGCCCCGCGGATCAGATTGCGGGTCTCGTTTACGATGCCGCCCCACAGCTTGCGGCCCTCCCAGAATCGGTCGTAGGATGCGTTGGTCCGGAACACGAGCAACAACCCCAGCGCTGTACCCACCAGCGTGTGCAAGAGCAGCGGAATCCCCAGCGGAAACCACAGAAAATGAACTGTGACGACGGCGACTGTCCAAATAGCGCATAACGAAACCCGCCCGCTGATCTCGCGCAGGAGCGAACCCCGGATATCAAAAAAATGGTCGAACCAGCGGTGCGGGTCGTATTGAATCATCCCTTCATCACTTCGAAGCGGTCGGAGTCCGGGTTGTATTCGAGCACTTTCCCGTGCTCAATATCGTAAACCCAACCGGCGATGCGCAGCGTTCCCGCTTGCAAGCAATCCTGGACGACCGGGTAGCTTCGCAGGTGTTCGAGTTGGTTCACAACGTTGCGCGCCGTAATCGCGGCGAGTTGCTCTTCCTCGGGCAACTTCATCGCCATTACCTGCTTGCGCGCCTCGTTCCCATTGCGCAGCCAACGCTTCACCGACGGCAGAGAGTCGGCCGTCTCCGGATGCCAAACCGCCTTCATCGCGCCGCAATCGGAATGGCCGCAGATGATGATGTTGGGGATCTTGAGAACCTTCAAAGCGTATTCCAACCCCGCCGCTTCGCTCGCGTTTTCCCCATGAAATGGCGGCATAAAGTTACCCGCATTCCGATCCACAAACAACTCTCCGGGGTCTGAATGAGTGATTAACGCCGGGTCGATGCGCGAGTCCGCGCAGGTGATAAACAGCGCTTTTGGCGTCTGACCCAGCGCGAGACGGCTAAATAGAGCCTTGTGCTGCGGGAACACATAGCGCTGGAACGTGATTACGCCTTTCCGAATGGAATCCATATCTTCTCAGAATAGCCGAAGCGAATTTCGATCTTCCGCGCATCCAAGTTACCGGTTTGAAAAGCTGTCCCCGTTGCGACATAATCATCGCCTATGACCGAATCAACCTGGACGCGGCGGAGACTTCTCTCGACCGCCGCCGCGGCCGCCCCCTCCCTGCTGACCGCCCAAGGCAAGCGCCGAAACATCCTCTTCATCCTGACCGACGACCATCGTTTCGATGTCATGAGCTGCGCCGGGCACCCCTGGGTGAAAACGCCAAACCTCGACCGGATGGCCGCCAATGGCGCGCTGATGACGAACGGCTTCGTCACCAGTTCTCTTTGCTCCCCCAGCCGAGCCTCCATCCTGACCGGCCTCTACCCCCACGCCCACAAGGTCAACGATAACTTCACGGAGCTCACTCCTAAGCTCCCGACGTTCCCGCAGATGTTACAAAAAGCGGGTTACAAGACTGGCTTCTTCGGCAAATGGCACATGGGCGGGGCGAGCGATGCGCCTCGATCCGGCTTCGACCATTGGGTTAGCTTCTTCGGCCAGGGAGACTACAACAACCCGGAGATCAACACGAACGGCACCCGCCGAAAGCGCGAGGGCTATGTTACCGATATCCTCACCGACGACGTCGAGAGCTTCATCGAAAAGCAAACCGGCCCCTTCTTCGCCTACCTCTCGCACAAAGCCACCCACGCCCCCTTCGAACCGGCTCCGCGCCATCGGAACCTATACCCCAACGACAGAATGCCGCGGCCCCAGTCGATGCAGTACCGCGACGACTGGTACGAAACGAAGCCAGAGTGGGTCAAGCGCCGCCGCGCCACCCGCCACGGGGTCGACGGAGCGATCGGCCATCAGGCTCCGCTCGAAGACCTCTACAAGGGCTACTGCCGCTCCCTGGCGGCGATCGACGAAAGCACCGGCCGCCTCCTCGACACACTGTCCCGCAAGGGCATTCTGAACGATACTCTCGTGATCTACATGGGCGACAACGGCTACCTCTGGGGGGAGCATGGCCTGATCGACAAGCGCGCGATGTACGAGCCGTCCATTCGCGTCCCCATGATCGCGCACTGCCCGGACCTCTTCGGCCCGGGTAAACGCACCGAAATCGCCCTCAATAACGACATCGGCCCCACCATCCTCGAAGCCGCCGGCGTTGGCCCGCTGCCGGGCGCGCACGGGCGATCGCTGCTGCCGGTCTTCCAGGGCCGGGCTCGCGATTGGCAGACTGAGTTTCTCTATGAATACGAATGGGAACGCGACTTTCCTTACACTCCGACTATCTGCGGCCTCAGGACCGCCCAGTACAGCCTGATTCAGTCCTACGGACTCTGGGACATCGACGAACTCTACGACATTGTCAAAGATCCGGCACAAATGCAGAACTTACTCGCGGGCACCCGGCTCCGCGCTCACGACCGCGCTCGCCCCGTTATGCGCATCGATAACCCCGAACTCCGCAAGTTACTCGACAGCCTTCAAGGCCGCATGGCGAACATACTCAGTCAAACCGGTGGCGACCCCCGTATGGCCGGCCGCGAGCCGGAGGGAGCAAAGTACGCCCTGTAGGCATAGAATGATGGAATGAAGCTCTGGATAGTACTTCTGATAGCCGCCGCCCTCGGGGCCGAATCGAATTGGCCCCAATATCGCGGCAACGCCTCCAACGGCCTCGGCGAAGGTTCGCCCGCTATCGAGTGGGACGGCGCCAAGGGCAAGAACATCAAGTGGAAGACACCGATCCCGGGCCTGGGTTACTCCAGCCCCGTTATCTGGGGTGACCGCGTCTTTCTCACGACCGCCGTACCCGCCAAGGGCGGCTCACTGGTCAAGCTCGGTCTTTACGGGGACATCGCGCCGGTCAGTAACGAGGGCGAACAGAGCTTTATCGTCTTCTGCCTCGACCGCCGCTCGGGCAAGATACTTTGGCAGCGAACGGCTATAAGCGGCCAACCGAAAGTGAAGCGCCATCCCAAGTCCAGCCACGCCAACCCCACCCCCGCCACGGACGGCCGCCACTTAGTCGTCTCGTTCGGGTCCGAAGGGCTCTATACTTACAACCTCGACGGCAAGTTACTCTGGAAGAAAGACCTCGGCGTCCTCGACGCTGGCTATTTCCGCGCTCCGGATGCTCAATGGGGCTACGCCAGCTCCCCAATCATTCATGACGGCAAAGTAATCATCCAAGCGGACGTGCAGAAAGACTCCTTCCTCGCCGCGTACAACGTCCAAACCGGCGTCGAACTCTGGCGGACGCCGCGCGCCGATGTCCCCACCTTCGGCACGCCTGCCGTGGTCACGGGCGCAAATGCCCAAGTCGTGGTCAACGGATGGAAACACATCGGCGGCTATGATCTGGCCACCGGCAAAGAACGCTGGCGACTCGAAGGCACCGGCGACATCCCGGTCCCCACTCCGCTCTATGGCGGAGGCCTGATCGTGATCACCAGCGCCCACGGCGGCGGCCGCCCCATTTACGCGATCCGCCCCGACGCGAAAGGCGACCTATCGAAGGACCGTTCGGCGATCGCCTGGACTCAGGAACGCTCCGGCAACTACATGCAAACGCCCCTCCTGGCGGGCGGTCTTGGCTATTTCTGCTACAACAACGGCGTCCTCACCGTCTTCGAACTCTCGTCCGGCGAGCGGGTTTACCAGCAACGCCTGGGCACCGACTCCGGCTTCACCAGTTCCCCGGTCGCCGCCGGTGGCCGGCTCTACATCACGAATGAAGACGGCCACACGTTCGTCCTGCAGCAGGGAAAAGAGTACAAATTGCTGGCCGAAAACGATCTGGGCGAACCGGTGATGGCCTCGCCCGCGATCTCCGATGGCGTCCTCTATGTCCGCGGCGGACAGCACCTGTTCGCCATCGCGCAATAGGGTATATGATGCCTAACGACAGATGACACGAAGAGACCTCTTCGCCGGAGCCGCAACTGCCGCCATGGCCGCACCTACTTATCGAATTCTCGATCCCCACGTCCACGTCTACAAAAAGGATCCCCGCTTCCCATATTGGAAGGGAAACGCCAGTCATCCTACCGACGACAAGTCGCCCGAGATGCTCATCGAACTGATGAAGGCCAATGGCGTCGCCAAAACGGTCATCATCCAAGTTCGCCATTACATGTTCGATAACTCGTACCTGCTCTCGGTCCTCCGCCAATATCCACAGTACTTTCAGGGCGTTTGCCGAGTCGACCCCGAGAATCCGAACGCGCCCGAACATCTGGCGGAACTCACCCAAGCCGGCGTTCGCGGCGTCCGCCTCAGCCCGGCCGCCAACAGCACCGGCGAGTGGATCAAAGGGCCTCTCATGAAGCCGCTTTGGAAGCGATGCGAAGAGCTAAAGGTGCCCATGACCATTCTCGCGCCGGTCTCGCGCATGCCCGAAATCGGAGCCCTTGCCGACCAGTTCCCAGACCTCCAGATCGTGATCGATCATATGGCTGATTGCCCGGTCAATCAGCCTGCCGAGCTCGAAAAACTGATCGCGCTCAAGCGGCATCCGCACCTGTTCGTCAAGGTCTCCCATACCTGGCAAATCTCCAAACAAGCCTACCCTTGGGTGGACGCGCAGGAGCACGTCAAGCGCCTGCACCAGGCGTTCGGACCCCAGCGCCTGATGTGGGCCACCGATTGGCCAGTCAGTCTGCCCCACGCAACCTACGCCCAAACCCTGTCCGTCGTCCGCGACGAAATGAAGTTCCTGAACGACGACGACAAGCATTGGATGCTCTCGAAAACCATCGAAAGAGTGTGGCCATTATGATGCGACTCAGTTGTCTATCCCTCAGCTACCAGAACCAGTTCAAGGCCGGCAAGATGGACCTTCCGGGGTTCATTCGCACGGCGCGAAGCCTCGGTCTCGACGGGGTCGATCTGCACATGCAGCATCTGAAAAGCTTCGACCGGATCTACCTCAAACAGCTTCGCCGTCTCTGTCTCGACAACGGCCTATCGGTGCCGAGTTTCCCTGTTTCGACCGAGTTCGGCCAATTCCCGGAACGCGTTAACGCCGAGATCGAAAAATGCCGCGTCGGCATGGAGACAGGACTGTTTCTGGGCGCACCGCTGGTCCGCGTCTTCGTCGGTTCCACCCCGGCTGGTGGCAATGCCGAAGAGGCATTCAAACGCGGCGTCGACGCGCTCCGTCGCTGTGCCGAAATCGGGGCCGACCTCGGCATGGTCGTCGCCCTGCAGAACCATAGCGGCCTCACTTCCACCGGCGACGACATGCTCCGTTTTCACAAAGCGGTCAGCCATCCCAACTTCGCGCTCGTGCTCGACACCGGCCATTTCACCGGCCGCGACGGCCCCCGCGGCCCGAAGCAGGAAGGGCACACCTACGACAACTACTACCGTTCTCTCGAACAGGTCGCGCCCCTCGCCCCCTTCGTCCGCGTCAAGCTCTATCAGGTCGACGAGCAAGGCCGCGAGAAGTTCATCGACTATAAACGGGTCTTCGATATCCTCCGCGGCATTCACTATAACGGCCACTGCAGCTTGGTCTACGAAGGCACCGAGGATGAGCTCGAAGCCATTCCGCGCGGTGCCCGTTTCCTCCGTCGGATGATGGCCGCGGCTTAGCCGGACCGCCGCGTCAACAACAAATAACGCACATCCGCCACCTCGGTCCCGGCCACCTTGATCGCCCGCAGCACCAGCGCGCCTCGCCCCGCCGCGAGTTGGATCGTGCCCAACCGCAAGGGCTTAAAGTCCTTCGCGTACGACTCGGTCCCTCGTTCGTGACGGTCTTCTTTCATCCCGAATAACGGTGGATTATGCGCCTCCGCAATCGAAAACTCCAGCCGCCCGGCCCCGCGGGAAAGCTCTACGATCGACCCCGCGGCCGGTGCCGTATAGTGCATCACGGCTTCGTACTCGCCAGCCTGCGCCACTTCAATATCCCATTGGATCCGGTCGGTCGTCTTCGTCCAGTTCGTAAAGTACGAACTATTCGGAGCCGTGTTGCTCCGCTTCACTTCGCCGGTGCCAATCCCATCCCGCGCCGGCAAATAAGTCATCTTCGAGTAACCCACCGGATACGGTCGATCGTCCGGACCCACCAGCGGCAGCACTTCCCTGCCCCACGCCGCCACGGCCAACCGCAAGCGCTCCGCCAGCGCTGGCTCCAACGCCGCGATGTCCTTCGTCTGCCCTGGATCGCTTCGCATATCGAACAACTTCCCCGTCGGGTCCAGCCGATGAGTCTGCGTCCGCACGCTGATCCGTTTGGACTGCAACGAGAAGATCATCCGATCCGGCCATTCCACCTTTTGCCCCAGCAAAAGCGGGGCCAAGCTCCGTCCATCCAGCGGTTTCGTCGACCCCACCGGCACCCCCGCCAACGCTCCCAGCGTCGGCAGCAGGTCGATGGCTCCGGCGATCTGCGGGATCACCCGCCCCGCCCCAATCCGCCCCGGCCACCGGACCAGCAGCGGAGAACGGACGCCCCCCTCGTCCACTGCCCCCTTCCGCCCTTTCATGCCCCCATTCCAACGCCAACTGTTCGGCCCGTTGTCACAGAAGAACAGCACCACCGTGTCTTCTTCCAAGCGCAGCGCCTTCAGTTTGGCCAGCAATCGGCCCACGTTGCCGTCGATGTTCTCGACCATCGCCAGCGCGGCGCGCGTCATTCCCAGATCTTCCAACGCCGGATCGGTCGCCTTCAGGGCCGGCTGGAATTGCGCGAACTTGGCGTAGTTTCCTTCCGGCACCTGCATCGGCGAATGCGGGGTATTCAGCGGCAAATAGCAGAAAAACGGTCGCGTCCGGTTCTTCTCGATGAAGGCGATGGCGTGGTTGGTCAGGTCGTCGGTAATGTAGCCCCGTCCCTTCACGAGTTCCCCGTTATGGTCCATCTCGGTATCAAAATAGTGCGCCCAATGGCCCGACGTAAACCCGTAATACTCAGCGAATCCGCGCGAATTCGGATGGTAGGGGGCCTGCGAGCCGTTGTGCCACTTGCCAAATGCGCCGGTCGCGTAACCCGCCTTCTGGAACGTCTGGGCGATCGTGTGCTCGTCCAGGTTCATCCGCTCCTGCCCCGTACTGACACCCCGTACACCAGCCCGGGCGTGGTAGCGGCCGGTCATAAACTCGGCCCGGGTCGGCGCACAGACAGCACAAACAAAGAATCGTTCAAACTGCGCCCCTTGCCGCCCGATCGAATCGATGTTGGGCGTCGAAAGATTGCTATTCCCGTTGATGCTCAGGTCACCCCAGCCCTGGTCGTCCGTCAGAATGACTACCACATTAGGCCGTCGCCGCGTGGTTTGCGCCGCCGCTGCCAAGCCGCTCGAAGCCAGAAACGCTCGCCGAGAAAGTACGCTCATCGCGTTACTATAACAGGGCTCAAAAGGTCAGTCGCATGCCTACTTGAATCTGCCGCGCCGGCCGCGCCGAACTGATGATGCCGAACCCCGGCCCCTCAAACACACGTCCGGGCGTTCCGAAGTTTGCGTGGTTGGCGAGATTGAACGCCTCCCCCCGAAACTGCAACTGGTAGCGCTCCAGAAGGCGAAACGTTCGAATCAAAGAGGTATTTAAATTGATCACTCCCGGCCCTCGAACCAGCCCCACTCCCTGATTTCCAAACGTGTAGTTCACCGGTTGGCGAAACGCGGTCGTATCGAACCAACGGTAGATCTCCCGCTCCCCCACCGGCAGGTTCGGGTCCTTGATCACATCCGCCCGCAGCGCCCCGGCGGAGTTCGAAAACGTCGTATTCTGCTGCGTGGCCACCGTAATCGGCGGACCGCTTTGCAACAGCATTACCGCCCCAATCGACCACCCGCCCAGAGCTTTGCCACCGAGCCCGTCGGTCAGGAATCGACGCCCTTTGCCGAACGGCAACTGGTACACCGAACTCCACGTCAGCCGGCTCCGGATGTCATTTTCCGACGGCCCATAATCAGCGCGGCGATTATAGAAATTCGAATACGCCGCCCCCTCATCCCCCAACCCGGCCGCCCCCGCGTCCGCATTGTCCAGGAACTTCGAAAACGTATACGTAGCCAGAATGTTGAAGCCCTTCGAAAAGCGCTTCTCCGCCCGTAGTCCCAACGCGTGATAGTTCGAACCCCCAATATTGGGGGCAATAATCGACACGTTCGAAAACTGCGGAAACGGCCGCTGCGCCTGTCCCGATCCCGCTTGCATCAACTCTGGCCGAATCTGGTTGATCGGCAGATTCGAGCTCGGCAACTTTTTCGACAGGTTGGCAATATAAGCCGCTTCGAACAACGTGCCACCCCATAACTCCTGCTGAATCCGCAAGCTAAACTGCTGCGAATAGCCCGTCCGCCGGTTCGTTTCGAAAAACGTGATCGCGTTCGTCGCCGGCGAACCCACCCGCACCGCCCCGTAGCGATCGTCCAGCACCGGTGCCTTAGGGTCCACCTGAGGCAAGTTATTCGTGAGCGTGTACGGCACCGTTTCCACATTGCCCAGCACCACCAGGTTGAGCGCTTTCTCAAATCCCAGCGACGCGGCATTCGGCACGCCCCGATCAAACGGATGGGCAAAAAACACCCCATAACCGCCTCGAATCACGGTGGACGGCAGCCGGCCCGGCTTCCACGCAAAGCCAATTCGCGGCCCAAAATTGTTGTAATCCGGATCCCACATCGAGTCCCGGTAACCGTTCCTGCCGCCGAACCGGACCACGCCTGGCGTCCCCGATACGGGGTTGATCGCGGTCGGGTCAAACCCATTGAAACGCCCGTTGACATCGCGCATCGGCGAATCGAATTCCCAACGCACCCCCAGGTTCAACGTTAGCCCCGGCACGACGGTCCAGTCGTCCTGCAGGTAGCCAGCCAGGTACACGCTTCGCCGATCCAGCACGTCCGTCTCGCGCACTTCCACTGTCCCCGGAATCCCCAGCAGCAGCGTCGCCACCCCGTTTCCGCTAAAGGCTTGATTGTTGATCGCCGCCGAAAAGCCCCGGTCGAAGGTGTACCGGCCCGAAGCGTAGGGCCGGAAAACCTCATAGTTTAATGATTGGCGCACTTCTCCGCCGAACTTCACGGTGTGTGTCCCCCGGTTCCACGAAAAGCCCTCCGACAGGTGATATTGCTGAATCGGCACCTGCCGCCGTTCCTGCGACGTCGAACCTAGCGCGGCGTAACCTGCCACTTCCAGCCGCGGAAACGCGTCCTCGGATACGCCCTTAAACCCAATTTTCGACGGCCAGTTGGCCCCGAAGCCCCGCGAAAAACTCAGGGCTTGGCGCCGGCCATAGGTCATCCTCAATTCGTTGATTCGCGTCGGGCTCACTACCCGCGTCCATGTCCCATACCAAAACGTCTGATTGCTATTACTCTGGTTGGTCGGGTCAGCGTCAGGAGTCGGGAAGATGCTATTGCGGCGGCTGAGGTCGCTGTTGTACATGTACCTTCCGGTCACCGAATCGCGGTCGCTGAAACGGTGGTCGATCTTCGCGATGACGTTGTTCCGGGTCAGTGCATTGATGTCGTTGGCGCGAAAGTTATTTGCCCCCGTCACGTCGTCCGCCGGCCGATTGGGCAGCGGATAAAACGGCAAAATGTTCCGGCCAATTGGATCCCATCGGCTGGCCGGAATCAGGTTGCCGGGAAACGCGTCGCGCACCACCGCCGTACCCTCTCGCCGCCCGGAGAACGGATCGTAAACTAAAACCGGTCCCCTGGCGTTAAACGTCCGATTGAAATTGCCCTGGCGTTCGAGCGCCGTCGGCACGGTCAACGTCCGCACCGATCCATCCCGCCGCCTCGACCCCTCATAGGAGACAAAAAAGAACGTCCGGTTCTTTACGATCGGGCCACCCACCGTCCCTCCGAAGACGTTGTAACGCAGCGACGGCTTCTGCTTGGCGCCATCCACGATCGGTGAAAAAAAGTTGGGCGCGTCCAGCACCTGGTTCCGCAAATACTCGAACAAACTGCCCTTAATCTTGTTCGTTCCCGACTTCGTGTTTGCAATCACCAAACCGCCAGCCGATCCCCCAAACTCGGCCGCGTACCCATTCGACAACACCTTCACTTCTTGCAGGCTCTCGACGGGCGGATCGGTGTCAATTTGTCCAACGCCCAAACGCATATTCTGCCCCGACCCGCCGTCAATCAAGAACATCTGCGATTGGGTCCGTCCCCCCGCCAGCGAAAAATTTGGTTTGCCCCCAGACTCATAACCGACAAACACCGCCGCCCCTGTTATCTCGATCAAATTCATCGCCCGCCGATCGCCCAACGGCATGTCTTCAATCGTCTTGGCCTCAATCAACTGGCTTCCTTCCGAACTCCTCGTGTCCAGCAGCGATGGCCGCTCCGTTACCGTCACACTCTCGCTTGTCGACCCCACTTCGAGCCTTGCGTTCAACTCCCCCGCCTGGCCCGTTGTCAACTCCACGTCGTTATATCGTTCGCGTCGAAAACCCGCCTTCTCAATCTCCACCATGTACTTCCCAATCGCCAAGGGGCGCAAACTATAAAACCCGGCCGGATTCGTCATCGCCGAAAGCCGCACCCCGGTCTGCGCATTCACGGCCGTCACCAGCGCCACCGGCACCGCCGCCCCTAACGGATCGACCACCGTTCCCGATAGCGAGGCTCCGGTTGACTGCCCAAACAATGGCGACCAACCGGCCAAAGCAATCGTAAAGAGAACTCGCATAGTTCTCGGAAGTGTATGAGAAGTTGAACGTCTTGGCAATAGCCGCCCGAGCTTCGGCACGCCTGTACTATGATGGATCGGTAAGCCTTTGCGGCCCTCAAAATGAGCTCGATTCGATTCGGCGCCACACACGAGTTTCAGTTATTGCGGCGGGAGGAAGTGCGTACCCGCTGGACGCTCGAAACAGCCCTCGATTTCCTCAAAAGGTTCCGAAGCGACACCGCCGCATTGGCCGGCTTTCGGCGCCTGGTCCCTTCGAAGGGCCGTGGAATTTCCGCCGCGGCGAATGATCAGCAACTCTTCCAGGCCATCGCGAGAATGATGGTCTCCGGCGAGCTGCTGATCGTCAAGCCCCAGGGCCTTATCGACCACGGCCACCTGAGCCTGAAAGTCACCGCCCCTGCCGTCGCCGAAGCTCCGCCCGCGGAACGGAAAGAACAGGAAATCATCGAAGAGTCGAATACGTTCGACTCCGATCACGACGGAGTAGCCCAGGCGGCGGCCCTCCGCGCCGCGGCGGCGGACGGCGTACCTTTCTGCGCCGAATGCGCCCGCTACGCCGCCGAGCAAGCCGCCATCGTACGCCCGGTCGCCAAGCCTCCGGTCCCGGCACCACCGCCCCCGCCACCCGAACCGGCCCCCCTTACCTTTAAGAAGGATGCTAACGCTGTTCGGCAGGCCGCTACGCTCATTGAGGCCGCCCAAGAGGGCATCCCCTTCTGCGAAGAGTGCAACCGCCTCGCCGAGGAAGAAGCTAAATCGGACGCGGCCCCCGCCCCTGCGCCCCCGCCACCCGAACCCAGCCAAACTCCCGAACCCCTCACCTTTGCGAAGAACGAAGCCGCCCAGCAACAGGCTGCCACTCTCGTCAGCGCGGCCGCCCAAGGCCTGCCATTCTGTGAAGAATGCAATAAGCAAGAAGCTAAATCGGAGTAAAATTCATGTCCACCGACCTCCGCGCCACCCTTTGGCCCAAGGGCCCCCGCTCAGACATCTGGGCCATTATCGATACCGCCCGGGATCCGAAAGCCTATTGGACCCTGGCCAATTCGCATCTCAACTATAGTTGCCTGTTCGCTGGCGATCTCCCGACGGCCCTCGAACAGGCCGCGCCCTATCTGGTTCAGTTGACCTCCGAGGACGCCTATACCGACTATCTAGCCGCCAACCTCGGCAACAGTCTCGGCGTGTTTCTGCAGTGCGATGCCGCCATGAAATCGGTTCGGCATCACCTCCGAAAGCTCCTCACCGTCCGTGACCCGCGCGGCGCCAAAATGCTTTTTCGTTTCTACGATCCCCGCATCCTGCGCGTCTTCCTTCCCAGCTGCGACCCCGGCGAGCTCGCAGAAATGTACGGACCTATCAAAACCTATTGGGCCGAGGACACGGGACCGAATAAGCTCATTGAGTTCCGTAACTCGAAGAAAGGCCTGGAGGTGGCTAAGCTTTCCTTAGTGGCCACCCACGGCGGCTCCGTCGAAGACGAAGTGCTGCTGCCGGCCGTACTCCCTTCCTCCAGCTTCGTCCTACTTCCGCAAGGCCGTTCCGCCCCGCCCCGCGTCCCTGTCGTCCTGCAATCGGTCGGGCGTGGCGGCCAACTCCGGCGCACCCCCGGTCTACTTCGCCTCTTCCGTACCTCGGGCGTCGGGGAACCCATCCCCTTCGTTAATAACTGCTACGACATTCCCTCGTCCAGCCTGAACCCCGATCTAACCGTCTACGCCGAAGCCACCGCGCCCGGTCAAGAGACGCTGACCCTGAAAGTCGACAAGCACGACGAAGCCAGCGCCACCCTCACCGTAGCCCAACTGACCCTGGAAACCGCGGCGGGCAGCGCGCAATATACTGACGGCATTTATGTCGGCTGCCCCAGCGCCGATGGCCGCGCGAGCCGCACCCGCATCGTCGTCCACCCGCCGAAACCGGCCTCCGTCCGCAATCGCCTCTCCCTCCGTACCGCCCCCGGCGGCCCCTCGCTTCTTCTGTTCCGGGCCGCCACCGGTGGCGTCGGCGAAGCCCTCGCCGACGGCGTTGAATTCGACGCCCCCAAGGAACCACTCTCGTTCTGGCTCGAAGCCCAAGGTCCCAGCGCGAAACGCGGAGACGGCCTGCTCCAGCTCGGTCTCGCCGGCGTCGACGGAGCGGGCGATTCCTGCGTCGTCACCGCTGCCGCCGTGGGAGTGATCACCGCCGCGGCCGAACCGGGAGATCGCGATCTGGTGCTGCTCGCCGGAGCCCTTAGCGCCCAACAGCCGATCGCCCTGCGCGCCTCCGTCACCCCCCAGGGCGTTCCCTTCCAATGGTCGTTGCGCCGCAACGACGATGACAGTCCGGCCATTGTCGCCCTCTCCTCGTCCCGTCCCCTCCCCACCCTCGTTCCTGGCAGCGAGCCCGGCGAAGCGTCGCTGTCTACCGACTCGATCGGCAGCTTTGAACTGCTCGCCCAGGTCGCGCCTGGCGACGCTCCCGAAGGCGACTGGGGCGGCCCGCAATGCGCTCGCTCGGTCGTCATCATTCGAGCTACCGTCGAAAGCAACGACACGGTCTTCAACGGCCGCTTCTGCCGCTGCGCCGTCGAAGCCGAGGGCAAACGCTTCGTCCTGTCGAGCATCCGCGAAGGCGGTACAAACTCCTCGGTCCAACTCGCCGCCACCGTCCGTCTCGTCGGGGGAGGTCCGGATGGCCAACGCGGTACCAACTCCATCTCGGCCGCTTGGGTCCACGATGTCATCTCCGACAACACCGGCGCGCGCTATAAGGGCGGCATCGCGGTGCAACGGGAAGAGGGCGAACTGCAAGGGCTTCGCGGCTCGACCACCGCCTCGCTCGACCCCGCTGCCGCCGGGCTCGGCTTAACCTTTCCGGTCACCACCGGCGCTGCGCCCGCAGCCTCGTTCGACGCCTACGCCGATGCCCGCCCCGAACGAACCATAGAACAAATCTGGAGCTATTTCGAGTGCCGTTCGGCCCTGATCCTTTGGTCCGAAGCCGCCCCAGACGATTTGGGAGCTCTACTCGAAATCGGCTGGTCCTTCACTGGCGACTACTCCTGCTCGGCGGGGCGCGTCCGGGAACCCCTGATCCCTGCCAAACTGGCCCCCACCACCCAGGTCGCCCACCCGGCACCCGTCCCGGTCACGCAGGCCGGTATATCGATCCCCACCGTACCCCTCCGGGTCAATTAACGCTCGGCCACTACTATGAATCCAATGATCGGCAAGACCATCGAACATTACTATATTCTCGAAGAAATCGGCACCGCCGGTCTGGGAGTCATCTACAAAGCTCGCGACCTTAAGCTCGATCGGTTGGTCATGCTCAAGGGCATCGAAGTGCCCAACCACGATACGGACGCCCTCGCTTCTTTCCAGAAAGAAGCTCGCGCCGGCGTTTCGCTCAACCACCCCAATATCTCCTCCATCTTCGACGTTATCGACCAAAAAGAAGGTCGTTATCTCATCTACGAACACCTCCCCGGCAGTTCCCTGCGCGAGAGACTCGATCGCGCTAACTCGACCGGAGAACTCCTCCCGGTAGACCGCAGTATCGACTATGTACTCGCTGTCGCCCAAGGGTTGGCCGAAGCCCATCGCCACGGCATCGTTCACCGCGATATCTGCCCGGAAAATGTCATCGTCACCCCCACTCACGCCGTAAAAATAACCAATTTCGGCAAAGCCCGCTTCGGTGACGGTCCGACCTTCGCCTCCGGCGGAAAAGCCCTCACCAGCGCCTTCACCGCCTTCGTCCCCGAGCAACTCCAGGGTGCCGGCGTCGACCACCGCTGCGATATCTATTCGTTAGCCGCCCTCCTGTTTGAACTGCTCACCGGGGAAGCCGCGTTCAAGTCCAAAAACGCCGCGGCCCGGCTCAACGAAATCATGTACAACCCCGTGCCCAACATGCTCGACATGCGGCCCGGCATCTCCAACGGACTCCAGCGCATCGTCGAACGCGGCATGGCCAAAAAGCCTGATGACCGATTCCCCGACATGGACGCCCTCATCGCCGAACTTCGGGCCGAAGCCCACGACGGACTGCAACAAGCCGAACCCCTCCCCGACGAACCGGCCATCGCCGTCCTGCCGTTCACCTCCCTTGCCACCGACCCCGCCCTCACCGAGTTCTGCGACGGCCTCACCGAAGAAGTCAGCTATCAACTCCAGTCCGTCGATGGCCTCCGGGTCGCTTCGTCCACCTCCGCCGCCCGCTTCCGCGGCCGCACCGACGACCTCCGTAAAGTCGGCGCTCACCTCAACGTAAACCTCCTGCTCGAAGGCTCCGCCCGCGCTGCTAGCGGCCACGTCCGTCTTATCGTAAAGCTCACTGACGCCGCTTCCGGCTACCAAGTCTGGTCCGAACGATTTGATCGCGATATCTCCAAGGTCCTCGAAGCCCAGGACGAAATCGCCGCCGCCGTCGCAAACGTCCTTCGAGCCAAAGTTCGTGGAGAAACCCTTGTCTCGACCGCGCCCGTCCCCACCGGGCTCACCGCCCAGTTCAACACCGCCTTCGCCACCCCCAACCTCGATCTCGGCGAAGTCATTGCAGCCGCCCGAGGGCTCCGCGAACCCATCGAAACGATGACCGGCGCGATAACCGCAGCCAAGAAGCTACTCGAAGCTCGCCCCGACTCGGTGGATGCCTTCGTCGCGGTCGGCTACGCTCACGCGGTACTCAACAACCCGAAACCCGCCGAACAAGCCTTCGCCCGGGCCTTGTCCATGGATCCCAACCGAGCCGACGCGCGCGCCGGACAAGCCCTTTATGTCCTGGCTCCCCGCGGTGACATCGACGGCGCCGTCGCCCTGCTCGAAGCCGCGCCCGCCCCGGCGCTCGAAATCACCCTCGCCCTCGCGTGGCTCTACTTCTTTCAGGGCCGCAACGAAACAGCCATCGAACAGGGCCGCCGCGCGTTTAAACTCGACACGACCGCCCCCGACGTTTACCTCCTCCTCGGACGCGCGTATGCCGCCTTGGGCCAATACCGCGAATCGCTGATCGTCCTCGGCCGCGGCCAAGTCCTCGCCCCCGAAGACGCCCGCCTGCTCGCCGCCACCAGCTACGCCCACGCCCTCTCCGGAGCCCCCCAGGAGGCCAATCGCATCGCCGACGACCTGGGCGCCATTGCCCCAAAACGCTACGTCTCCATGCTCGACCTCGCCCTCCCTTACGCCGGCCAAGGCTTGGCCGAATGGGTCGATTGCTGCGTCGACAAAGCCCGCGAAACCGGCGCCGCGGGCATGCTCTGGTGGAACCTCGATCCCGCCTGGAAGGATTACCGCAAGGCGAGCTCCTAGAACTCGCCCGCCCCTAACTTTCCACCCCGGGAAATTGGAACACGACGCTCAGTCCCTGACCTTCTCTCGCCCTCGCCTCTACCCTGCCTCCGTGCAGCATCGCCACCCGCCGGGCGATCGCGAGTCCCAATCCGTACCCGTCGCCCATGCCTCCGCTGGCCCGGTAAAACGGTTCGAACATCCGCTGCAAGTCCGCTGCTGCCACCCCCGGCCCTCGGTCGTCGATCAGAACCTCCCAACCTCCCCCGGCCAACTCCCGTTGCTCCACTTCTACCGTCCCGCCCGGTGGCGAATGCCGGATCGCATTCCGAATCACATTTTCCAGGGCCGACCGCAATAATTCTCTATCTCCCGCATATCTGCCCCCCTCGCTTCCTCTCACTACGACCTGCTTTCCGGCCGCCTGCGCTTCAAACGAGGCATCCCCGGCGATCGACTCGATGAAGTCCCGGCAATCCACTAGCTGCCGCGGGAGGAACTCGGCCGCCTCCAGTTTCGAGTAATTCAGGATCTCATTCAGTAACTCATTCAGCCGCTGGTCCTCCCGATCGTCCGCTATCCCGATCGCCAGTTGCAGGCCGGTCAGTGAGGTCCGCCGCCCATGCGACACATAATGCAGCAGTTGCTGTTGCGACCGCACGAGCCCTTTAATCCGCTCGGCCATGTAATCGAAATCCTGCGCCAGGGCTTCGATCTCGGATAATCCCCGCGCCAGCCCGCCAGTGGTACGCGCCCCCAAATCCCCTTCCGCAAAGCTCCGGGTCTGCTTCCGCAAATCCTCCACCGGTCGCAGCAACTTCGTCGCCAACCACGAACAAACCACGGCCGCTGTCATCAGAATCAGTCCCAACCTCACAAGCCACTCCTGCCACTGGATCGTGCTCAGAAATAACTCATCCCCACCCCAAACTGCGCCATCCCCCCACGAATTTCCATCCCCCCATCCCCCGACCGCTTGAGACGATTCAAAACATCCCATTGCCGATGCCAATCCGCAT